>Ga0256406_1003362_pt1 | contig 19986 bp, 16 predicted proteins | sample RumenRJG_03DNA_FD_185986 | JGI IMG/M metagenome (GOLD analysis project Ga0256406, IMG submission 185986) | Bovine rumen microbial communities from Lethbridge, Alberta, Canada - RJG_03 | ecosystem: Host-associated > Mammals > Digestive system > Stomach > Rumen | place: Canada: Alberta | collected... | reverse complement strand
CGTGAAATATTTTTAGGCACTTTAGTCTCTAAAGCCCAATCCGCAAAAAATCCAACGGACTTAGTGCAGGCCTTGTGTAAACTAGTTTTGTCAACTTCCGAGGCAGCGTAAAAGTTGTAAAGTGCTGTACGTATTTAATCATCTCAGAAAATTTTCATATTATCCAATTTGGCATGTAGCAGGAGTTGAATACACATAATATCTACAACAAAAAACAGCATATCCATACATGATTCCAGATTGAATTGAACGATCTGTAAATTCATTAATTACGAGATTGGTAGCTAAAACAAGACCATCTGTTTTTTTTTGAGGGATTCCATTCTCTTTGCGAACTATACAATAAGAAATGCCTTTTTCAATTGACGCATTCCATGACAATTTACAAATCAATGGCTCCGAAGAACTTAGGTTGACTTTTAAATTACTAGGCATTTTCGGTCTACATAATCTCAAAAAATCAATTGCAGGACGATAATCTTTTACATTTCTTAAAATATCTACATAATAATCAGCTTTATTAGAATTAGTTAATAGGGAGTCTATCATCATTCTATCAGCATATGAAATTTTTTCTTGGACAAGCATTTTTTCATTATCAATATTCAAATTAGGTTGCTCTTTAACTATTCGAGCTATCAATGCATTGGCTTTATAATATTCTTGTTTTCTTATTAAGTCATGTAAGCGTATTATTGATTTTTTATAAGCATCCAATGCTGAACCAATCTGATTTTTTAAAGCTATAACATTAGGATGTTCAGGATAAGCTCGTTCTGCATTTTTCAACTGTATTTCAGCCGTAATATAGTCTTTTTTATTAAATGCACAGCGTGCAGCAACGCAGTATTCATTTACAAATCGCATTTCGCTCATACGAAACCCACAGAGGCACCATTCCGCTGAAGCTGGAATTAAACGATGACAATGTGGGCATTCTATAAAAAGTGGTTTTCCACAAGCCCAACACTTAGCACCTTCAGCTTCTTTACGGCTATGAAATGTCATGGAAGAATGACAGTTAGGACATGTTATATTAAAATTAGCTTTTATTGGTTCATAAGGTTTTTTTACAATTCCTGCACCTTGGTTATATAAGGATAATGATATATCATAGTCATAAAATAATTTTTGAATATTTTTAATACAGTTTTCAGCAAAAATGGAATCATACTTAAAAGTATCAGGGGCCGATTTCAACAATGCAAAAAAGGGAATTAATTTATTTTTTTTTAAAGATTGCTCATATTTTTTTCTATTAAGCTCTGAATTAAAAATTTGCATATTACCAGCTGTAAATAAATCTTCCAAAAGATGTCCTTCCGTACTCATATTTCTAGCAAACTTTTGAGCGCCTAATTTCATGATTTTAAATAAATCTTCAGTTTTTTTGTAACGGTAATCAACATATTCATAACCATCGTTTTTAAAGTAAAAAGCTAAATCAAATAAATTTTTCACATTTTTAAACCATGGATATGTATTATCTGAAATCGATTGCAATTGTAAGATTTTAGAGTTTATTTCATTAAAAATAATGGGAGATAAAAAGATATCTGTTAGCTTTACATTTTGAACACTTTGGTAAAGTTTAAACCCCTTACTTTTAAAAATAGCTCTGATAGTTTTTATTGAGAGTTTTAATTTTTTATGTACATCATCCATTTCATACAAAGTAATTTCATAAGGTGCATTTTTCCCATATTGCAAAATATCCAATAATTTTTCCAATTGATTTACACGAGTATCTCGTAATTTATGAGCTTCTTGGTTACGTAATTTTAAATCACTTAAAACCTTCACCATATCTTCATAATATGTCAACTCTTTTTTTAATATTATATTTCGGGAATTATCAACGTCATTAGCAATTATTTTTTCGGTTTCTTTTTTCCAAATTTCAATTGCCTTTTGAATTTTTCTCAAGTTTTTTTCCGGGGGATCAAATTCCAATCCCACCATCTCAAAATAGTTTCGTCGTTCCATTTAAAAATCATCCTCATGTAACCAATAACTAAAAGTATTCGTGTACACGTTGCTTAACATATATTACAGTAAACAACGTGTACATATAAATATCTATTCAGCCGATACCTTTACCAAATTGACACAGCTTCTCTTTACATCAATATCTGAGTCCATATGCAACGTTGTTTCGACTGCCTCGCCATTATAAACATTTTTAGCTTTTACATATACTCCTAAAGCATCAACTTTAAATGTTACTTCAATTGGAGTATTTTTCTTAGTCGCCACTGGCAATGCCATTTCTAAATCACCTAATAGTTTAACATTATCAGCTACATTGCACTCTTGTGATTTCCCCTGCTCATTCACGCAAGGAATTAATGTTTCATCCATACTCATATTTTCAAAAACTCGTAAAATAATTTTAGGCATATTATCCTCTGGAGTATAATAAGTCTGTACAGACTTCGCTGGCATCGAAACACCCATTTTTATAATATTATCAATAACATATTGCTCATTTTCATCATATACACCTGGCCCAAATGAACGCGGCGTTTGATCTTCTATTGAAAACTTGCCTTTTTTTATAGTACTACTAGTAAGGCCATTTTCAGAAGAACTCATTTCTAACATATTTTCTTCAACTAACATGCTAGCATATATTGCTGCTCCCATAGCAACAGCCCGGTCAGGATCATGCAATTGCACTTTTTGAGGAAATCTTTTTTCAACTGTATCATGAATCATTGGCATATACGTGGAACCTCCAACCAGAAGAACCATATCAATATTAGGATTGTTGGCATTCTTAATTACTTCTTCCACATAATTCATAGTTTGCGCTACTAAATTCGATGTAAGTTGTTCAAATTCATCCCTTGTAATGACAATATTAGTCATTGAACCATTTACATTAATCTTCACTTTTGTAGATTCTGACGTGCTCAATTTCTTCTTTGCTATTTCTACTCTACTACGAATAATTTGCCGAGTTTCTGCATCAATTTCTAAAGGAGTTAACCCATTTTCGTCACAACAAACTTGAATAATATATTCAAAAAGTTTATCATCCCAATCTTTACCACCAAGTTTGTCATTACCGCCAGTAGCAACAACAGTAACTTTTTGAACTTCATTACCTTCATCGTTTAAAACTTGTGACATTTTAACAATTGTGACATCAAATGTCCCACCACCTAAATCATATACTAAAATTGTTCTTTCTTCTTGAAATTGGCGAGCACAATAACTGAGAGCCGCTGCAGTAGGTTCATTAATCAAATTAAGTACATGTAAACCTGCTAATTCACCAGCTTTTTTAGTTGCATTTCGTTCTTCTAAACCAAAATATGCAGGACAAGTGATTACTACGTCATCGACATTTCCTCCTTGTTCCTCAACCATTTGTTTTAGACGTTTTAAAATTAAAGAACTAATTTCCACAGGCGTATAAGTTTTACCATCAAATTCATATGTATGAGCATCAGGTTTACCAATTTCTCGCTTCACAAACTGAACTACCCTATCTCCGTCTGTTTCAATCATATCTTTAGCGCTAGCGCCTATAACAACATTATCCGAACTTTCAAAATAAACAACCGAAGCCAGGGTATCACTTGCATCGACTTGATTACGTACTACTTCAGGGTTACCATTATTATCTAATGTAGCAATACAAGAATATGTTGTACCTAAATCAATACCATATGTGCTCATAACTCAATCCACTCCTTTATTTATAGAATTTTCATTAAATCCATTCGATATATCATTTTTTTTATCAGACTTCTCATTCTCAGCTACTGCATGTTGATTAACACTTATATCTTTTACGCCAGAATTTGGTAATTTTTTTAAATTTATTATTGATGAAGTATTATTAACATACACAGTGGTTTCTAAATTAGGATCATATACATACACATCTACAAATTCAGGAGATAAAACGTTTCGATTCCTAATTACTCCTGGCCTCCTACTCAATGCTATAGTATTATGTTTTTCTTTTTGATCAGTAGCTACTTTTCCAATAATTTTACAAACTCTAGTTTTTCTAGGTGAACCTATTTCACTACGATAAATTTCAGCCCCATAATCTCTTAAAATATCTTCTAATTGTTCAAATAAAGAGATTAGGTTTTTTTTTGCATGACCAGAAATTTCCTTATCATCTAACAGTGAATAATATTCTACATATATAGCAGCAATTTCTTTGAGTAAAGGATTAAATTGTTCTCCCTTCAACTGTTTTTTTAAAACCTCTAAATCTTGTTGCATTCCCTGTCGTACTTGAATTTGAAAAGTAGCATTGTCACGCAAACATTGTAGTAACTGGCGATCATTCTTTTCCTGTTTTTCAAAGACAGATCCTACCAATTTTAATATTTGTTCTTGATTTTCTATAACTTTTTTAAGGCAACGATTATTATCACCAGTACTTAGTTTCTCTAATTTTTGACAAGAAAAATAAACATCATTCAACTGCTTACTTATATTATCCAACTGTGCAAAGGGCTTGTTTTTTTTATACCGTAAGAAACTTTGATTTAGATTTTTCAAACTATTTTCCATTTCTTCTAATAGCGAAGGAGAAGCTTCTGCAAATTTCTTTTTATTGCTTTCACTAGAAATGACAGTAACTTTATTTTCTTGCTGCACCGTTTCCTGTACCTCTTCACTAAAATTTTCGTTCTGATAAGTACCACTCATGTTAATTACCTCCATTCCATCATGTATCTGATAAATTTCTTATTATACCGCAAGCTTTATAGTTACCCAAATCAACTTTACTTATTTCTATTGGAATTCCTTTTTCTATAGCAAGTTGCTTAATATGACATAATTCATCAGAGTTTTTATATTTAAAATGAATTAATATTTTCCAAGGTAATCGACGCAACAACACGCGCGTTGTCTCTCCAATTCCTGGTTTAATAAAATTAATATCAGGAACATTATATTGATTAGCAATCTGTTTTACTACGCTTATCCCATTTTCTCCTAATGGTAATTTATTATTTTTAAGATGATAATTAAATTTATCAACGATAGCATCAATAAATTTATTAGTCATATCTTCTTTCACTAATTGTTTATAAAAAGCAGCCCCATGAAAATCTGATTCTCCAATAATATCAGCTCGACAAAAGGTTCGGCTAATAAGACCCGTTACAGTAGAATTCAAACAAGAACTAGGTATTAAAATATCTTCATGAGTGCCGCATAAATCTGTAATATTTGCTGGATCGGATACAACAGCTAACTTTCCACTTATACCATTGTATTTTTTTACCGCTTCAGTTAATTGACGTAAAATAGCTCCTTTCCCAATCCATCCATCTATAAATTGTATAGATTCAGGAGCATATTTAGACAAAATATACCGAATTGCGTTGTCATCTATACCTTTTCCTCGAATAATGGATATTGAATAATGCTCTACATTTATATCATATTTATTGAATAAATACCTTTTAAGTAAAACGCCAATTGGTGTACCTGCCCTTGCTAATGAAACAATAACAAAATCATCACCTTTTAATTCATATATCTTTTCAGCTAATATAGCTACTGCGTCTGCAGTCGACTGTGCATATTCGCGTAAAGCATGATAATAAGTTTCCATATATTTAACCGTAGGCTTGTATTCTAATGGTAACATTTCACTATAGTTAACACCATTTTGTATGTACCGTTCACGAATAGTTTCTGGTAATGGCTGCACCAAGTTTGTAATATCTTTTAGTAGTAACTTCACATCATTCTTCTTAAATGTACTTTTTATCATTTTTGTTTCGTTTAATTTAGGTAGATAACACCATAAACGAAATTGTCCATCGACTAAATAAAAATGGCATGAACTTGAATTTGGGAAAGCAGAAACTAATTCTTCCATAGTTTTTTTACACGACTGTACCGTATCTGTAAAAACTATAACGCAATCATAACTATATAAATTATATATATATGTAGCACGTTTACTATCATAAAAACTATGAAGTTTGCAACCACTTTGTATAGGATATTTATTTCTTTTACATAATCCAATAGGGCTACGTGTTGTTGCCTGACAACGCACACACTTAAAAAAATCAGATTTCTCAAAATATTCTCCCACTTTTAATGCTGCATACATATATTCTTCTGTGCCAACAACTAACAAAGAGCTATGTTGTGGAATTGAAATCATTATTTTTTTTAATAATTGTTTTGCCAAATTTAAACATAAAAGATTATATTTTCCTATAAAAACCCCCGTACGAGAATTAGGCAAACTAATCGGTAGATTAGCATATAAGTTCTGTTCCAATGAAATTGGTTTAGCCCATGTAGCTTCTTTAACTGAAATATTATCCACTTCATCAGAGAAATTTCTGTCTGATATTTTAACAAGATATTCTAACTTAATCCCAAGATTAAGTAATTCTTTTTCTACATTTTCTTGTAAATGATTAAAAATAAAGGCAATAACTATTTTTTTATTTCGCACAGAAGGATAGCTTTCTTTCATCCTTTTTAATAAATTTAGCATTGTTTTTCCAGTAGATAACTCATCATCAACTAAGACAATGGTACTTGTTTTTTCTAACCACTGCGCCAATTCTTTTTTAGCTAAACGTTGTTGTGTTGCATGGCTATGTTCTTCTTCAAAAAATAGCCAATCTGAAATTCCTGATACGTTTTCTCTTGTCGAATGTATATAAAAACAATCATCAGAGATGCTTGAAGCCACAACACTTCCAATTGCCGTTGCTGTTTCAGCAAAACCTATCACTAAACGTGTATCGGGGTATCTCGATGCTACTTTTTTCCCCAACTGATTCATCATTTCTAATGATTGAATGGGGCTTACAGCCATGTGCTTAGCTTGCAATGGATTTATGAGTAAATATTTTCTTTTTTTATTGTTAAATCGCTTACCAACACACAATAAATCTTGTTCCGTATACTTTACCATTGTTTATATAAACTCCTTAATTTTCCTTTATTTCTTTTATATAATGCAAAATAATATATTTTATTTTTTTATTCCATAACATTTCGAAAGAAACATGATTTTCTTAGCCCAATAATAATGTGTTTTTCTTTCGTTCATTCTCTCTTTGAAAACACTCCCATGAACTAGAATACTATTTTCTTTTTTCCAGTTTAAAATTTCTTTTGCATCCAAATAATCTAACTTATCCACTTTAAGTGCATCGTTAACTACTGAAATTTGTTTAGGATGAATAACGGTCTTCCCAATAAAGCCATTAAGTAAATCATATTTTAATTCATTTTGCAATCCTTTTTTCCAATTATCGTTTTGATCAGAATAATATTCCCACACAGGTCCCGACACAACATATTCTTGCGAAAAAAAGGTCAATATATCACTAAGTATCGAATTAATCGGCGAAATATCATAAATTGTTTGATCAACATGACGCCGCACCCCAAAGTAATTGCAAAAATCGTTTCCACCAACACGTACATTTACGACATATTTTTTCATATCATCAATATGTTTTTTTATTGTTCCTAAAGCTTTATAACGAGATTGATAATCTACAATATCCTGACTTTCCAAAATAGGCATCATAAATAAGTCATGGTTCGTATTTTCGGAAACATGAAGAAAATAGTCGTTATATTTCTCCGCTGTTAAAGATGAATATTTTGGAAAAGCGAATCCTTTGAGTATAGAATCATATACTGATACCCGTTGAAATATTTTTTCTATTTGTTCCGGATTACGCACTCTAATAAAAATATTAGGTAACTTTTTATTAGATTTTTCACAGCTTAAATATAATTTTTTAAACGTAAGTTCTATCTGATTTAATGCTTGCTCTATGGCATTTTCAGCAATTGTATCTTCAGCACATAAACACAAAGAATATTTTTCTCCAAATTTATTACTTAATATAGAATCAGCAACCGTAGTATTTAATGCAGGACAATAAAGTAATGCACCTACACTATATTTCAAAACATCTTCCACCATTTTAGTATTCCCCCTTATTTTGATAAATAATCACAGATACCATCAGAAAAAATTTTATTTGAAATTATAATTTTATTCATATTATTAATTTTATTTGCTAATTGAGGTTGCACAAAGGCAATATCAGCACTATTTAACATCGTTATATCAAAATCACTATCGCCTGCTGCAAACATTTTCTTCAAAAAGAATCTCCTTTTAAAGCGCTCAATCGCCACCCCTTTATTTAATAATCTTGGCAAACAATAAATTTTTTTTTCCCCACCAGTAAGGACAAGAACTTTTTGTGAAGGTACCATCTTAATGAGATAAGATGCCCACTTCAAAGGATTTTCTAATAAAAAATAAAAAAATAAGTTTTCCACAAAATGGATTTTAACACCAGGAATTTTTTTAATAACATTCTTCATTTTATTTAAATCATCATAACTATTTTGAATCAACGATATTGTTTCATCATGCCACATTTTATCTCTTATTCCGTGAACCAATAGCTCTCCACCGTTGCAAACCAAAGAATATGTACATGGTATTTCATGTTGAAAAATAAAAATCCGATTATATTGTTCCTGCGACCTTGTTGTCACAGGAATTAATTGAAAGGATTTCTGTTTTTGTAGCCATGTAAAAGTTTTATGCGTCATGTAACTTTGTTCCTTGCCATCTAAAAATTCCACTACTCGTTTAGGTTGACTAATTTGAATACGATGAGAATAAATTAAAGTATGATCTAAATCGGAGAAAAAACAAACATTATTATTTTTTATCATCTTTTTGCTCCTTTTCATTAATTAATAGTGGTTTTTCAATATACGAAACTTTTCTAGAATTATAGTCATTATGCCATTTTTTATTTATTCCCAATAATTTATAAATAGCCACTATAGGAATATTTATTTTTGATGCTAAACAAGATAGCTGAATACCACCGGACATACGTGTATTAACCTCCAAAAAATAGGGTATTCCGTTCAAATACTTAAACTGAATATCGCAAGGATTTTCAAGAGGCATAAATTCAAAAAATTTTTTGACAGCACTGATAATAGTAGAATCGTATCTAATTTCTTCAATTCTAGTAAAATTTTTAAAACGTGGAATCATAATAATTCCAAATTGGGTATTCAGACAATCTACGCTTACTTCTTCGCCTGAAAGATATGGCATTAGAATAATAGGAGAAAATTTATCTCTTTCAGATAGAGCTTGAAGAGTATCCTTCAAAGAAATATGAGTAGAATGTCTATAAAATAATTGATGATAGCGCTTTTTATCATTATCAATTAAATGAAAACTCTGTCCTCCTTCATCATGAACAAATTTAAAGCAAACTCGATAGTCATTTTGCAATAATTCATGATATCCATCTAAAAATTCTTTTTTCGTTGTAGCAATTTTATAAGGTGGTACATCAGCTATACCGTACTTATCTATTAATTGGTATGCAGCTTGTTTATCATTAAGAGGTGCAATTAAATCATATTTATCAACCATAACTTTAACACCTAATGTCTCAAATCTTTTTTTATTTTGGCTAATTGCTAACATATGCTGACGAGGAATAAAAATATCAACGCCGTGGTCACGACAAAAAGACAAACAAAAATCCACATATTCATCTGCCGCCAAAACTGGTTCTTCATACCATTCGTCACAAACATTGCGTACTGGAGAATATATATTATGATTAGTACCTATAATATAAAATTTCGAATTATCTTTTTTTATTAAGCGAATTATTTCATATACTGTACTAAACCAATGATTAAACCAGATACGGATCATAATAATTAAACCTCTATTCTATTTCAACACCATATTCATTACAAAGTTTTTCAACACCATCTTTATAACCAGAACCAATAAAATTTAATTTCCATTCATTATTATGTCTGTATAATTCCAGTGCTACAATAGCTTTCTCAGTTTTAAGATTAGAAATAGGAAAATAATATATTCCCTTTCTTCCCCAAACCCAAACAGTAGAGTGTGAAACCATAGAAAAATTTTTTATTACATTATTGTCTTGATAAATAACATAACAAACAGCAATTTTAGTAACTGGCGATTTTATTTTTCTCAAATTTACACTAATAACCGAAACAGGTTCATATAACCGTTGAATAAGTTCACCGGCTGGAGATTCAGGATTGCCATAGAACAAAAAATCATTATCCTCAGAAACTTTACCGTTATCTTGTAGTAAATAACAAAAACAATCAATCTCAATTTTTGATTTGATTAATTTGTCGTAACTAAAAACTATACTTAAATTTTGAGAATCTATAACACTAACAGGAAGTCTCTCACCACGGCTAATTTTCTGAACTATATTAGGTAAATTTTCATTCATTTCTAAATCAATTGAAAATTCTGACTGCCGTTTCACGTTAACAGGTCTTATAGATTTCGGTGAAAAAACTGATCCCTTGACTAAAATTTTTCTCGTTACACATGTAGTTATCTCTAATTCACCATATACAACCGAATTCGGTGCAAGTTTTACAGATTTTAAAATTAACTGATTCGAGCCACGCTGAAGATGTTTATTTATACAAGATAAGCCAGAAATATTGCCATTTACTTTAGCCTCCATCGGCAAAGTAAAATGTAAAAAAATTTTATTTTCCACATTTGCTTCTAAATTTTCCAATGAAATAACTTTGGGTAAAAACCAAAAAGGATTTTCATTATATATCCCTACACAATGTCCCCACACCGTCACATTTTCTAATTGTACGTCATCGTATGCTGTAAACAGTGCTGTTTGAGAAACAACATCATCTGTTTCACCGGTTACTTCAATTTGGAGATTTTTTATTGCTACTCGTGACGCTAAAACAACAATAACAATTCCTTCATCAGCACGTATAATTGAATCATTACCATTAATCTCACAACTACGATTAATAACTAGTGGTCCTTCATAAATTCCATAAGGCAAAGAAACTTGTTCTTCGGATATTTGATTGAACAAATCTTGCAATTTTTTCATCTGCGCACCTCAAATATTAACTCATTGTGGTTAATCTTTACTTCCTCTAACCCAGCGAAGCCCCCAATTGAATGCTTTATCCAAATACTGGTGTCCATTAAAAAATTCAACTAATTTTTCGACACTGAGTGTTTCATCATGATAATTTTCTAACATGGCAATAGCACACATAATCTTATTATCATCATAGTCATCCATTTTAACAATGACATCAGGACTACCTAAACATTTAATCGTAACAATCCCATCTGTTTCTCTCCAATCTGCGGCACCTTCATAGATGTAAGTGAATATCAGGACTCTCTTAAATTGAGAAATTTTATTTCCATTAATTCTCAGTGTTTCACCATTAACCGAATTTCCAGTTCGATCATCTCCATCAAGTAAAATGTATGGTGGATAATCTAAACTCCCAAAATGAGCACCTAGTGCCTGTATACAACCTTTTGAACCATCTTTAAGTTCAAACAAACATCCTAAATCTAAATCAATTCCCTTTGTGCCAATTAAAGTATTGAAAAAACTTCTATGTTCTGGTTGTTTCCAATTTAAATTAACAATGATTTCTCCCATCTTAGTTTTGTTTTTTCTCAAATTCACCTTTTGTCCTTTTTTTAAAATAACAGGCCCATGTGAAATCGTTTTTTGATTAGTTCTTTTCTGTTGTATTGGTTTTAAATTTGTGATTTCATCTATGATTTCTCCGCCATAAAAATGAATAAGATCTTTAAGGCCTCCATTGAAGCCACTCGCTACAACCGCAAAGCGCCATACAGATTTTCGATATATTTCGATAGAAGTAATGGCTTTTTCATTATGAAAATCCATTCCTTGCATCGTTAGCTGTGCAACTGTTCGATTATTTTGAACTATTTCCACACGATGAAACCTGATGTTGCTCATTGTTCCAGTACCATCTATACTTACTGTAAAAACTAATTTATTAATAGTTTGAGGTAATCGATTTAAATCGATTTTAAATTCGACTGTATTGCCCAAATTTGTATAAGTAATTTCATAATTAGGACTTTGTGGCTGGTTATAAAAAATCATGTAACGATCATCACTAAGTTTTCCTTTCGTATCAATACCAAAACAACAGAAATCATAAATAGATTTACCATCAATGAACATCTTCACCGTAATTTTTTGATTAAGGTCAACATATTTTTCAAGTTTATCTCGAAATCCACGAGTCAAATCCATAAAAATATTCCTCCTACAAAACAAATGCGCAGGAAGTGCTGTGAAATCCTGCGCATCGAGTTAATATCGTGCCCCAATATAATAAAAGAATCGCACGATAATTCTTTTATTGTTATTCATAAAAAACAACTATTGAAATCTAACTGCCAATTCACCTAAATCTCCATCTGTAGTTGCTTGTCCAATAGCATTAAACTTCCAAATACCATTATGACGATAAAGTTCACCAAAAACCATTGCTGTTTTTCCATCATAGTTATCAGATAAATTATAACGGCAAAGTTCTTGACCAGTTTCCGCGTCAAAAATACGAATAAAAGCATTGCGAATCATTCCAAAATGCTGTTTCCGTTCCTTTGCTCTATAAATGTTGACCGTAATATAAATTTTATCGTAAATCTCTGGTAGCTTACTAAGATCAACTAAAATCTGTTCATCATCGCCTTCGCCCTCACCAGTTAAATTATCACCCATGTGTCTGACACAGCCACTTTTATGATTTAGGTTTCCAAAATACACTACATCATCTACCGATGTTAGATGTCCATGTTGGCAAAGAAAAGCTGAGGCATCACAATCTATATCCTCTCGAGAAGAGCCAAACAATCCGCTCAGAAAACCGCCAGAGTTTGATTTCTCTACCTCATCCCAGCCAAGACCAACTACTACGCCTCGTAGTTGACCTTTACCATTTTTACGTAATTCTACTTTCTGTCCTTTTACAAGATTAACAGACATAATCATCATCCTTTATTTTTAGGCAACATTCCTTCTAACCACTTTACAAAAGAATCAGGATTCCGTGTTTGTATGAGTACTACACCAGGTCCTCTGAATCTGCATACTAAACATTCTCCAGACATAATACTAGATATCCAACCACTGGAAGCTTTTTCTATTGAATACTGCATATAGTCTGGCCAAGCCACAAGATGTCCGTTATCAATAATAACTTCTTCATCAGCTTCTAGATTTACAGCATGTATAGCTCCAAAACTACTCAAAAATAATGTTCCTGACCCATGTATATTTAATACAAAAAAACCTTCTCGTGAAAAAATTCCTTGAGCCAAATTTTGCACTGTCGTATCTACTTTAATACCTTGTGTTGCAGCCAGAAAACCATCTTTCTGAACTCGTAAATTATAACTACCATCTAATTCAATATCAATAATTCCACCAGGAGCAGAATGACCTAATATTACATACCCCGGACCTCTTTTAGCATTAATATTTTCAAAAAAGAAGCTTTCTCCAGCTAATACTCGACGAGCAATTCCTCCCAACAAACTACCATCCATACTGCCTTCAACATCAAGAGTATTTGACATACAAATCATGGCATCTGATTCAGCTTTTATTGATTCACCATACTGTAGTACACATTTCACTACCGGAAAAGCATTTCCATACATGATTTCATAATTCATAATTAAACTCCTTTTATATAGGCATGGCTATGTAGAAAAGTTTTTGTTGGATTCTCAAGCCTTAACAATACTCATACTTCTAATTAACTAAACGTTAACCCCATAATCAAGACAAAGTGCACGTAATCCGCCTTTATAACCGCTGCCAATTGCATTAAATTTCCATTCACCATTATGACGATAAATTTCACCTACCACTACTGCTGTTTCAATTGAAAAATCTTCACCAAGGTCAAATTTAATTAGTTCTTTACCATTAGTTTCATCTACGATATGAATATAAGCATTACTTACTTGTCCAAAGTTTTGCCCACGAGCTTCTGCATCATAAATAGTAACTGTAAAATCAATTTTATCAATATTAGAAGGAACCAAGCTAAGGTCTACTTTGATTTGTTCATCATCACCTTCACCTTCACCAGTGAGATTATCTCCCATATGTTCCACGGCACCGGATGCATGCTTTAAATTACCATAAAAGACAAAATCAGCATCATTGTTAACTTTACCATTAGAATTTAATAAAAAAGCTGCTGCGTCTAAATCAAAATCTGCACCACCGTCATATTTATTTGTATCCCAACCTAAACCTATCATTATTTTTTTGAGTCCAGGATTTCCTTTTGTAAGACTAACTTTTTGCCCTTTTGCCAAACTAACTGCCATAGTATTTCCCTCCTAAATAAAAATATATCATTATTGTTAATATAACTTAATTTACACCATAATTATCACACAGTGCCCGTAATCCACCTTCAAAACCGCTACCAATAGCATTAAACTTCCATTCACCATTATTACGATAAATTTCACCCACTACTACAGCAGTTTCGATTGAGAAGTCTTCACCTAAATCATACTTAATTAGCTCTTGGCCATTCGATTCATCTACAATATGAATAAACGCATTGCTAACTTGACCAAAATTTTGTTTTCGTTCATCCGCTTCGTAAATAGTAACAACAAAATCAATTTTTTCAATATCAGTCGGAACTAAACTAAGATCCACCTTTATTTGTTCGTCATCACCATCCCCTTCACCAGTGAGATTGTCTCCCAGGTGTTCGACTGCACCAGATACATGTTTTAAGTGGCCATAATAAATAAAATCTTCATTAGACAACACTTTTCCATCAGCACCAAGCATAAACACTTCGGCGTCTAAGTCAAAATCTTTTCCGCCATCGTATTTGTTGACATCCCAACCTAATCCAACAATTAATTTTTTTAACCCAGGATTATCTTTTGTAAGATTAACTTTTTGCCCCTTTTTTAAATTAATTGACATAAAAACACCTCCTAAAAATTACATAATTTTGTTACAGTTTTGCGAATCATATCAATAGGAATAATCAAAAATGCTAAAATTAAACATATCATCCAAGAATGAGCACTTAAAGATTCTACGCTTAATACTTCTCCGCCAAAAGTAACAAATATAAATTGAACAGCAAATATACTGCACATAACAACTAAAAACGTAAAATTTCTACCTAGCCCTTCAAACGGATTTATATGTTCTGTCCGAGCATTAAATCCATTAAATGTAATTGCCATCATAAAAGTTGCGAATAACGCAGATTTTAAATAAGTTATATCTACATCTCCAAATAGCTCTTTCACAGGTGGATAGAATAATATACTCAGACAAATAAATGTAATATAAAACGCATTAATCAAAATTTGCGTAAACATTTTCTTGCTAATAATATTAGCTGATCGAGGAATTGGCTTTTCGCGCATATATTCTTTTAGCGACGGTTCAGTTCCATATGCAATAGCAGCTAACGTATCCATTGCCAAATTAATCAGCAATAATTGTATAACAGTTAATACAACATTTTCTCCTAACAACGGTCCGATAAAACAAGTCAATACTGCAGCAACATTAACTGTTAATTGGAAAATCAAGAATTTACGAATACTTTTAAACATAGTGCGACCATACAAAATGGCTTTTTCAAGTGAAGAAAAATTATCATCTAAAACCGTAATATCACCAGCTTCTTTGGCAACTTCTGTTCCACTTCCCATAGCAAAACCAACATCTGCTTTTTTTAGGGCTGGAGAATCATTAACACCATCACCTGTCATTCCAACTACTAAATTAAGTTCTTGTGCGATGCGAACTAACCTACTTTTGTCCGATGGAAGAGCACGAGCAACAACACGTAAATTCGGTAAAAGCATCTTCAATTCTTCATCTGACATTTCGGCCATTTCTGCTGATGTCAATACTACGTCATCTTTACCTGTATAGAGCCCTGCTTCTTTAGCAATAGCAATAGCAGTTTCTTTTCTATCACCAGTAACCATAACTACTTGCACGCCTGCATTCTTTACTTCTTGTATAGAAGTAATCGCTTCTTTGCGCACATCATCCCGTATGCTAATTACACATATAAAAGTAAGATTGGGCGCTGTATCATCAGAACCATTGACTTTTGCCACAGCCAATAAACGCATTGAACGTTTAGCTTGTCGATCCATATAATTTTTTAAAAGAGTTATTTCACTTAAAGGTTGAACCGCTCCATACTCATCAATATAATATTTGCAACGTTCAATAATTTTTTCTGGAGCTCCTTTAATATATGTTATGTTTTTATCAGCATATTTTAATACAACACTAGAATATTTTTTTTGAGAATCAAAAGAATTGAACTGTAGTACATTTTCATGATTAATATGATCTGCTTTACCATTGTTAATTAAGAAAGACATTAAAGCGCGGTCTGTACTGTTTCCTCCAATTACTCTGCCCATGCTAGCTTCTGAACTATTATTAATGCCAATTCCAGCAACAATATCATCTTGAAAAATTTTGTTCATATCACTTATCTTAGAAAAAGTCTTACCATTTCCTATTGCCATCTCTACAACAGATAATTTACCTTCAGTAATAGTTCCTGTTTTATCGCTAAATAAAATACTCAAACTGCCTGCAGTTTCAAGGCCATTTATTTTTCTTACAAGAACATTATCTTTTGCCATTCTTAAACTTTGGAATGATAACAAAATGGAAGTCAACATAGGTAACCCTTCTGGAACAGCACAAACAATAATTGTAACTGCTACTGTAATTGAATCAATAAGTAACCGAATCCATCCATATACATCTGCTGGAGTATTTCCAGAAAACACCGTTTTTAATAAAATACCAGCAATAATACAAATTGCACCAATATAACCAAATTTAGAAATTTGTTGGGCTAACTTAGCCAATTTGACTTGTAATGGTGTTTCACGAGCATCTTCCTGAACTTCTAAAGCCAATTCACCAAATAAAGTTTTGTCACCAACTACTTTTATTTTTATATATGCTTCGCCAGAACAAACTACCGTACCTCGATACACATAATGTTTATTAAGTAAATCCTTTATATCGTAAGTCTCTCCTTGAATCATAGGTACTTTACTGGCTTCTTCTGTTTCACCATTCAGAGTAGCCTGATCAACTTTAATATTTCCACTTATTACTTCACCGTCAGCAGGAACTTTGTCACCAGCCTGAAGAAAAACTATATCACCAACAACAACTTGACTTACGTGTACTTCAGTTAAATCACCAGAACGAATTACTTTGGCGGATTCCATTGCCTCCTCTTCCGCTTTCAAAGCTATTGCTTTTCCTTCTTGTTTGCTTTCACTAACAGAAGCAACACCATTGGCAATAATAATGGCCACAAAAATCCCAATAGGTTCAAACCATTCAGCTTGTCCAATAAAAAATAAAACAAGCTGAATAATCAAAGCTACCATTAATATCATAATCATTGGATCTTTAAATCCATGCATTATTTTTTTCCATAGCGGATCTGGTGGAATTTGAGTAAGTTGATTATTGCCAAACTTTTTGCGACTTTCAATGACCTCCTGTGAACTCAGCCCATTAAATTTCATAATTAAAACCTTCCTAACTTTTTAAGATATGTAAAACAAATTTATGTTAAGCTTTTGTTTTTAACATTTTATTTTTAATATGGTGATATATATAATAACAAACTATTCCTAGTGATATCCATTGGGAAGTATATAAAAATATCCAATATCCTCTATCAATATCTCCACGGAAAAATTCAATAATAAACCGAAATATAGCATACATAACTAAATATATTTCCATTAAATTTTGTTTTTTATATCGCTTTGAGCAAATCAATAAAAAGAAAAATAAAAAAAATTCAAATCCTGATTCCATTAATTGTACTGGTATTCGAGTCAATTCAATCCCCGCAAGCATAATTGGTGAATTTAACGGTACCCCATAACAACATCCTGCTAAAAAGCATCCTATACGACCAAAAGCATGAAACAGAGGAAGTGCCGGAGCCAAAAAGTTCCTAGCATTTTCCCAAGTATACTTACCCATTCGGTTATTTATATATTTATAGCAGGCAATAGTTCCAAATAGGCCACCGTAAAAAACATACCCACTTGAAACATACAAAAAGGGAATTTGCCATACCTGCAAATTGATTGTCAATTGTGGTACCATTGTAATCAAAAATAACAATTTTGCCCCTAATATACAGCCAACTATGCATGCTACAAACAATTTTATAAAATCATCGAATTCAATACCAAAAGCTTTAGAACGACAATATAAAAAAATCATCGTAAAAAAAGCCCCTAAAAATGCCATCACACTATATGAGGGTACAGTAATACTTATATAAGGGAACAATTGTCTTCTCTCCTTGCTAATCGCTAAATGCCATTTCTTCAATATAATAAATCATTGAATCAAAACCTGGAATTTTTCCATCTGTATGAATAAATCCCCTTGGCCCTATTCCCCACGTACAACTAGGGTGAGAACACATAACAATAGAGTCATCATTGCCTGTTGAAATAGATGTTATATAGCATGATTTAGCATGGGGGACAGCACAACTTCCACACCCATTATCTTCATAATACTGATTATCAAGTAGTACTATGCTAATTTGATTCTGCGTATCCTTTGACTTATCATCACCAATAACAGTAGACCCCTTAACGAACTTACACGACTGGCTCCACGCCATGCATCCACCTGCTCTGCAACCATTTCCGGAAGATAAGCAGCCACCTATTCCAGGTATTGATACAGCATAAAAATCACTATTTTCACCACATTCTAACTTTTCACATTCTTTACTACCACCACAACCTGTTGAAAATAAAGTTAAAGAAAAAAATGAAAATAACAAAATCAATATAAATATTTCTTCAAATTTTCCCTTTCTTTTCACTTAAATCACATCCTCAATATATTCCTCTTCCTATGCATCACAATACTTTACAACTTTTTTACACCATTTCAGTAGTTTCCAAAGTTAATTTACACAAGTCTTGAACTAAGTTCCTTGAATTTTTCGCAGTTTAGGCCTTATTAGGGTATGCTATCTTTAACATTATGATAGCACATAATTCCCCCCCCACAAGACATTTGAAGCTAATGTACTAATCTTTATAACTTTTACGTTATCTCAGTCGTTTCTGAAGCTAGTTTACACAAGGCTTGAACTAAGTCCCTTGAATTTATCGCGTTTTGGGCCTCAGCAGCCAAAGTGTCCAAAAATATTTCCCTCTGTATTTGCCAGCTTATATGTTTTCGCAGTTCTTGTGGACTGGCGTTTTGGTACTTCGCAAAATGCTCATCCAGATACAGCAACATTTTCAAGCCGCTGTGAACGATATCCAGAGTCCCCTATGTTCAATGCTCTTTTGACTTTTTGATGGAGAATCTGATAGGCCATTCGACGACCAAAAGATATTCTGTTCATAGTAATTGATCTCTATGGTCCAGCGCATCTTGTATAACTTTAAGGGATAATATACTATACCTTTCTACCTGTGCGTCCCGTAATATCTTTTGTTCTGTCAGTCGCAGCTCATATGCTGAACACTTAGGGCCAGTGTGCAATCTTCCGGATGAATCCTTTTCCCTTGTTTTTTCTGGCGTCTCGACGTACCATTGAGCCATGGCGGCAATTCATACGTCGTCAAATCACGGTGGACATTGCAAATAATGAGTACCTGCTGCCCTTTCAGTAGGGGCATCACCTCCCCGATAAAATCACCGGCTAACCCGAGTTTTGTCCTCTCTTTCATCCCCATCCGGCACCCTATAGGAATCACACGGAATCATTGCAGCTAATTCACTTCGTTTTACCATAATAACAGCACTTTACAACTTTTACGCCGCCTCGGAAATTGACGAAGCGAGTTTACACAAGGCCTGCATTAAGTCCGCTGTATTTTTTTCGGTTGGGGACTTAGAGACCAAAGTGCCCAAAAATATTTCACGCTGTATTTGCCAGCTTATATGGTTTTGCAACTCTTGTGGGCTGACGTTTTGGTACTTTGCAAAATGCTCGTCCAGATACGGCATCATTTTCAGGTTGCTGTGA
>Ga0256406_1003360_pt1 | contig 19987 bp, 18 predicted proteins | sample RumenRJG_03DNA_FD_185986 | JGI IMG/M metagenome (GOLD analysis project Ga0256406, IMG submission 185986) | Bovine rumen microbial communities from Lethbridge, Alberta, Canada - RJG_03 | ecosystem: Host-associated > Mammals > Digestive system > Stomach > Rumen | place: Canada: Alberta | collected... | reverse complement strand
CAAGGTGTAATCAACTCCCGAGGCGTCTCTATATACCGTCACCTTATTGCCGCTTATCCTTGCAGTCGACAAGTCGACGACACCGTTGCGGTTGTAAACCCAGCCTTCATAATTATTTTGGTTGAATTGCGCCAGGTCGGCACAATGTGCTGCCACGGCCACTGCACCAAGCAGCAGGCAAGCCATGAAACGTGTAATGTGGTAAATCATTGATTAAGTCTTTGGTGTTTTTACAAAAGTACACATTTTTTGCCACCGAAGCCTTATCGCAGGCAACAAAATGCCGAAGAAAATCCACTCGATCGCCAACAAGAATTTATTGATGGCCATATATTGGGAAAAATATTACTGCCTGCACTCTCATGCACCGCCACGGTCGCTGCCTCGGCTGCACTGTCGCAATTGTCGGCTACTACATAGGCCTTGCCGCCTTTCACGTAGCCTTTCACGCCCTCGCCTAACTTCTTGACTACATCGGCTGGCACCTCGCTGCTGTCGATTACAGCTGTGTTGCCGCCCGTGAGCTTGTCAACATCTGCCACGGTCTGCTCTACACTGGCTCGCCCAGCACGGCCGCCTGCACCGTCGCTGCTTGTTGTGGTGTAGCCGCGTGTATCGCCGTCGCCCGCAGCCATCTCATCATAGTTACCCTCCTTCAGCTCTACCTGCTTGGCAACGTCCTCAGCATCGGCCGGGGTGGTGGGCGCATCCTTCATTGAATTATTTTCTTCCTCGCCCGAGAAATTTTCACCTTTTATGACAGGGTTCTCAAAATCTTCCACTAGCTTTGCAGCAGAGTTCAAGTCCAAGTAGTCAACGTCAGCGAGAATCGTTCGCTGTTTGTCTATGAGGTCTTGAACTTTTTTCTTATCTATATAGAGAGCCTTACCTTGAACAATCCAATTAAGCCATTCTGAATTGTTTTTCGGAAATACATTTCTAATATTATTGATTTCAAGGACACGACCATTAACCACAGGTCGTAGCGAAAGACCTACGATGAAGTTCTTGCCGTTCTTTTCTAACTCAACAACGACATTCTGCGCCTTTTCCTTGTTCCCATAGGCGAAAATGGCCAATGGATGCTGCAGAGCTTTGACAAGATCCTTTACATCCTTTAAGGCATAGTCATGCCCAAAGTTCGTCGCTTTTTCTTTCAGTCTGGTAGCACTAAGTTGGATAGGCAAATCGGGTATACCCGCACTGAGCAAAATAGAGGATGGCATACCAAGCTTATAGACATGGCCCGGCTCCTGCATACCATCTATCTGTTCTTGCAGCTCCTCGTTAAACCGCTTGTTAGCAGCCTCTACGCCGTCAGTCGCTTCTACCTTCCTATACCGTATGTCAGGATTGGCAGCATTGAACATGCCAATATTATCCGTTGCCGACTTAATCTGCTCCGGATAAAATACTACGGCTTCCTGACGAAGGTCGCCATTGTAATAAACTGCATCATAACCATCATCTTCTATCTCATTCCGAAAGGCAATATACCCTCTCGCTTTCTTGTTTGGTCGGTATACCATACACTACACGGGTCTTGACTTTTCCGTTATCGTCATAGACTACCTCCCCGTTCTTGTCTACAACTATTTCAGTAATTGGAGCTTCATCATTGCTCGACATGATAAACGGGCGCAAGCCTTTACTGCCAATATCGCACATGTCTCGGTAATTGTCAGTGAAAAGTTTTGCCTTCTGCGTGAAGTATATAGGCGTCTTCCCTTGGTTGATAGCCCAACGTATAAGCGCGGCTCCTTGTCGACCCTTGCCTATGCCGGTCATGTCGCCAATAATGAAGCCTTTGCCTGCTCTCATCTGATTGATAGCCAACGCTACGCCGTCAATCTGCTCTGCGGAAAGGTGGGAAAATAGTTCATCTTTGCTTGAATACCCAAGCTCTTTCGTTAAGAAATCGTCTACGTCTCCAATTTTGTCAAGGTTGTTTTCTATTGCCTCGGCTTGCTCTGCTGGGACTTGGCTTTGAAACGTAATGCTTTTGCTCTTGGGTCGGTACGAAACTTTCTCCTGCCCAAGACCAACAGCTTTATCCTCGTTTCCATTAAGTTTTTTCTGGGGCTCGCTTACTGCCAGTCCCCCTCCATTGGAGTTATCATTATTAGGAATTCCTGTACGGTTATCTCCTCCGATTCCTCCTCGGTTAGATGTCGCCCGCTCTTTTGTGGGTTCTCCAGGCTGAACACCTCCAGCACCCAACTTATTTCTTCTGTCGTCATTATCCAATCCGCTAATTTGCGCTTGTTCTCCTCCGACTCCCGTTCTTCCTCCGTCTTCGGCATCGGCAGGACTAATTGCAGGTTGTGGACTTCCACCCATCGGGCGTCCTCGTACGGGTTGTTCATCAGATACAGGTCGTTGTCTATTATCTTCCGGACGGTTTTCATCACGGTGTCCCGATTCACCTCCGACTCTGTGCTCAGTATCGGGAGACTCACTCTGAAGTCGCTGTGACAAAGAATGTTGTATGTCATCTTCTATTCGTTTATATAGTTCGTCAAATGTTCTTACTTGTTCTGCACGCGCTTTATCACGTACCGGTGGGAAAGTGAACTTATCTGGGTTGTCTGAAACGTCTGTCTTCCTTCCGTCAATAAGTATTATGCGAACGTCATAGCCAGTCCCGTTTCGCTTGTACATATCTCCGTTAAGGTTGATAACGTCAACCACATTGTAATGCGTGTACAGGTGGCGGAACAGCTTCATGTCCTTTGACTGCATAGCGCCATTGCTCATGTAGCTGGTGTTGCCGCCTATTATGATTGCGGCTCTTCCATCGTCTTTCATAGAAAGCAACGCGTTTATCGCCATAAGACCCTCAAGACTGTTTATCTTCGTTTTTCCGCCGTCAAAGGTCTTCTCCGTAGTAGTGCCAAATGGTGGGTTAGTAGCCACCATGTCATAGGCCTTGGGCTCAAACGGCATCGTGCCGTCTTGATTGGTTATCTTGCCGTACGGCATAGTGCGCAAGTTCATAAGTCTGCGCTCGTCAATGTCGTTCACGTGCCATATTGATGCAGGAAAACCTATTGTCAACGCTCCGTTTCCTGCACTTGGTTCAAGACCGCTGTGCGGTGTCTTGCCGTGGCGCAAGAACCAATCCATCAAATAAGCGAAAGGTGTAGGTGTCGAGTATTGTTGATGCTCCATTCGTGAGGAGTCCCGTGAGTTTAGGCTCGGCTGTGAGTTGTAAAGCTGCACAATCCTGTCATAGCCATCGCGCACCGCCTCGGGAGTGTTCTTGCTTAGGCTCTCAACGGCAATATCGCGCGTTGCCAACGTCATAGCCCTCTCGACAAGCTCTTGCAAGTCCGTGTCTCTGTAGTCGCTTGGAAGGTCGCTGTTTCTGCCACGCTCTTCCTCGTAGGCTCGCTTAATGTCTGCCATCGTGAGGCTCTTCCCTTCGTTGGCTGCATCTGCAATCATGCCCTTAATGCGCCCTACAAAGTCCTGCTCGGACTTGGCTTGCTTCTGGAACTTGTCGCTGTCGCCGCTAAGCTCCTTGCTCGGCCGCTCCTTTACCGGCTTCTCTCCTTCAGGAGAAACGGCACTCGGCTTTACACCTTGCTCCTGCGAAGATACGGTTTTTTCCTTTGATTTGCTCCCTTTTGATGGTTTTTCTTGCTGACGACTTGCATTTTCCTTTGCTTCACGCTCGGCGGCTTGCTCTTTTGCAATATGCTCTGCGGTGGCAATAATATTTTTCGGACCCTCCTTGTCGAAGTTCTTCACGTCAAAAGCGCGAACTTCGTCGTAGGGGGTCATGTCCTTTTCATACTCTGCCATTTCGGGCAGGTCACGCGCTCCGTTGTAGAATGATTTGAGATACGGGCGCACGTTCTCGCCAAGGGCTTCAATCATCTGCTTGGCAAACGGGCAAACTTCCGTGCGCCATGTTTCAGCATTAGGTAACTCATTTCAACGCCGATGGTAAACGCTTCGGGGTCAAGTCCCATGTTGAGTTGCCCACCGAGTTTCTTGCGCAGACGCCTACGAAGTTCCTCAAAGCGTTCGGCATCTTCATCATCTACCCACTTGCTCTTGGCTTGCTTCTTCTCCTCCTGCTTGGGCTGCTCGCTCTCTTCTGTACCGTTCTCCTTTGCTATTGGTCGGTCTTGACCATCGCCTTGAGTTCCTGCTCCACGCTGGGCAGACCCTTCTCCTTGCGCAATGTATTCTCCGTTTCCACCATCTCGCGGCTCTCCTCGTCCCCCTGCTTGGCTTTCATTATTGTCACCAACCAAAGTATCGCTTCTTTTTTTCTCCATTGTTGTCTCTTATTATCGGTTTGTAATCAACATCAGAAACTCTCTTTATGGCATCATGCAACGTCAACTTCTCGCCCGAAGTGCCTCCTCCGAACATGTCGCCTTCGCCTTTGCCCTGCAAAAGGTTGAAGAATTCTTTCATCTCAACCTGCAAGGTTTTCATCTTGCAGCCTTGCAGACGGCAAGCCATCTCGATTGCAAAGTTACTATAAATATCGATTGGAGTTACTGGCGAAAGCATATCTCTTTGTTTCGTGTATAACTCAATCAACCTGCGCGCTTCTTGGTAGTTCGACGCCTTGGCAAAGTCGGGCACGTCAATCTCGTTAACCATAACGGGATTCTTCATGCTCTTTATCTTGGCAATATCTTCATTGGTTAGACCGAAACTTCTCGCGTTGTCGATAATGTATTGAATGTACTTTCGTTGTTGCTCTTTATATGCGCTTGAAGAATACATCTCTTTCAACGCGGCGGCACGGTTGTTTCCCTGCACGACTTTGCCACGGGTGTTAAACGGTAGGTGCTGAGAACTGGTAGGCAGTACCATCTCCCGTTATCTCTTTTGGATTGATATTGCCTGCAATCTTCCTTGCCGCCATCTTCGACACAACATCTGTGCGGTTTTTCGGTTGCGCCTCGTCGATGAAGAATTTATGGTAGCATATTGGATGCTCTTGTCCTTGAACTTCTCACGTGGAATGCCAAGAGCGTCGGCAACCTCGGCAATAAACGTTTTTTCCTTTGTATAAACAGAATTTTCGTATTCCTTTACAAGCGTATCAAGATTATTCAATACCTTTGCACCATAAGCACTTGGAACGACTGTTGGTTGATCTGTCTCTTTTTGAGACAAGGACGCGGTTTCAAGTGCTCTTTTTTTATTCTTTTCCAAACGAATATCATTCGCCATGTCCAGCACACGCTGGCCCTGCTCCCAGTCGGTGCTCGTGGGAATACCCCAAGTGACAAAGTCAAACAAAACAGGCAGAGCATGCAATGATAGCTCTGCCTGATTTCAAGAGGATGCGAGTCGTGTACCAGTAGGCTGCAACGCAGTATACTAAGGCGCAGTCTTGAGCAGGTACTCGTTGATGATATTGTCGAGCTCATCGCGACTGATAAGTCCCATGTTGCCTTGGGGCTGCTGCCCCACGGGGCAAAAGAGCAAGAAAGGGATGCTGCTTATGCCCAACTGCCGTGCGATAGACTTGTTGTGGTCGACGTCGACGCTGTAAAAGTCAATTTTACCCGCATAGTCCTTGGCAGCCTTATCAAGAATGACGCCCAACTTGCGACAGGGGCCGCACCAAGAGGCATTGAAGTCGACTATGGCTGGGCGCTTGTTGACCGGCGTCCACGAGCCTGGCGCCGTCACCGCCCCCACCAATTGCGACAGTTGCTCTTGGGTGACTTCGATGACCTTGCCTGGCGAAGCCTCGACCGTATTTTGTGCACTTGCTGCCAGCGATGCAAGGGCGACGAAGGCAGCAATGAGATAGTGTGAAATCTTCATAATGTAAAGCAATCTTGAAGAAGAATGATGTTTATTGATGCTCCTTGCGCAAGAGGTCGTTCACCGTCTTCACAGGGTTGAAAGTCTCGATAGGCACCTCGACAAATGCAGTGTTCCAGTCGCTCATCGAGCCATTCCAGAGGCCTGGCAGCTCGAGAGCCTTGATGTCGACGCCATTTTTCGACTTCAGGCTGATGAGCCCGGTATCGGGGTCGACATATTTCTTGAGGTCAAAGCGATTGCCCTTGTAGTCCTTGAGGTAGCACACCAAGTCGACCGGGTTGAAATGGGTGCCGCTGTTCATCATCTTCACGGCCTCGGGGTCGTCGTGGTTGATTTGAGCCGACTCCAGGATTTGGGGCGAGCAGCTGCCATCGTTGCAATAGGCCAGATAGGGGCCGCCGCCAGGTTCGCCCTCGTTCTTCACAACACCGCACACACGCAGCGGTCGATTGAACTTGCCGGCAAGATAGGCAGCCAGGCCTGCATCGTCGAGCTCTTGCACGCCAGCTTTCACTGTCGAGAGATTATTCTCAAGGAACCCAAGCATCTCAAGCAATGACTCGCGCGTGTAGTCGCCAGCCTCGAGAGCTCTCAAGTAGCGGGCCATGACGCGTTGCAACTGCATCAAGTAGCCTGCAATCACCTTCTTGTAGCGCACTGTGGCGTGACGCAGCCTCGAGGGCACTACATTGTCGATGTTTTTGATAAACACCACGTCGGCATCGCGCTCGTTCAGGTTTTCGATGAGGGCGCCATGACCAGCAGGGCGGAAAAGCAGGTTGCCGTTTTCATCACGATAAAGGCTGTTGTCGAGATTGACGGCCACGGTATCGGTCGACGGTTTCTGCACGCTCATGCTCACCTTGTAGGTCACCCCCCACACTTTCTCGTAGAGCGGCACCTTGGCTTGTAGCAATTTTTCAAACTCGGCCTTGTGCTCGGGCGAGACGGTGAAGTGGATGTTGACCACACGATTCTTGTCGGCGGCATATTGTGCACCCTCCTCGAGGTGTTCCTCGAGCGGCGTGTGCACAGCACCGCCCGCGCCACGGTGAAACTTGATCAATGCCTTGGGCAGGAAGCCATAGTCAAGACCCTCCTTGCCCAGCATGGCCTGGGCCACCTCGCGACAACGGCCGCCGGCTATGAGCGTGTGGGTGTCTTGCCCGTAAAGATTTTTACAGGCCTTGTTGAGGTCGCCATAGAAAGCAAACTTGTCGATGTTGCCGAAAAACTCTTTTTCAAAGTCGGTAGCTGGCTCACTGTTGCCCGAGGCCACAAAGGCAAACATGTTCTTGAACATGCGGCTGGCCGCTCCCGAGGCCGGGACAAACTTCTCGATAGTGCCATCGGTAGCCTGAAAGGCTTTCCAACTCTTCACACACTCCTTGATCTCCTTGTCGCTAAGGCGCTTGATGCCGTTGCCCACGGTAGCCACAGCCTTGATCTTGAGATAGGGAAATCCAGTTGCAAAACGCTTGAGCTGTGCCTCAAGCGTTTCCTCGCTTATGCCCTTGGCTTGTAGCAATGATTTGTCTTTCTCGTTTAACATGATGTGTATTATTTCTATGTAATAATTATCAAAAACAATGAAGTTATGAAAGTATAACCTTTTTTCTTTGTAAAGTTAATCATAATATTTTAATTTTGAAGTCAAATTTATAGAAATATATATATATTTTAGAGATTATATGGACCAAACTTATTTTACCCTCGAGGAGAAGGCACTTGTGAAACAACACATCTCACAGCTCATTGCCATGCTGGGCAGCCAGGTGTCTTCTCACGACATCAACACGGTCCACAATATTGTGAAGCACGGCATCGAGGCCGACTACTACAAGCGCGACAAGCATGGCATCAACCCTGTGGTGCGCAGCTTGCGCACGGCTGTCATGCTCAATCAGCTCATTGCTCCCGACCGCAACATGACCATTGCCACCATGGTCTACAACCTCACGCGGCTGGGCTTTGTGAGCGAGGACGAGATAGGGAAAATCTTCGGCGACGACATAGGCAAGCTCGTGCACGGGTTGATCAACGTGTCGCGGCTCTACAAGAAGCAGGCAGCAGTTGAAAACGACAACTTCCACAAGCTCTTGCTCACCTTTGCCGAGGACATAAGGGTGATCATCATCATGATTGTCGACCGCCTCAACTTGATGCGTGCAATCAACCATCATCCCGACGAGAAATTTGTGCACGACATCTCGTCGGAGTCGCGCTATCTCTATGCCCCGCTGGCACACCGGCTGGGACTCTACACCATAAAATCGGAACTCGAAGACCTCTCGCTCAAGTATCTCAACCGCAGGGTGTACAACCAAATCGCTGCCAAGCTCAACGAGACCAAGCAGCGTCGCGACAACTATGTCGAGGGCTTCATCGTGCCGATACGCCAGGCCCTTGAAAAATCGGGATTGAAATTCTCGATCAAGGGCCGCACCAAGTCGATCAACAGCATCTGGAACAAAATGAGGAAAAAAGACATCGACCTCAACGGCATGTACGACCTCTTTGCCATACGCATCATCCTCGACAGCAAGCCCGAAAACGAGAAGAAAGAGTGCTGGATCGCCTACTCTATCGTCACCGACATCTACACGGCCAATGTGTCGCGATTGAAAGACTGGATTACGATTCCCAAGTCAAACGGCTATGAGTCGCTGCACATCACCGTAAAGGGACCTGAGGACAAGTGGGTGGAGGTGCAGATACGCACTACCCGCATGGATGAAATCGCCGAGCGGGGCCTGGCCGCGCACTGGAAATACAAAGGCATCAAGAGCGAGGGCGAGATCGACCAGTGGATGAACAACGTGCGCGAGGTGCTTGAAGCCGGCAGCCAGGGCCAGATGGAGCTGATACGCGACATGAACATGAACCTCTACGACAAGGAAGTGTTTGTGTTCACGCCCAAGGGCGACCTATTTAAGTTGCCACAAGGCGCCACGGTGCTCGACTTTGCTTTCCACATTCACACCAAGGTGGGCAGCCACTGCATGGGCGCAAAGGTCGACGGCAAGACCCAAAAGCTAAACTACAAGCTTAAGAGTGGCGACACTGTGGAGATAATAACTTCAAGCACACAGACGCCGCGACTCGACTGGCTCAATCTCGTGGTTACGTCCAAGGCCCGCAGCAAGATAAAGCAGGCCGTGAACGAAGTGCGGCAGAAGCGTGCCGACATTGCCCGCGAAACGCTGCAACGGCGCTTTAAAAACCGCAAGATCGACTGCGACGACGCCGTGCTCTCCAGGCTCATCTCCAAAATGGGGCTTAAAAGCATCATCGACTTCTATGTAGACATTGCCGACGGGGCCATCGACGTGAACAAGGTCATCGACGACTATATACAGTTGACAAAGCCAGCCGATACCGAGTCGCAGCAACATGAGTCGGCAGCCAACTTTGTGCTTCAAAATCACAGCAACGACAACAAGCACGACGAAGACATCCTCGTGATTGGCGACAACGTGAAAGGCATCAACTACAAGCTTTCAAAGTGCTGCAATCCCATATATGGCGACCACATTGTGGGCTTCATAGCCAGCGACGGCGCCATCAAGATACATCGCACCGATTGCGGCAACGTGAGGCACCTCATCACCAAATATCCCTACCGCATGATCAAGACGCAATGGAGCGGCAAGCTGGGCACCCAGTTTGCGGCCACACTCAAGGTGGTGGGGCAAGACGACATTGGCATCGTGAGCAACATCACATCGCTCATCAACAAGGAGGGCGACACGCAGCTGCGCAACATCACCATCAACTCCAATGGCGCCCTCTTTGAAGGATACTTGGTGATAGGCGTCAACAGCCTGTCGATTCTCGATGCGCTCATCAAAAAAATCAAGAACCTGAAAGGTGTGAAAGAAGTGACACGTTCGGCCCATTGACGCCGCCAGCCCACCTGCTACGGCTGCGTGGTTCACGCATAAGAATAGAGGGAGACTTCGGCCTCCTTTTTTATTGCTAGTTTCATGTCGAGAGTTCAGTAAACGAGAGGATTCGGGCGACTTTTTCAATGTATTTCATCCGCAGCATGATGAGCGGCGGTATTGCCCCATGCAGGGGGCTACTTGGCGCGGTTGATGACGTAGATGCCGGCGGCGGCAAGCAGGCCGGCAACGACATACTTGACGTAGAAGGGCTCGTGCAGGCACAGACAGGAGCTCACGGCTCCCACCACGGGGATGAGCGAGTTGTAGATGGCCACCTTGCCAATGGGATTGCAGGTGAGCAGCTTGTTGTAGAGCGAAAAGCCGATGGCGCTGATGCCGATGAGCAAGCACAGCCACAGCAGCCCTAAGGGCGTGACTGCCGGCACGCTGCCGCCCAATGCCAGCCCCACGACCACAAGCAGGATGCCGCCCAGGGCCAGGCTGTAGCCCGTGCCCACCGTGACGTCGACCCGCCGGCCCAGGCCGCGCGTGAGCAACGAGGCTGCCGCACCGCACAGGGCATTGAGCACAATCATGCCATCGCCCAGCCACGTGAAGCCGCTGCTACTGCCACCGCCGGCATTGAGCAGGAGGATGCCGGCAAAGCCCATGACGCAACCTGCCAGCTTGCTCACCGTCATGCGGTCGGTCTTGAAAAACAGGCATGCCATGATGACTACCGCAAACACGCTGAGCGAGTTGAGTATAGCAGCTCGCGATCCCGCGCTGTGGGAAAGGCCGATGTAGAAAAAGGCATAGTGCAGCGTGGTGTTGACCAAGCAAAACAGCGCGATGTACCACCAATCGCGCCTGCGCATGACGCCGAAGGACCGGCCAGCCATGCCGGCCATGGCCAGGACAATGGCGCCGGCCACGGTGAACCTGACACCGGCAAAGAGCATCTTGCTCCCCGTCATTGCGGGCAGGATGCCAAACTCGGCATAGCCCAGCTTGATGAGCGGGTAGGCAAAGCCCCAGGCCACGGCAGCCGTCAAGGCAAACACGGCCACCCACACAGGGCGTTGAAAAATAGGCTTCGTTTCTACAGTCATTGGCTCAATTTGTTTCAGAGCCAACTCCCACACAGCGGCTCACGGCCGCAAAGTTAAGCAAAAAAACGCGATTTTCAGTGATTGCGATTTCTAAGCTGAGCCCGCTCTTTATCTTGCAGCTCGATGAGCTTCTCGCACTGGGCAAGCGCATCTTGCAGCGTCTTGGGCTTGATGAGGTTGCCATCAAATCGGTTGTTGAGCTGTATACATCTCTCCAAGTAGAACTTGGCCGACCTGTATTTTTCCTCATTCATAGCTTCAGCGTACTTGTCGATATAGCTGTCCAACCTGTTGAGTGCCTCATCATAGGCCTGCTGGTACATCCTGAGGGGGGCTACTATTTCATCATACGTCATGGGCTGGAAGGTGGAGTTGATTACGAATTGAGCTTGCAGGCTTGTGAGCGAAAACAAAGCGACTGCAACAAGAATTGTTTTTTTCATTGTTTTTTACTGTTTTTGAGATTTAAAAAAATAATTGCACTGTGGAGCGAGGCCAAACAAGCGCCCTTGCCACAGGGCGCCTCATCTATTTTCTCCTCCCTCATGGCCAACAAGCGCCAAGGGTCGAAGCCAAGGCGACTCGATGTGCCGAGGGTGCTGCACCTGCCAGGGGCAGCGGGCACGAGTGAGTGGTGAAAACAATGCGATTGCCAGAGTCATTTTTTCTTTTTCATTGTTGTGAATGTATTATAAACCGTTCTGAAGAGTAATGACAGCAAAAGCGAAAGGTTAACAGTGTGAAGGGGAAAAAAAATTTTTTTTTACTCCACAAGAATAAACGATGCCCAGTAGTAGGGCGAGGTGTAGCCATCACGCTTCATGCGGGCAACGGTGAGCTTCAAGGCCGCAGCAGGGTTGCCCACCTGGGTCAGATAGTGGTAGAAGTGCTTCATGTAGACACAGGTCGCCGCATCGTCGACACTCCACAGCGAGCACAAGACCTGGTCCACGCCGGCCATCTTGAGCGCATAGGCCACACCGAAGGGCATGCCCGTGAGGTTGGTGTTCTCGCCCAAGGCCCCCCGGCAGGCCGGCAACAATGCCAGCCGGCATCGCGACAAGTCCATCCTCATGAGTTCGCCCGAGGTGAGAATGCCATCGTAGCCACGCAGGCTGTGGCGTTGGCCCCGCCAGGTGACATTGGCACCGGCAAACAGCAGCCCCGATTGAGACAGCGCCGAGAGATAACGCGTCTCGCAGGGGTCGAGGGCCAAGGTGGCGCTATCGGTGTAAAGCGAGGCAAGCATGAAGCCGTGGGTAGAGAAGTGCAGCAAGCTGGGAGCACGACCGTCGAGCTGGCACACGGCCTGCTCGGTAGCCCGCGAGCCCAAGAACACCTGTGTGGGAATGTGGCTCGACGTGAGCACACTGTCGGCCGCCAGCACCTCGGCACGCGAATGCAGTAATGGGCCGTAGCCATTGCGCAAGTCGCGGGGCACGCCTCGCCGCGTGTTCCACGGCACGTTGTGCACCGCGGTCGCCTCGCTGCCGCTTTGTGTGCTCTCATAGTCGATGCCGCCAAAGAGCGCAGCACTTGATATTTTGCCCGATCTCGCGCTGGCGATGCCAACCGCTGCCGTAGAGAGCACTTGGTGCACCTCACACTTGTCGGCCAGCGTCAAGCCGCCCCCCACGGGAATAGCACCAAAGTTAATCTGGTTGTACATGAAATTGCCCGAAATGTAGAGGGTGGTCACGTCGCGCAACTCGGGAGCCAGCAATGCCCCCAGCCTGCCAAGGGGACCGTCGTGGGCATAAAGCCGGTCGATGGCCAGCGGCTCATCGGCAAGGCCCTGAGTGATCTCGGCACGCAGCAGCGAGTCGACCTCGATGCTATGCGGCTCGTTGTAGCCATGCTTCACGACCAGGAACTCATCCTTCATGTCGTTGAGCTCGACAGCAGCCTCGTGCTGAGCCAGGCGCTGTGCCACCTGCTGCCAGCTGGTGGCCAGTAGCATCTTCTTGCCCGAGTGAAGGAAGAAAAAGTTTTTGCGGGCCAGCAGGTTGTCGTAGGCCTCGGCAGTGCGACCAGGCATGCTGTCGCAGCAAACGTAGAAATAGGTCATCATGTAGGCCAGATACCTGTTCCAGGTGGCTTCTTCCCGCAGGTCGTTGAGGTCGTAGGGCAGCGAGAGGGCCACCCTCACACAATCGAAATAGTCGTGAAACAATGTGGCACCGCGCTCGGTACGAGGGTCGACAAGCAGCAAGCGGTCTTGGAAAAAGTTGACCAGGGAATCGGCCTTCACTCTCAGTCCCTGCCACTGCGGCTGGGCGAGACGCTCATCGATGCCGGCACCTGCGCGCGCAGCTACCGAAATCGCCATCAGTAAAACAAAAAACAGCCTCTTCACGATCGATTGATTAAGAAAAACAGTATTGCGACCTATTCAAGTTTAGCCAGCAGTTCGGCAGCTTTTGCCCTCACGGCGTCGCTATCGGCGTGGCTGGCGAGTACTGTGAGCACCTCGCGGGCACGGGTCTTGTCATTGTTCTTCAAGTAGGCTATGGCAAGGTTCCAGCCTATGAGCGAGGAATAGGGGGTATAATCATTGTAGGTGGGCTGCAGCGACAGCTTCCACAACTTGGAGAGCCGGTCCTGTACAACCGGCAGCCTTTTTCCACTCCTCACACTTGCAAAAAGCCGCGACATGGTGCGAGCCACCTCCTCATCGCCAGTGCCACGCGTGGCAGCAGGCTCCATGACGAAGGCCGTAGCATACTCGTCGGCCAGCCTGGTAGTGTAGCGGTAGTCGATGTAGTAGCGGCTGCCCCAAAACACAATCACAATGGCGGCAACCACCGAGAGTGTCGTGATGAAGCCATACAGCAGTTTTCCTTTCTTATGCCTGCCAGCAGCCACGATTGCAGGGCCGCATGCGGCGCGGGCCGCAACTTGAGCAACATCGCTACGGTCCAAACTTGACATTGCCTGGATCAGTTGCCTATCGTGCCGACTGCCCTCGGCCTTCATCGCTTTCACGAGATAGGCCATGGCAATGGCCTTGGAGCGCCGTTGCTCGTCGGCATTCAGGCTGGCCATGAAACGAGCCTCCTCGTCAGCGTCCATGTTGCCGCACAGGAAGCGCTCGATAAGCTCCACGTCGGTGAGCCCGTCGCTGGTTATGTCGTCTTGCGTAAGCATTACCTAAACATCGTTTTAAATTTTTCACTACACCACTTGCCGAACTTCTCCAGGCAGCGATGCTTGGTCACCTTCACTGCGGCAGCCGAGGCATAGCCATACAGCTCAGCCATTTCCTGCATCGAGACCGACTCAAAGTAGAAAGCCCACAATATTTTGTTGCAAGGCTCAGGCATCTGCCGCAGCATCTGCCTTATCATTGTCTCCTTCTTTTCTCTTAATGAGGCTTCTGACTCAAAGGTTAACAACAACTGCTCACTTTTTTCGGCACTGAATTCCCGCGCGGCCAGCACATCGTCGGGCACGGGCACAAAGCGCTGTTTCTTGCGCATGGTCTCCTGTGCCTTTTTCTTACATATACCCAGGAAATAGCTGCCCACCTTGTCGTGGTGAATATCAAACTGGCCTTGCCTCATGTGGTTCCACAACACGATGAAAGCCTCTTGGAAAACGTCCTCGCAGTCGTGCACACCCAAGCCATACACCCTGGAGAGCCAACTTTGGGCCACGGGCCACTCCTTCCTGGCAAACGTATCGAGCAGGCTGCGGCTTAATTCGGGCGATTGAGACGTCATCGCACACTCCTTTCCACCACCATGTTCTGGTTCACAAGCCGCCTGTCGGCACTCATGGCCTTGCCCACCTGGTTCACCCACGAGCAGTCGGGGGTGAGCCGGTGGCGCTTGAGCACCTGGTTGACATAATAGGACAACGCACCATAGTAGGTGTTGCCCACGCGCAGCTCGTAATTCACTTGATAGGCACGGCAGGCCTCCACATAGCAAGCTCCCGCCATGTTCCTGCCACGGGGCATGCGCACAAGCGGCCGCTTGTCGATAAGGGGCACATAGGGTTTGCCGCTGGCACTGAAGCCAGTATCGGCGCCGCGCATGACGATGCTGTCGCCACGCTGGTCCTGCCCACGCGAATACCCGCCAATGTGGCAGGCGTCGAGCACGAAATAAACAAAACCGCGCCGGCCGGCACGCTTCCTAACCTTGGTGATATAACGGTTCATCTCGTCGTCGACGATGTGGTTGCGGCCCTCGTACACGCCCTTTATATATCGCCGGCCGGCGTCGTAGGGCACGATGGCCTCGTCCCAGCCGTCGCTCTCGTCGTTGTTGGTGTCTTCGTAGGGCTGGCCGTGCCCCGAGAAGTGGATATACACCAGGTCGCCGGCGCGCGTTTGGCTCGCCAGCCGTGCCAGGGCTCTCCTGATGGCCCGGGCGGTGGCATGGCGGTTGGTGAGCATGTCGACGGCAAAGCCTTGCCGCTTGAGTGTGGCCGCCACGAGCGCGACATCGTTGGCCCCGTGTATGTTGTTCCAGTCGAGTTGTGCATGGGAGTGTGCCTGATAGCTCGACACGCCTATGAGCAAGGCGCGCTTTGCGCCTGCCCACGCCGGCTGCAAGCAAGCCGCAACTGTGATGATGAGTAGTAGTACAAACTGTCTCATGTGATTATTGCTTTTAAGCCATCGCCTCGATACGTTTTCTTGCCCCAAATTTATAATAATATTTTCAATTCTATTGCAGGTATCGAGTCTTTTTCTGCCCTCAGGCCTCAGCTCCTCATTGCAACAGCTACACAAAAAAATTGCATCTTCGTGTTAACCTTCGCTCGATTTATGACACTAAAAGGTGTAAACACCAACATTGACTCGCAATGACTATGAACGCAATACAACCACTATCGACCAGCTGCCGCGGCCCCACGAGATGACGCAGAAGCTGCAACACTCCCCCACTCGCTCCACAACCACAAATAAATCAATCAAAAATAACCCAACTAAAAATTTATAAGCATAATCTATGGTAATAGCAATATTCATAATGTGGCTGGCTTTCACAATACCAGCATGCTTCATTCTGTCAAACAAGCACCGTGGCGCAGACTACTATATTCTCGCAGTTTTTTTCCCCCCGATAGGGCTCATCGTCGCACCCTTCCTCGAGAAACTGCCCATTGAAAAGGGTACAAGAAGCACACTATTCATGGCATTTGTCGTCATGGTGTCGGCAATTATCGTTCTCGTTCTCGCGCAGACCTTCCACCTCGACATCGAACTCCCCTCCAATCAAATCGAACAAGTATTACCAGGATTAATTATTAGCGTAATTTTCACAATACCAGCATGCTTCATTCTGCAAAACAAGCACCGTGGCGACGGCTACTACATTCTCACAGCTTTTTTCCCCGTGATCGGGTTCATCGTCGCACTCTGCCTCAAGAAATTGCCCGCTGAAGAGTCGCAACTACAAGCCAAGAACCTCGACATCAACAACGAGACAAACAACCTTGCCTAACTACTACGACACTTTGGGGCTTCCTGACTATGAAAATAGCCAGGAAGCCATCAAGCAGGCCTACAAGCGTGGCACACAACGGCTGAGCGAGGCTGCCGCGGCCCCACGAGATGACGCAGAAGCTGCAACACTCCCCCACTCGCTCCACAACCACAAATAAATCAATCGAAAATAACCCAACTAAAGATTTATAAGCATAATTATGGTAATAGCAATATTCATGATGTGGCTGGCTTTCACGCCACTGCCGCCATAAGATGAAATACAACCGTCACGGCAGGCCTGACAGGACCACCAGGGTCAAGACATCCCTGAGCGTGTAAGCATCCATGAGCGCCCCTCGGAAGCGGACGGGACCCGCTTCGGAGACTGGGAGATGGACACCATCATCGGCAAGGATGGAAAGGGCGCAATCGTCACGCTCACAGAAAGAAGCACCAACATGCTGCTCATGGCGCGGCTGCCCGAGGGCAAGCGCCCAGAGCCGTTGGCAAGAGTCGTGATCAGGCTGCTCTTCCCCTACAGGAACTGCAAAAGCAAGACCAAGGAAACTTTAAAATTTTCTTAACCCTTGTTAACCTTGGCACAACTTTTGACATATAATGACGTAGACACCTCAACATTGATTTACAATTGCTATCAAAGCAACAACATTGCAAACCAAATAAATCAACTAAAAAATTTAAACATATTAACGTCATGAATAAATTATCAAAGATTTTAGTGACCACAGGGGTCATAATCATTTTTATTATTGTAACTGCTTTTATCACCGCGCTAATGGGTCACGAAGGTCATCATGGTCCTGGCATTCTCGGACTGATAGCAATGGGAGCATTGATTGGAGCATTAAAAGCTATTTGGAAGAAACCCTCTCAAAAAGAAAAAGATGACAACAATCACAATCCCATTCTACAGCAGTAGCCCAAACCAATATGTTCAAAGACTATTACAAGATTTTAAACATTTCTCCTTATTCATCACAAGAAGAAATCAAGCATGCCTATCGCCAAATGTCGTTGAAATGGCATCCTGACCGGAATCAATCTCAGAATACCACAAGGATAATGCAAGATATCAACGAGGCATACTGTATTCTAAGAAATGATGAATCTCACAGGAGATACGATAATGAATATCGAGAATTTTCACGACAGCGAGATTATAGTGAGGCAAACAGGCAAGGAGAAAAGTTTAAATACTGGTATTACGAACATGAAATACATAATGAAGATTTAAAGCATGACATCAACGAAGCAAGAGAATATGCAAGAAAAATCGTTGATGAGTTTCTCAAAGGCTTCAGAGAGAGTTCCAAAGCTGCTGCCAAGGGGGCGTGGGACGGCGCTTTAGGCTACATTATTGTTGGTATTATGGGCATTATATTGTTTTTAATAATTAGAGCATGTAATTGAAAAAAATCATGAAGATAAAAGGATTAATTTTTCTTGTCACTTCACTTGTTTTGTTCGGCTCGTGCCGTAAAGAAGTGAAATATACAAGCCGTACAAGTCTCGACAATAAATATTGTATTGACATTCCTTCGGGAGCATCCCAAGATGAAAGCAATACTGAAGTAATGAATTTTGTAGACAGGAAATCAGATTTATTCATTACTATAAAACGCATACATGAGGCAACCATTGATGATTATATTGGTAATAATTGCACTAACACTGATGACTCTTTCTCTTATGATCTAATTCAGTCCTCTGACACATCTTCTTTCTACAGAATCACTAAAGGTTTTGATAATTTATGGTCAGCCTACGACCTTTATATGCTCAAAAAAATTAATGGAAACAATTATATTATTAAGGTGAGTTCAGACTTGCTGGACAAATCAGATATGATAAATATGGTTGATCATATCTACGCGTCGATGAAACAAAAAGATGAAGCCGACAAGGCCACAGTAACTACATCACTAAAAGACAAGGTACCAAGCTTGGTAAATACGTATTCAAAAAGCACCTATTCCATCAAATATCCCAAGCAATGGCAAGTCTTGGAAAATTTGAATGATATGACTGAAACATATATTGGATATAAACCCGAGAATTTCGGGTTCACAGTTGTTCGATTTAAGACAGATGAAACTCTCTCGCAAATTCATGCAGACGGCAATGAGAGTGTCCGTCAAGCCGGATTCAAAATCATAGAAGATAAACAAACTAAAGTTGATGGAGTGAAATGCTATAGACAAGTTCTAATAATGAATATCAAAGGTCAAGAGGCTATAAACATCTCCTACACTTTCAAAAAAGACGGCATGCTTTATGATTTCAGGTTTGGCAGCGTAACGACAAAAGCCCAAGAAGCCCTTGCCGCCGAGATTATCAAATCATTCCGGTTTAAATAAATTACATAATTTCAGATTTTTCAATTACAATAATTGTTTGATCAATATGAAAGCACTTGGTATCCTTTTTACCATCTCTGCCATCGTAAATTTGATTTCAGCTATTGCTGCTGATGACAATGACGCTGCCCAAGAATCATGGATAAGTTTTGCAACGCTCATTTTATTTGCAGGCTTTTTTTATTACCGCGGCTATAAGCAATCGAAAAAGACACAAAATGCTACACAAAAATCAAAAGTAGTTAATCATTCTACCCAAGCAAAGGCTTATGAACGGTCTAAATTTCAAACGATGCAGTCTCCCCAACCCCCAAATGCAAATTCAACCACATGTTCTCAAAGGGCAAAAGCAACAGAAACTGTTGACCCAATCATTAATGAGAATGCTGGATACCCCAAGCCATTGGGAGAACTCACTCCTAGTGACATAAAAAGATTGAATACAGAATTTAAAGATGAGATGATTTCAATAATGGCAGATGATGCTACACAAGAGCAGACTTTAGTAAAATTAGAACTTTTACTGGGAAAAAGATGTAAAACAAAAGAAATGGTTGCTATCACACAAATGATTCGTGATTTTTTTAGAGATTTATACGATTCTGTTGGGCAAAAAAGCGTAAACAACTCAAGCGGAGACCCGTCGCTTCGCAAGATAGCCACTGCTACCGCCCTCATTGAGGCAAATCAAAGAATCAGCACTGGAGAAGAAACAATCGAAAGAAAACAAATGCGAGAAATTGCAAATCTATATGGAGTGAGCATTAATCTGATTAATGATGAAGAATATAACAGAGCATTTTCTGTCTATTGTGGTGGCAAGCAATAGGCCTTGTCTCAACAGAAATAGCCAAAGTGGTCGTCGCCTATCGGGAAAAAGATGCCCACCTGTGGAAAACCGACCTGGAGAAGGTGATAAGCACCTTTGAGTGGAACAACCCTAAATGATGCCTGACTGCGTCACTCAAAAAAACAAAACATAATTTTTTTGTAATCAACATTCTGCGCCTTTCGAGCCACCCAAAATTGGGGTGACACTAAAGGTACCTTAAATCTATTTGCACCGGGGCATTGTGCGGCACCGAAAATTTTTGGAGAATTTTGCACCAGCCTTCTCAGCTGTAGCTTTAGCCGCCTGTGAGCAATGGGATTTGATATGACAAGAGGAGGCTGCCTGGGTGGCAATCTCCTCTTGCTTGAAATGATTTGGAACTACGGCTCAAGTGTCGATATCTATTACTTTGAAATTCTTGTTGAAGGTGAGCTCGAGTCCTGTAGAAAGCTGCACCTCATAGCCCGATCGAGCTTTCTCAATCTGCACGATGGTGGCACCCGAGTAGTTCTTTCTCACATAGTTCTTGA
>Ga0256406_1003358_pt1 | contig 19991 bp, 33 predicted proteins | sample RumenRJG_03DNA_FD_185986 | JGI IMG/M metagenome (GOLD analysis project Ga0256406, IMG submission 185986) | Bovine rumen microbial communities from Lethbridge, Alberta, Canada - RJG_03 | ecosystem: Host-associated > Mammals > Digestive system > Stomach > Rumen | place: Canada: Alberta | collected... | reverse complement strand
TAAACAATTTAATAAGAGGATTGAATCCAATAATGGGAGCATATACATTTTACAATGGAAAAAAGATAAAAATATGGAAATCTAAAATAATTGATGAAAATAATTTTAAAGAGATTACTGGAAATGATTTGAAAAAATACACAGATGAAAATGTTGGCACCATTTTATATGTTGACAAAAATTACTTAATTGTAAAAACAAAAGATTCAGCTATAGCAATTCAAGAAATACAAGCTGAAAATTCTAAAAAAATGTCAATAAGAGATTTCTTAAATGGAAATAAAATAAATCAATTTGAAAATTTTAAATAGAATATATAAACAAAGTACATTAGGTTTATTAAAAATAAAATTATAAAATGATATAAGTAAAAAATATTTACACAATGTTGGTAAATACCAAAAAAATTATAGAGATTTAATAGATAAACTTTGCTTAAAATATAATACAATAAAATAAATATTAAAAATGATTACAAATAGGAGAAAAGAATAAATGAATAAAAAATTAAAAATGATTTCAACTGCATTACTTATTATAGCTACAATTTTTGTAATTGCTGCTATTGTTTGCTTTGTAATAAAAGCTAGGACAATTTCTTATGTGGATCCTGCAACAGGAATTCTACATGAAAGATTTTTCTTACTTCCACTTGGATATTGTTTGCTTTTTGCTGCAATAATTTTATCAATAACAAGTATTATACTTTCAAAAAGAAATAAATAATATATAGTGCTAAAAAATGCAATCTTATATTTAATGTCTGAAAAGTATAAAATATACGGCGAATTGGAGAAAAAAACGGGTATACCAAATATACTGTGAGTTAGAGAAAAATTCACAGATACCAAAAAGATTTTAAAAATGTATTGACTTTTCAGCGTTTGCGATATATAATAAAAAAGCATGTTAGCGATTGCGTTGAAGTAGAATGTAGCTACACGTCATTAAATAGGCGATGGAGGGAACTTCTATGGAGCATGTCATGGCTTAGACCAGGCGGCAAGTTTTATAAATATTATAAGCACTTTAGCCCCAAAATTTTCATGCACATTTGGGGATTTTATAATGGCTATTTAAGAAACGCCAGGGTGCATTTATAACTTCCGACCAAAAAATAACATTTTTTTAAGGAGGAAAAGAAAATATGGCAACAAAACAAAACGCAGAAGAAACAATCGAAAATGTAAAAAAAGCTACAGCAGAAGGAGCAAAAAAAGCTTCTGAAACAATTAAAAAAGCTGCAAGCGCTGCAAAAAAAGAAATAGCAGAAAAAGCAAAAGTTGCTGAAAAAGACTTAGCTGAAAAAGCAAAAGTCGTAAAAGAGGATTTAGCTGAAAAAACAGAAGAAGCTAAAAAGGATGCTTCTAAAAAAATTGCACAAGCAAAAAAAGAAGCACCAAAGAAAATAGCTACTGCAAAAGCAAAAGTTGAAAAGAAAGTAGCTGACAGAAAAAAGACAACAAGTGCTAAGAAAAGTGAAAGCACAGCAAAAACAACAGTAACAACAAAGAGTGAAAAAATTAGAATTAGACTTAAAGCATATGACCATGTTGTTTTAGACCAGTCTGCTGAGAAAATAGTAGATACTGCTAAAAGAACTGGAGCTAAAGTTTCAGGACCAATTCCACTTCCAACACAAAAAGAAGTTGTTACAATACTACGTTCTCCACATAAACACAAAGATTCAAGAGAACAATTTGAATTAAGAACTCACAAAAGAGTTATTGATATTTTATATCCAACTCAAAAAACAGTTGATAGTTTAATGAAAATTGAATTACCAGCAGGTGTTGATATAGAAATCAAACTTTAATAATAAATTCAATCATAAAAATTTAAACTTATATTTATGATTGACAATATGGTATAGAAATTAATATTTGAATCAAATATCTATATCATAAATAAAACCATGCTAACCTAGCGTTAGCCAATAGGAGGAAAAAATGAAAGCATTAATAGGAAAAAAAGTTGGAATGACACAAATTTTTGATGAAAAAGGAAACATCATTCCAGTTACAGCAATTGAAGTTGGACCATGTACAGTTACACAAATTAAAACAATGGATCAAGATGGTTACCAATCAATTCAATTAGGTTTTGAAGATGTTAAAGAAAGCAAATTAACAAAACCTGAATTAGGAAAATTCAAAAAAGCAAAATTATCACCTAAAAAATATTTAAGAGAATTCCCAATTGAATCAGTTGAAGGAATTAACGTTGGTGATGAATTCAAAGCTGATGTATTTGAAGTTGGAGATAAAGTTGATATCCAAGGTATTTCAAAAGGAAAAGGATTCCAAGGTGTTATTAAACGTCATGGACAATCAAGAGGACCTATGGGACATGGTTCTATGTATCATAGAAGACCAGGATCTATGGGATCTACATCTACACCAGGTAGAGTTTATAAAGGAAAAAATCTTCCAGGACATATGGGAGTTGAAACTGTAACAATTCAAAATCTTGAAATTGTTAAAGTTGACTTAGATAAAAATTTAATATTAGTTAAGGGTAGCGTTCCTGGAGCTAAAAAATCAATATTAAAAATTAGAAAAAGCGTAAAAGCATAGGAAAGGAGGAAGACAAATGCCTAAAATAGACGTATTAAGTACAGATGGAAAGAAAGTAAAAGAAATCGAATTAAATGACAAAGTATTTGGTATTGAACCAAATGAAGAAGTTATGCATTCAGTCATAACAAATTACCTTGCAGATCAAAGACAAGGAACACAAAGCACAAAAACAAGAGCTGAAGTTAGAGGCGGAGGAAGAAAGCCATGGAGACAAAAAGGAACAGGTCGTGCTAGACAAGGTTCTATAAGAGCTCCACAATGGATTAAAGGTGGAATTGCATTAGGACCAAAACCACGTTCATATTCTTATAAAATTAACAAGAAAGAAAAACAACTTGCAATTAGATCAGCATTAAGTGCAAAATTCGCTGATAAAGAAATTGTTGTTGTTGATAAATTAGATTTAAAAGAAATTAAAACAGCTGAAATGGCAAAAATTTTAAATAATTTAAATGCTAATAACGCTCTTGTAGTTTTATCAGAAAGAAATGAAAACGTTCAAAAATCTGTTAGAAATATTCCAACAGCTAAATTTGAAAGAACAGATTCATTAAATACTTATGATTTAATCAAATTTAATAAAATTGTTTTAACAGAAGACTCTGTTAAAAAGATTGAGGAGGTATATGCATAATGTTACCAGAAGATGTTATTGTTAAACCAATAGTTACTGAAAAAAGTAATGATGGCGTTCAAATGGGTAAATATACCTTTAAAGTTAACAAAAACGCTACAAAGGTTGATATTAAAAGAGCTTGTGAAAAACTATTTGATGTAAAAGTATTAAATGTTAATACATCAATGGTTAAAGGAAAAACAGTTAGAAGAGGAAGAACAGTTGGAAAAACTTCTGATTGGAAAAAAGCTATTGTAACAATAGACACAAATCCATCAGACCAAAGCTATATTGCAAAAGGTGGAAAAGCTGTTAAAGTTACAAAAAAATACAAAGATTCTATTGAAGGAATTAACTAGATTAATTTAAACTAAAAGAACTTTATAAAATTTATTAAAAAAAGATTCAATTTTGTGAATCAAAAATTATTAAAACAATAGATTCAAACTTATGAATCAAAAATTATTAAAAAATAGATTCAAACTTTATGAATCAGAAATTATTTAAACAATAGATTCAAACTTTATGAATCAAAAATTATTAAAAAATAGATTCAATTTTGTGAATCAAAATTATTGAGAAATAAACTCAGAAAATAAATATTAAAGGAGAATTATTATGGGTACAAAAAAATTTAGACCAATGACTCCATCAACAAGAAATATGACAGTATCAGATTTTTCTGAAATTACAAAGAAAACACCTGAGAAATCATTACTAGCTGTAAAAAAACAAAAATCAGGAAGAAATGCTTCTGGAAAAATCACAGTTAGACATCAAGGTGGTGGAAACAGACAAAAATACAGAATTATTGATTTTAAAAGAAATAAAACTGATATGTATGCAGAAGTTATAGGAATTGAATATGATCCAAACAGATCTGCAAACATTGCTTTAATAAAATATGAAGATGGAACATTATCTTACATACTTGCTCCAAAGGGATTAAAGGATGGAGATAAAGTCATTTCATCAGATACTGCAGATATCAAACCAGGAAACTGCATGCAATTAGAAAACATTCCAGTTGGAACATTAATTCATAACATTGAAATTAATCCAAATCAAGGAGCAAAATTAGTTAGAGTTGCAGGACAATCTGCAAGACTTATGGCTAAGGAAGGAAAATATGCTCATTTAAGATTACCATCAGGAGAAATGAGATTAGTATTAGCTAATTGCAAAGCTACTATTGGTGAAATCGGAAATGAAGATCATGAAAACATTAAGTTAGGTAAAGCAGGAAAAACAAGACATTTAGGAAAACGTCCAGAAGTAAGAGGATCTGCAATGAACCCTAATGATCACCCACATGGTGGTGGTGAAGGAAAGGCACCAGTTGGACACGCTGGACCAATGACTCCTTGGGGCAAACCAGCACTTGGATATAAGACAAGAGCTAAACATAAGAATTCAGATAGATTAATTACAAAGAGACGTAAATAGGAGGTAAATATACATGTCAAGATCAAGTAAAAAAATGCCATTCGTAGAACCAAAGCTTTTAAAAAGAATTGATGCTATGAATGAAAGTGGAGAAAAAGAAGTTATCAAAACATGGTCAAGAGCTTCAACAATTTATCCACAAATGGTAGGACATACAATTGCTGTACATGATGGCAGAAAACATGTGCCAATCTATATTACAGAAGAAATGATTGGACATAAATTAGGTGAGTTTGCTCCTACAAGAACATTTAAAGGACATTCAGGAAATAAAGCAGCTGCAAAATAAATAATATTTAAAAAAGGAGGAAATTATTGTGGCAGACGAGAAAGAGAAGAAAGTAGCTAATACTAAAGCAGAAACAAAGAAAACAACTGAAACAAAAAAAGCACCTGCTAAAAAAGCTACAACATCTACAAAAAAAGCAACAACAGCTAAAGCTACAACTGCAAAAACAGAGAAAAAAGTAGCAGCAAAAACAGAAAATAAAGCTGAAACAAAAGTTGCTAATAAAGTAAATAAAAAAGAAAATAGTGAAGAATTAGTTGCAACAGCTACTGTAAAATATGCAAGAATATCAAGCAGAAAAGTTGCAATAGTTGCAAACCTTATAAGAGGTAAAAACGTTGATGAAGCTATGGCAATATTAAAATTTACTCCAAAAGCTGGAGCTGAAGTTTTAACAAAATTATTAAAATCTGCAATAGCAAATGCAGAAAATAATAACCAAATGAATCATAGCAAATTATATATTGCTGAAATTTATTCAAACCAAGGACCAACATTAAAAAGAATTAGAGCAGCAGCAAAGGGTTCAGCAGTTAGAATTAGAAAAAGAACAAGTAATACAACAATAGTATTAAAAGAAAGGGAGGCATAGTCAATATTATGGGACAAAAAATTGATCCACGTGGATTTAGAGTCGGCGTAATTAATGATTGGAATTCAAAATGGTATGCAGACAAAAAACAATTTGGTGATTATGTTGTTGAAGATCATAAAATTCGTGAATATGTTAAGAAAAAATTATATGCCAGTGGAATTTCAAAAATTGAAATTGAAAGAACATCTAAATTCGTTAAAGTTAATGTTTACACAGCAAAACCTGGTCTTGTTATTGGAAAAGGTGGAAATCTTGCTGAAAGTTTAAAACAAGAAATTGAAAAAATGATTGGTAAACAAGTTAACTTAAACATTGAAGAAGTTAAAGATGTTGATACAAATGCACAATTAGTTGCAGAAAATATTGCAGGACAATTAGAGAGAAGAATTTCATTCAGACGTGCAATGAAACAATGCATGCAAAGAGCTATGAAAAATGGAGCTTTAGGAATTAAGGCTGCATGTTCAGGTAGACTTGGTGGAGCCGATATGGCAAGAACTGAATTTTATAAAGATGGAACAGTTCCACTTCAAACTCTAAGAGCTGACATTGATTATGGATTTGCAGAAGCAAATACAACATATGGAAAAGTTGGTGTAAAAGTTTGGATATATAAAGGCGAAATTCTTCCAGAGAAAAAAGACAAAGTAATGGAAGGAGGAGATAATCATGCCATTAATGCCAAAAAAGACTAAATTTAGAAAACAACAAAAAGGTAGAAATAGAGGAAAAGCAACAAGAGGAAATGTTGTTCATGATGGACAATACGGACTTCAAAGTCTTGAACTAGGACAAATTACTTCAAATCAAATTGAAGCAGCCCGTGTTGCAATGACAAGATATATTAAAAGAGGTGGCCAAGTTTGGATTAAAATTTTCCCAGATAAACCAGTTACTGCAAAACCAATTGGTACTCGTATGGGTAAAGGAAAAGGTAATGTTGAACGTTGGGTAGCCCCTGTAAAACCAGGTAGAGTTATGTTTGAAATTGCTGGTGTTCCAGAAGATATAGCAAGAGAAGCATTAAGACTTGCTGGATCAAAATTATCAGTAAAAACAAAATTTGTTAAAAAAGAAACCGGAATAGGTGGTGATAAAGATGAAGATAAATAAGATTAGAGAAATGTCTTCACCTGACCTAGAGAAAGAATTAGGAGAATTAAAACAAGAGTTATTTAAACTAAGATTTAGTTTAGCAACAAATGGATTAGATAATCCTATGAAAATCAGAGAGGTAAAGAAAGACATTGCAAGAATTAATACAATTCTTACAGAAAGAAAATTAAAAGAAGAAAATAAATAATCCTAGAGAAAGGAGTAAAAAACATGGAAGAAAGAAATCTTCGTAAAACTATGATAGGCAAAGTTGTATCAAACAAAATGGATAAAACAGTCGTAGTAGCAGTAGAAACAAGAAAACAAGATAAATTATATGGCAAAATTAAAAAATCTACATATAAACTAAAGGCTCATGATGAAGAGAACAAATGCCAAATTGGTGATACAGTCAAAGTTATGGAAACAAGACCTTTATCAAAAGATAAAAGATGGAGAGTTGTTGAAATAACAGAAAAGGCCATTATTAAATAATTTCAAAAAATTAAGTTCAATAATTACATTGAACAAAAAGGAGGAAAAAATGGTACAACAACAAAGTATACTAAAAGTTGCTGACAACACAGGTGCAAAAGAAATTATGTGCATTAGATGTTTAGGCGGATCATATAGAAAATATGCTAGAGTTGGTGATGTTATAGTTGCTTCTGTAAAAACTGCAACACCAGGCGGAGTTGTAAAAAAAGGTCAAGTCGTAAAAGCTGTAGTTGTAAGAACAAAACATCCAATTCAAAGAGCTGATGGTACAGTTGTTAGATTTGATGAAAATGCAGCAGTTATTATCAAAGATGACAAAACACCAACTGGAACACGTATATTTGGACCAGTAGCAAGAGAATTAAGAGATAAAGAATATATGAAAATTCTATCTCTAGCACCAGAAGTTTTATAAAAGAAAGAGGTGAAATACATGAAATTAAGAAAAGGAGATACTGTTCAAGTTTTATCTGGAAATGATAAAGGAAAAACAGGTGAGATATTAAGTGTTGATCCTAAATCTAGTAAAATTGTTGTTAAAGATGTAAATATTAGAAAAAAAGCAACAAAACCTAGAAAAGCAGGAGAAACAGGAGGAATTATTTCTTCAGAACATCCAATAAATTCAAGCAAAGTAGCAATTATATGTCCAAAATGCAAGAAACCAGTTAGAATTGGATATAAAGTTGAAGGAGATAAAAAAATCCGTATTTGCAAGAATTGCGGTGAAAAATTAAGCAAATAATTTTGGTGAAAGGAGGTCTATTTAGACTGATGGAAGTATTAAAAGAACAATATGAAAAAGAAGTTGTTCCAGCAATGATGAAAAAATTTGGATACAAATCAATAATGGAAGTTCCAAAACTAGATAAGGTAGTTCTAAATGTTGGTTTAGGTGATGTTAAGGAAAACCCAAAATCACTTGAAGGAGCTATAAGTGATTTAACAGAAATTACAGGTCAAAAGCCAGTTATTACAAAGGCTAAGAAAGCTATTGCAGCATTCAAAATCAGAGCTGGAGTAAATATTGGTACAAAAGTTACATTAAGAAATGGAAGAATGTATGATTTTGTTTATAAATTATTTAATGTAGCATTACCAAGAGTTAGAGATTTTAGAGGAGTTTCAGCAGATTCTTTTGATGGAAGAGGAAATTACTCTATGGGAATTAAAGAACAAATTATATTCCCTGAAATTGAATATGAAAAAATTGATAAAATTAGAGGAATGGACATCATTTTTGTTACAACAGCAAAAACTGATGAAGAGGCCAGAGAATTATTAACACTTCTTGGAATGCCTTTTAAAAAATAATTCCTTTAATGCAAAATTAAGAAGGAGGATTTAAAAAGCAATGGCAAAAAAATCTTTAAAAGTAAAACAACAAAAAGTTCAAAAGTATAAAACTAGAGAATATAATAGATGCAAAATTTGCGGAAGACCACATGCTTATATTAGAAAATATGGAATATGCCGTGAATGCTTTAGAGAATTAGCTCATAAAGGTGAAATCCCAGGAGTAAAGAAAGCAAGCTGGTAAAAACAAATTTGTAAAAAAGGAGGTTAAAATATAGATGAATACTACAGATCCAATAGCAGATATGCTAACAAGAATTAGAAATGCTAATACTGCAAAACATCAAACTGTTGATATCCCTGCATCTAATATGAAAAAATCTATTGCAGAAATTTTAGTAAATGAAGGATATATCAAATCAGTTGAAGAAATAAAAGATGAAAAGCAAGGAATTCTTAGAGTAACTTTAAAATATCAAGAAAATGGTGAAAGAGTTATTTCAGGTTTAAAAAGAATTTCAAAACCAGGTTTAAGAATTTATGCTTCAAAAGATGAACTTCCACAAGTTCTTAATGGATTAGGAACAGCTTTAATATCTACATCAAAAGGAATAAAAACTGATAAAGAAGCTCGTAAAGAAAATTTAGGTGGAGAAGTTTTAGCATATGTATGGTAATAGATGAAAACTTTTTAATTATATAATTGGTTATTAACAAATTATAAATTAAAAATGCAAATATTCATACATTAGTAATTAATAGAAATAATGAAGAAGGAGGAAATACTGAAATGTCACGTATAGGAAAGAAGCCAATTGCTATTCCAGAAGGTGTTACTGTAACAGTAAATGGAAATATCGTTGATGTTAAAGGACCAAAAGGTGAATTAACAAGAGAAATAAACCCAAATGTTACTGTTAAAGTTGAAGGAAACGAAGTTAAAGTTGAAATTTCTTCAGAAGAAGATGGAAATTTACATGGCTTAACAAGAACATTAGTAAGTAATATGATTGAAGGTGTTGAAAAAGAATTTACAAAAACACTTCAAATAAATGGTGTTGGATATAGAGTTCAAAAACAAGGAAACAATATTGTAATGAACTTAGGATATTCTCATCAAGTAACAATGGAAGCTCCAAAAGGAATTACTTATGATGTACCAGATGCTAACACAATCATTGTTAGAGGTATTGATAAAGAAGTAGTAGGACAAACAGCAGCCGTTGTTAGATCAAAGAGACCACCAGAGGTTTATAAAGGAAAAGGTATCAAATATGACTATGAACATATTAGACGTAAGGAAGGAAAGACTGGTAAATAATAGTTTATAATTAACTATTAAACTTGGAAAGGAGAAAAATCATGATTTCAAAAACAAATAGAAAATTTGAAAGAGCAAGAAGACATGCAAGAGTTCGTAGTAAGATTTCTGGAACAGCTGAATGCCCAAGATTATGCGTTTTTAGAAGCAACAAAGCAATTTATGCTCAAATCATTGATGATGTAAAAGGAAACACATTAGTTTCTGCATCAACACTTGATAAAGAAGTTAAAACAAAGCATTCAAATAAAGAAGCTGCAAAAGAAGTTGGAACTTTAATCGCATCAAGAGCTAAGGATAAGAAAATCAAAGATGTAGTTTTTGATAGAAGCGGATACATATATCATGGTGTTATTAAAGAATTAGCTGATAGTGCAAGAGAAGGCGGACTTAATTTTTAGGAAAAGGAGGAAAAATAAGTGCAAGATAAACGCAAAGAACAAGATGACGACTTAAACGAGAAAGTTGTTGCTATAAATAGAGTAGCAAAAGTTGTTAAAGGTGGTAGAAATTTCAGATTCAGCGCAGTTGTTGTTGTTGGAGATGGAAAAGGCCATGTAGGTATCGGAAATGGTAAAGCAGCTGAGGTTCCAGATGCAATAAAAAAAGCTATTGAAGATGCAAAGAAAAATCTAATCGAAGTTCCTATCGTTGGAACAACAGTACCTCATGAATATATTGGAAAATTCGGAAGTGCAAGTGTTATGTTAAAACCAGCAGAAGAAGGAACTGGACTTATCACAGGTGGAAGTGTTAGACCTGTACTAGAACTTGCAGGATATAAAGATGTTAGAACAAAAGTTTTAGGAACAAACAATCCTAGAAATGTTGTTTATGCAACTCTTAACGGATTAAAGAGTATGGAAACAGCTGAGCAAGTTGCTAAAAAGAGAGGAATAAAAGTAGAAGATTTAATATAAGATAGGAGGTGTAAACCCAATGAAGTTAAATGAATTAAAAGCAGCAGTTAATACAAAAACAAGAACTAGAGTCGGAAGAGGACTAGGTTCTGGACTTGGAAAGACTTCAGGAAGAGGTCAAAAAGGACAAAAGTCAAGATCAGGCGGCGGAGTTAGACGTGGATTTGAAGGTGGTCAAACACCATTATATAGAAGATTACCAAAAAGAGGATTTAATAATAAATTTGCAAGAAATTACACAGAAATAACTTTAACAATGTTAAACAAATCAAAATCCGATGTAGTTGATGCTGAAAGCCTAATAAAAGATGGAATCATTTCAAAAGCAAATGATGGAATAGTAATAATTGCAACAGGAAAATTAGAAAAGAAATTAACTGTCAAAGCAAGAAGATTCACAAAGGCTGCAAAAGAACAAATTGAAGCCTTAGGCGGAAAGACAGAGGTGATATAGTTGTTCAATACAATAAAGAATGCTTTAAAAACTCCAGAAATTAGAAAAAAATTATTATATACGTTATTACTTATAGTAATATTTAGACTTGGATGTTATATTACAGTTCCAATGGTAAATTTAACAACGTTAAAAGATGCAATGTCATCAAATTCTAATGGAGTAACAGGCTTAATTGATGTTATCTCTGGAGGAGCTTTTTCAAGACTTTCAATTTTTGCAATGTCAATAACTCCTTATATTACAGCTTCAATTGTTATACAACTTTTAGCAATGGTTATACCAGGACTTGAAAGATTAACAAAAGAAGGTGGAGAAGAAGGAAGAAAGAAAGTTGATAGATACACAAAAATCGTATCATTAATATTAGCTTTAATTGAGGCATTAGGTGTATTCTTTTCATACAAGGCTAGTGGAATATTTGTTGATACAGGTGCATTAGCAGGAACAATTGTTATTCTATCATTAATTGCAGGAACATCACTACTTATGTGGTTAGGAGACAAAATTACAACAAAAGGAATTGGTAATGGAATTTCAATGTTGATATTCGCAGGTATAGTTTCAAGTGTACCACAAGCTTTAACATCAATATTTGGTTTAGTAAATAAAGATGGAGCATTTAGTACAAAAGGACTAATTGAAGCAATATTAATGGTTGTAGCTGTACTAGTATTAGTAGTAGCAGTAATATATGTACAATTAGCTGAGAGAAGAATACCTGTACAATACTCAAAAAGAGTGTCAGGAAGGAGAATGGTTGGAGCTCAAAATACACATATTCCAATTAAGCCAGCAATGGCAAGTGTAATGCCAATTATTTTTGCTTCATCATTTATGACATTCCCAGCAATGGTTATAGAATTATTTGTAAGTGATATTGAAAACAAAGCTGGATTTTTAAGAGTTTTATATAATTTATCAATCGCAACATATGCATCAAATGTTGGATGGGGATATACAATAATAAACGCATTAATATATTTATTATTGATAGTAGGATTTACATATTTTTATACTTATGCTACATTTGAACCAGCAGAAGTTGCAAACAATATAAAACAAAATGGTGGATTCATTCCAGGAATTAGAGCAGGAAAACCAACAGCTGATTACTTATCATCTGTACTTTCAAAAGTTGTATTATTTGGTGGACTTTTCCTTGCAGCTGTAGCAATTATCCCAATGTTTGCAAAAGCAACAGGACTTAATACAGCATTTGGAGGATCATCAATACTAATTGTTGTAGGTGTTGCAATTGAATTAAGTCAACAATTACAATCATTATTAGTAATGAAACACTATAAAGGATTTTTGGAAAAATAATATAAAGAGGGGTCGCCTGAAAGATAAAGAGTGACTCCCTTTTGAATTTTTATAAAATATGAAAGTAATACATATTTTTTTAAAGATACATATTTTATGAGTTGCAAAATCAACTATATAAAATTTATTAAAACAACTTTTAAAATTAAAAGTTTAAACACTATGGAAAGGAAATAAATATGAATATTATAATGTTAGGAGCTCCAGGAACAGGAAAAGGAACAATTGGAGCAGAAATTTGTAAACACTACAATTTGACACATTTAGCAACAGGGGATATTTTTAGAGATGAAATAAAAAAACAAACAGAGCTTGGAAAAAAAGCAAATGAATATATTTCAAAAGGACAACTTGTTCCAGATGAAATTACAATTGCTATGGTTGAAGGAAAACTTGACACAATAGATGGTGTTTTATTAGATGGATTTCCTCGTACAATAAAACAAGCAGAAAGTTTAAAAGAATATTTTGCAAAACATGATAAAAAAATAACAGCTGTAATAAATTTGGTTGTACCAGATGAAGATATTATCAAAAGAACAGTTAGTAGAGTAATATGCTCAAATAAAGAATGTGGAGCCTCATATAATACAATATTTATGCCACCAAAGGTTGAAGGAATTTGCGATAAATGTGGATCAAAACTAATAAAAAGAGCAGATGATAATGAAGAAACAATAAAACAAAGACTTGAAGTATATTATAAAAACACAGAGCCATTAATAAATTATTACAAAAACGAAGGATTACTTGAATCTGTTGATATAAACATTTATTTACCAACAACAAAAGAAATAACAACAGGAAAATCAATAGATATAATCGAAAAAAGATTGAAAAGTAATAAATAGAAATGTGTGCTTATATTTTTAATTTAATCTAAACTAGTAATGATATAAAAAAATCTAAAATAATGATAAATTAGGAAGTGAAAAAAATGGTAACAATTAAAAATCAACATGAAATCGAAAAAATGAGAGAGGCATGTAAAGTTGCACATTTAACACAAAAAGCAATTGAAAAAGCAATTAGACCAGGAATTTCAACTTATGATCTTGATAAAATTGCTGAGGAAACAATGAGGGCAAATGGAGCAATTCCAGCTGAGAAAGGATATCCAAGCGGAATGAAGGGAGTACCTGATTTTCCAGGATCAATTTGCGCATCAGTAAATGATAACATTATTCACGGAATTCCATCAAAATATACAATTTTACAAGAGGGAGATATTATTAGTACTGACCTTGTTGCATATAAAGATGGATTCAATGGCGATTGTTGCAGGACATTTGCAGTAGGGAAAATTAGCGATGAAGCAAAAAGACTAATTGAAGTAACTAAACAATCATTTTTTGAAGGTATAAAATATGCAAGAAAAGGTAATAGACTTGGAGATATTTCTCACGCAATTTGTGAATATGTAAGAAGCAATGGCTTTGACGTAATAAAAGAATTTGAGGGACATGGAATTGGTAGAGAAATGCATGAAGATCCAGGAATACCAAACTATGGTAAAGCAGGAAGAGGCATCAGACTAGAACCAGGAATGACTCTTGCAATTGAACCTATGGTTGTAGCTGGTTCACCTGAAATTTGCGAAGGAGAAGATGGCTGGTCAATTTGGACTTATGATGAAAGCTTATCAGCACACTATGAAAATACTGTTTTAATTACAGAAAATGACCCAGAAATATTGACATTAGAATAAATTTGAGGTATAATAACTTAGATTTAGTGCTAAAAAAGCACTTTATGTAAATAATAAATAACTAGGAGGTTATTTAAAGTATGTCTAAAGAGGATGTAATAGAGGTTGAAGGTGTTGTTACAGAAGCATTACCTAATACTCTATTTAGAGTAAAATTAAAAAATGGACATGAAGTTTTAGCTCATATCTCTGGTAAGTTAAGAATGAATTATATTAAAATTCTACCAGGCGATAAAGTTAAACTTGAACTATCTCCTTATGATTTAACAAAAGGTAGAATCACATGGAGAGGAATATAAAATAATTAAAAAATGCTAATGTTGATAGGTGAAGTGAGACATATTACAAAATATGTTTGACTTCACATATCAACCATTAGGCAAAATAAAATAGGAGGTAAGTGAAATGAAAGTTAGACCATCAGTAAAACCTATGTGTGAAAAATGCAGAGTAATTAAAAGAAAAGGTGTAGTTAGAGTAATTTGCTCTAATCCAAAACACAAACAAAGACAAGGATAATTTAAATTTAAAATGCAATATAGTAAAACTATTATAAAGTATAGTGATAAACTAATTGCAAATTGTATTGTAAAATACTAAAATAATTATCTAAAATTTATTTTGATATTTGCGTAAAATTGTAGCGGCTGAATTGATTTTACGTTAATATAAATTTGTTTTTTTTTATTTTAAAGATCAATTAATTTATTTATTATTTAATGAAAACCTTTCAAAATTAAATAGTAAATGGTTAGTTGATGCATTTCACCTTTAAAAGAAAAAAACATATACAACTATTTAAAATTTTTTGAAGAAAGGAAAATAATATGGCACGTATAGCAGGTGTTGAACTACCAAAGGAAAAAAGAGTAGAAATAGGATTAACATACATATATGGTATTGGATTAAAAAGATCACAAAAAATTCTTAAAGATGCTGGCGTAAATCCAGACACAAGAGTTAAAGATTTAACTCCTGAACAAGAAAAAGATATCAGAAATGCTATGTCAGGTTACCTAGTTGAAGGTGATTTAAGAAGAGAAGTTGCTCTTAACATCAAACAATTAGTTGAAATGGGATGTTATAGAGGAATGAGACATAGAAGAGGACTTCCAGTTAGAGGACAAAGAACAAAAACTAACGCTCGTACTAGAAAAGGACCAAGAAAGCTAGTAATAGGCGGTTCTAAGGAGGAAAAGTAAATGGCTAATAAAACTAAAACAACTTCAACAAGAAGAAAAGTTAGTAAACATATTGAAAGTGGAAAAGCTAATATTCATTCAAGCTTTAATAATACAATAATTACAATTACAGATACTCAAGGAAATGCAATTTCTTGGGCAAGTGCCGGAGAACTAGGTTTCAAAGGTTCAAGAAAAAGCACACCATTTGCAGCAGGAGAAGTTGCAGAAGCAGCAGCAAAAGCAGCAATTGAACAAGGTCTAAAAACTGTTGAAGTTTTTGTTAAAGGACCAGGAGCAGGAAGAGAGTCTGCAATTAGAGCATTACAAACAGCTGGATTAGAAATAACAGCAATTAGTGATGTTACACCAATTCCACACAATGGATGCAGACCACCAAAAAGAAGAAGAGTATAATTTTAAGGGAGGATATATAGAAGATGTCAAGATATAAAGACGAAATGTGTCGTATCTGCCGTAGAGAAGGACAAAAACTTTTCTTAAAAGGTGAAAGATGCTATTCTGACAAATGTAGCATAAACAGAAGAAATTATGCTCCAGGTCAAAATGGCCAAAAGAAAGCAAAACTTTCTGAATATGGCACACAATTAAGAGAAAAACAAAAAACAAAATCATATTATGGTGTTGGAGAAAAACAATTTAGAAGATACTTTGAAATGGCAGCAAATTCTAAAGAAAAAACTGGTGATGAATTATTAACATTATTAGAAAGTAGATTAGATAATGTTGTTTATAGATTAGGATTTGCAAGCTCAAGAACACAAGCTAGAATGCTTGTAACACACGCAGCATTTGATGTAAACGGAAAGAAAGTTAATATTCCATCATATTTAGTAAAAGCTGGAGATGTTATTTCAGTTAGAGAAATCAAAAAAGATAATGGAACAATTAAACAAGCTGTTGAAGAAAATAAAGCAAGACCTGTTCCAGCATGGTTGGAAAAAGATGCAGATAAATTAAGTGGAAAGGTAGTTAGATTAGCTGAAAGAGAAGACATTGACTTACCAGTTGAAGAGCACTTAATTGTTGAATTATATTCTAAATAATGTTTATAAATTTATAATGAGGGTTTTATCTCATATTATTTTAGGAGGGAAAGATGATAGAATTTGAAAAGCCAAATATCAAATGCCTAGAAATCGATAAAGAAAATAACTATGGTAAATTTGTATGTGAACCACTTGAAAGAGGATATGGAATTACTATAGGAAATTCATTAAGAAGAATTTTACTTTCTTCATTACCAGGTAGTGCTATCAAGAGTGTAAAAATTGATGGAGCAGAGCATGAATTCACAACAATACCAAATGTTGTTGAGGATGTACCTGAAATTATTTTAAATCTAAAAATGGTTAGATTAAAATTAGATAAAAATGAAGAAAAAAATCTTAGAATAGACTTTAAAGGTGAAGGCGAAGTTAAGGCTGGAGATATCATTACAGATGGAACAGTAGAAATATTAAATCCCGATTTACATATTGCAACAGTTTCAAAAGGTGGAACTCTACATATGGAAATGGTTGCTGATATGGGTAGAGGATATAATACAGCAGAAAAAAATAAGTCAAGCAATCAACCAATAGGAGTAATCGCAATTGATTCAATATATACACCAGTAAAGAAAGTTAATTACCATGTTGAAAATACAAGAGTTGGACAAATGGTTGATTATGATAAACTTACAATTGAATTATGGACAGATGGAAGCTTAGAGCCATATGAAGCATTAAGCTTAGCAGCAAAAGTTTTATCAGAACATTTACAATTATTTGTTGATTTATCAGAGACAGCAAAGAACTTACAAGTAATGGTTGAAAAAGAGGAAGATTCAAAGGAAAAAATCCTTGAAGAGCCAATTGAAAACCTTGAGCTTTCTGTAAGATCATTTAATTGCTTAAAGAGATCTGGAATTTCAACAGTTGGAGATTTAACAAATAAAACTCAAGCTGATATGATGAAAGTTAAAAATTTAGGAAAGAAATCACTAGATGAAGTAATTGCAAAATTACATGATTTAGGTTTCGACTTAAAGAAAGATGAAGAATAGTAAAGGGCTAACCTTAGAAAGGAAATTAAAATGTCTAGTAATAGAAAATTAGGAAGACCAACAGATGCACGTATGTCTATTTTAAGAACTTTAACAACAGATTTAATTTTACATGAAAAAATTGAAACAACAGAAGCAAGAGCAAAAGAAGTTAAATCAATAACTGATAGTCTAATTGCATTAGCAGTTAAAGAAAAAGATAATTTTGAAGAAGTTGATACAAAAGTTGTTAAGGCAAAATTAGATAGCAAAGGAAATAAAGAAACTGAACTTGTAAAAAGTAAAAATGGCAAAGAATTCTTAAAGGTTGTAAAAGAAACAAAAACAGAAAAAAGACAAAAAGATAAACCTTCAAGACTTAATGCTAGAAGAAAAATGATGACAAAAATAAATAAAGTTAAGGATTCAGATGGAAACAATATTGACTTAACTGATAAATTATTTAATGAAATTGCTCCAAGATATGCATCAAGAGTTGGAGGATATACACAAATAATCAAAAAAGGACAACGTAGAGGAGACGGAGCTGAAGTAGTTATTTTAAAATTAATGTAATTTTAATAAAAAATAGACCTAAAATTATTTAGGCCTGTTTTTTTATATAATATGCTTATTGTATTTTCCTTTTTTGCATAAAGAAATTTAGAAATGATGAAAATTGATCTGGTAAAATTTTTACTATAATTCTATATAAAAAAATTGGAATACTTGTGAAAATCAAACACATCCAGTTGTTAAGTAATTTCCATACAGCTATTTTTGCAACAAATTTGCTACTTTGACCTGAAATACTAAATTTAACATCAGCTACTTTGTTGAAGTTTGTATTTACTGGACCTGGACATAAACAGTTAACTTTAACATTTGAATGCTTCATTATTAATTCTTGTTTTACACTTTGGGATAATCTAACAACATATGCCTTGGTTGAATAATATGTTGCCATTAGTGGACCAGACATAAAACCAGCAATTGATGCAACATTCAAGATATACCCATTATTTATTTTAACCATATCTTGTAAAAACAATTTCATTAAAATATGAAGAGCTGAAATATTTGTATCAATCATTTTTAATTCCTTATCTAAATCTGTCTGAGTAAAATATCCGCAAGTACCAAAGCCAGCATTGTTAACCAAAATATTAATACATCCAAACTCTTTATAAATCTCATCATGTAAGCTAACGCAATTGTTTGCAACGCTTAAATCACATATCTTTATATATGCTTTTACATTATAAGCTTTTTCAATATTTTTCTTTAATTCATTTAATTTTTCTTCATTTCTTGCAACTAAGATAACGTCATAATTTCTTTTTGCAAGTTCAATTGCAATGTCTTTTCCAATTCCAGAAGACGCTCCTGTAACTAATGCAACCATTTATCAAATTTAATGACTTTTGATAAGTAAAGTGATTTTATTGTTTTATGTGTTTAATATTGTTAATAACAAAGTTGTATTCTTAAAATTATTAATTACTAAAGTCATTAACTCCTTTCAATTAAATTTTTCACATTATATATCATCATGATATTTTTTGCAATATTCACAATCTTTACAAATTTTGACTCTACTTGAAAAAATTTGACTAATTGCATCAATAAAATTATCACTTGGAGAGAGCAAATGCAAAATTATTTCTTTTGGAGCTAAGCTAATTAAAGTATTCAATACATAATCATTTTTGGAAAAATCAAAATCAGACAAAATATGGTTTGCAGAAATATTTTCAAGTTCAATTTCTTTTCCATTATCATCAAGCAATGTTGCTATTGAATTTAAATAAATAAGATGAATCCTATAAATTTTACTTTTACTTGTTTCAATATATTCTTTAAGCATATCTAAAAACTTTTCATATTCTTTTTCAACAATGAAGCTGTTAACAGCATCACTAATTTTATTCTTTACCTTGTTATTAAAGTCTCGTATACCAAAATGAATAAGTCCATCCAAATTAACAAAATCACTAGTACTAAAATAAAAGTTAACACTGCTTTCTATACTAGAGAGACATTCATTTTCAAAAGAAATATTTTTTAGCTCGATATAAAGAGTATAAATACAATCTTTATCAATTTTGTTAAAATAAAAATATTCATCTTCAACTACATAATCTACAATTTTTTTCTCATAATAATCAATAATAAAGTCAGAAAAATTGTATATAAAATTCTTATAATTTTCTTCTGTATTTTTTGAAAATGATATGGTTACAACAAAAAAATTGTCATCATGTTCAAGTTCAACTTCATAACAATGATTTGAATTTTTAGTTAAATAATTTTGAAGATAAATTGCTGTACTTTTATCTGAGACATTAATACTAAAAGATTTCAAGTTTCCTCCTACATATTATAATGTAATTTTATTATAACTATTTAAAATAAAATTATACAAAATATAATATGCAAATGAAAATCAGAAGTGAGCTTATAAAATTTATACTATTTCAATAAAAAAATCGCAAAGTTTTTTATTTTAGGAAAACTTGATTTTCTATGTAACCTTTATAAATATCGAACTTATAAGCATTTTAACTTTGTATTTTTTTACTTTTTTTGTTACACATTTGTAACAAATATTTTTGCTTTT
>Ga0256406_1003357_pt1 | contig 20002 bp, 14 predicted proteins | sample RumenRJG_03DNA_FD_185986 | JGI IMG/M metagenome (GOLD analysis project Ga0256406, IMG submission 185986) | Bovine rumen microbial communities from Lethbridge, Alberta, Canada - RJG_03 | ecosystem: Host-associated > Mammals > Digestive system > Stomach > Rumen | place: Canada: Alberta | collected... | reverse complement strand
AAGGGCGGGGGATTTTTCGCTTCTTTTCTGTCTTGTTTTTTCATTCCTTAATTTCTATGATATAGCCGTTCATTCAAGGGGGAGTGTTTGAAATGGCAAATCCTGAACAGTCTGCTTCTTCCGTCCCGTTGGTCCAGCTGGTCGACCTGACCAAGAGCTTCGGCGAGACCAAGGTCCTCAAGGGGATCAACCTCACGATTAATTCGAACGAATTCGTGACCCTGCTCGGCCCGTCCGGCTGCGGCAAGACCACCACGCTTCGCATCATTGGCGGCTTCGAACAGCCGACGTCCGGCAAAGTTCTATTCGAAGGGAAAGACATTACCGACGTTCCCGCGAACCTCCGTTCGACCAACACCGTCTTCCAGTCTTACGCTTTGTTCCCGCACATGGACGTCTACGACAACATCGCCTTCGGTCTCCGCATCGATAAGGCAGCTACCGGCGATCCGTATCCGGAAGGCATCCATCTGACATTTAAGGAAAAAATCCGCAAGCGCCTTTTCGAAAGGAAGTGCCGGAACTTCAAGCCTTATGTCGCCAAGGCCGACGAACAGCTGATGGCCGAAGCCGATAAGCTCGCGCACAAGGACAAGCACGCTCCTAAGGAGCAGCTCGAGATCCGCAAGAACAACATCTTCCAGGAACTCAAGGCTGCGGAAACCGAGAAAGTCGAAAAGCACGCCCGGCCGATGCGTCCTTATACCGAAGCGGAAATCGAGGAGAAGGTCAAGGCCGTCATCAAGCTCGTCAATCTCGAGGGTATGATGCACCGCAACGTCTCCCACATGTCCGGCGGCCAGCGCCAGAGAGTCGCAATTGCCCGCGCGATCGTCCTCCGCCCGAAGATGCTGCTGCTCGACGAGTCCCTGTCCGCTCTGGACCTGAAGCTCCGCAAGGAGATGCAGTACGAGCTGAAGGAACTGCAGCGCTCGACGGGAATCACGTTCATCTTCGTCACGCACGATCAGGAAGAGGCTCTGACCATGTCCGACAAGATCGTCGTCATGAAGGACGGCTACATCGAACAGGTCGGCACGGCCGAACAGATCTACAACGAACCGGTCGACCGCTATGTCGCGAACTTCATCGGCGATTCGAACATCCTGAAAGGCGAGATCGTCGACGAGAAGCACGTCCGCTTCGACGGGCACACGTTCCTCTGCGAGGATAACAAGTTCCCGGTGGGCTCCACCGTCGACGTCATGCTCCGTCCTGAGGATCTCGACATCGTCTATCCGTCCAAGGGCAAATTGCTCGGCGTGACGGACTCGATCTTCTTCAAGGGCGTCTTCTACGAAGTGGACGTCAAGCTCGAGAATGGGCGCATCATCACGATCCACACGACCGACTATATCCCGGTCAACAAGCAGGTCGGCGTCACGTTCGATCCGAACGACATCACCCTGATGGAGGAAATGGAATAAAATGGCCTTTCACGTTCAGAGCGTGAAGAAGGTGAAGACGAAAGGGAAGTTCGGCTTCAACATCGAGATGGCCGGAGCGATTCCGTTCTTCCTGCTGCTTCTCTTGCTGGTCCTGCTTCCGTTCGTATTCATCGTCATTTACGCGTTTACCCAGTCCACGAGCGAAGGATACCTGTATCTGACGCTCAACAACTTCGCCGTGTATTTGAGCGAAGCTTCCTACATGCGGGCCACGCTGCGCTCGCTCTGGTTCGCTTTGATCGCGACGGTCATTTGCCTAGTCATCGGTTACCCGGTCGGCTACTTCATCGGGCGTATTCGCGCCAAGACAAGGAACCTGCTCTCGATGCTGATGACCGCGACCATGTGGGTCAACATGCTCCTAAGAATCCTGGCCTGGAGACAGATTTTCACCATGATGGAGAGCTGGTTCCACATCACGATCCTCGGGACGGACTTCGCCATCATCTTCGGCATGGTGTACGACCTCCTTCCGTTCATGATCATCCCGATCTACACGTCGGTCATGAAGCTCGACCCGGCCTACATCGAGGCCGCTAAGGACCTCGGCGCGAGTTCGGTCCGGACGTTCTTCAATGTCATCGTCCCGCTCACGATGCCGGGCATCATCAGCGGCATCACGATGGTCTTCTTACCGGCGGCGACGACGCTCGTCATTCCCGACAAGCTCGGCGGAGGCAACACCCGCTACATGCTGATCGGCAACCTGATTGAGTCCTACTTCATCAAGCAGTCGAATCCGTACGTCGGTTCGGCGATTGCCCTGTTACTCGGCATCGTCATCCTCTTATTCATCTACCTGCTCGGCAAGCTCGACCGCACGGTCGTCGCCGACCGGGACGACAACAACAAGCGCATCGTCGCTTCTAGAAAGGGGGCGTAGAAATGAGCAAATCCGTACGCGCGAAACGCGGGATGGAATCCTCGCACACGTATCACCCTTCGGCGGCTTTGACGGTGTACGTCGTCCTGATCTTCGTCCTCCTTTACCTGCCAATCATCTCCGTCGTCGTCTTCTCGTTCAACGCCTCGCGCTCGGCGGTGAACTGGGGAGGCTTCTCCCTGAAGTGGTATCAGCAGCTCTTCTCGAACACGACGCTTCTAGAAGACCTCTTCTACACGGTCACGATCTCCTTCCTGGCGACGATCATCTCGACTCTCATCGGGACGCTAGGCGCCATCGGTTTAGGGGAGTACTCCAAGAAAGCTCCGCACTTCACGAACCTGGTCCTCTCGGTCAACAACCTACCAGTCGTGAACCCGGATATCGTTACCGCGGTCTCTCTGATGGCTTTGTTCATCGCCCTAGAGAGCGTGATGCCGATGGGCTACGGGACGTTATTATTGGCCCACATCGCCTTCTGCACGCCGTACGTCGTCATTCAGGTCTACCCGAAGGTCCTTTCGCAGGATCCCGCGGAGATCGAGGCGGCGCTCGATTTGGGCGCCACGAGGCGTCAGGCGGTCATGAAGATCGTCCTGCCGGATCTGATGCCGGCCATCCTCTCGGGCGCCATGCTGGCGTTCACGATGAGCTTCGACGACTTCATCATCTCCTACTTCGTCGGCGGCTCGATCCAGAACATCTCCGTCTACGTCTACTCGATGAAGAAGTTCAACCCGGTCGTCAACGCCCTGTCTTCGCTGATCTTCTTATTCATCGCCGTGGTCGTGCTGGTCTACCAGTTCCTCATCGGAAGGCACCAGCGCTACGAGGACGAGGATCTGAAGGACAACAAGACGCGCTAGACGTTCCGAAACGAAAGGAAAAGATAACGAAACAATCAGCTTTATGAAATCTGGTACAGTTCACAAAAATACCGAAGATTACCCTCCGTCGTGCCTGTCTAAGGCAAAAAGTCTCAAAAAGAAGGGGAAGGCGCTCGTATTGATGAGCGCGGCTTTGCTCCTCTTATCCTCCTGCTCCTTATTCGGGGAACACCTCGCGTTCTTCAACTGGGGAGAATATGTCAACGAGGACGTCCTGGCCGAATCGCCCGTCCCGGTCGAAATGCAGAATTTCGAGGACAACGTGGAGATGCTGACCAAGCTCACCACGACCTCCTACGACGTCGTCGTCCCTTCGGACTACGCGATCGAGGAACTCGCGAGCGAAGGAAAGCTCGAGGAACTCGATCTGTCGAAGTTCAAGAACTACTCCGTATCGCGCCTAGAGGAATCCTACCGCGAGGCTCTCGACGGTCTGAAGCAGGACACGCTCGAAGTCCAGGAGGACGGCAGCAAAAAAGTCGTCCGTTCGGGCTTCGACCTCCTCAAATACGCCGTCCCGTACACCTACGGGGAAATCGGCATCATCTACGACAAGACCAAGGTCTCCGAAGAAGAGCTCGACCGTTACGGCTGGGACATCTTCAAGACCAAGCGCAAGGACGGCTCGCAGAGAAGAATCGTCTTCTACAACGAATCGAGGCACGTGCTCTCGATGGCGCTACTCGCCACCGGGCACGGCTTCACCGATCCGACCGACGAGGAGATCGACGACGCGATGGACTGGCTGAAGAGCGTCAAGTACTCCGGGAACGATTTCGGGGTCGAGACGACCGAAATCCTCGAGGACGGGCCGGCGCACCGGTTCGACCTGTGCCTCGACTATTCCGGGGACGCGTTCTACTGCATGAACAACGACCTGCAAAAGGACGAGAACGGGAATTCGACCCTCGGGTTCTATATCCTGAAGACGAACGAGGCGGGTTACCGCACCTGCATCTTCACCGATTGCTTCGTGATCATGAAGGACTCGGACAAGAAGGACGAAGCCTATTCGTTCATTGATTACATGGTCGGCGCGGACAACGAGGCGCGGAACATGATGACCATCGGTTACCAGACCCCGTATCAAGATGCGCTCGATCTGTTGATCGGCGAACCTTCTTCGGACAAGACCGACGAATCGCGCGAAGCGGACGGCGCCTTTAACAAAATCAAGGACGTCTACGCCCGCGAGGTCGGGGACGGGGACCGCTTCTACCGGTTTGACAACGCTCTGAAGAACCGGTTCGAGGAACTGTTCACTCTTCTGAAGACCGAATAAATCCGAAATTCTGTTTCTATCAACGTATCCAAAGGTTAGCGGTTCTCCTTCTTAAAAGCCGCGCCGCGCTGTTTCTCAATCAATAAAAGAAAGGAAATGACTGAAATGAAAAAGAACAGAACTGTCGTTTTGGGTTTGCTTCCCTTATTGCTTGCGACCGGAGGTCTTTCTTCGTGCGGAGTCGGCGATGCCGACATCGTCTTCTTCAACTGGGGCGAATACATCAAGACCGACCTCATCGACGCGTTCGAGCAGGAGACCGGTTACCGCGTGAAGGTCCAGACCTTCCAGGATAACGAAGGCATGTTGACGAAACTTTCGAATTCGCATTACGACGTCGTCTGCCCGTCGGATTACGCCATCGAGGAACTCTATCAGGAAAACAAGATCCAGAAGCTCGACACGGACCGCTTCGAATACTATAAGAAGGACCGTCTGATCTCTTCTCTCCGCACGAATCTCGAGGCCATGAACACCCCGGTGCAGAACGCTGCCGGCGAGACCGTCCTGAAGGCGTTCCCGTTCTTGGATTACGCCGTCCCGTACACCTGGGGCGAAGTCGGTCTGGTCTACGACAAGACCAAGGTCTCGGAAGAAGATCTCGCCTCCAAGGGCTGGGACATCCTCCGCGATTCGGATTACAAGGTCGCTCTCTACGATTCCTCGCGCGACGTCTATTCGATTGCGCTCTGCGCGCTCGGGATCGATTTTGTAAACTTCTCTTCGGACGAAACGAGGATGGAAGCCCTCGACAAGGCGGACGAATGGCTGCGCGGACTGCCGAAAGACACCTCGTTCTTGACCGACGAGCTGCTCGAATCCATGCCGAACCACGATTTCGACATCGCCCTCGACTACTCGGGCGACGCGTTCTATTCGATCATGAACGACACGAAACCCGACGCGGAAGGGAATCCGACGCTCGGATTCTACATCCCGGACGCCAAGGAAGGTTCTCTGGTCCGCACGAACATCTTCTCGGACGCGCTCGTCATCACGAAGGACTGCGCGAACACCGACGCGGCGTACGCGTTCATCGACTTCCTTTCGAAGATGGAGACGAACGAATACATCGCCGCGGAGAACCAGGCCGAAATCGGCTACGTCACCCCGTTCCAGGACGCGATGGACGTCCTGACCGATTCGGAAGATAACAAGCTTCCGGCCTACACGGAAAATAAGGACAGCGATCCGACCGGGACGTTCGCGTCGATCGCCGACGAATATGACCTCGGGAAAGTGGCCTCGATCCTCGACAAGTTCTACCGTTACGACGACGAACTGAAGTCCGAGATGGAGAACCGCTACTCGAAATTGAAGACCCAGTTCTAAGGCCGGGGGACGCATGCGTTATGATTCGGGCTTTCTTCTTCGATTTGGACGGAACGATTTGCGACACGCTCGAGGACATTGCCTCGAGCGTGAACCGTTCTTTGAAGATGCACGGTTTTCAGGAAAGATCGGTCACCGGATTCATTCATTTCCTCGGAAACGGGTCGAAAGTGATGATCCATAAGGCGATTGGGGACGATTCCGTTTCTCCTATAGAGGAGAAAGCGGTCTTCGACGATTACCTTTCGTATTACGAGACGCATTTCTGCGAAAAGACACACGCTTTCGCGGGAATGGAGAATGCTCTGTCCGAACTCAAGAAGAAAGGAATCTCTTTGTTCTGCGTCACGAACAAGCCGGACAAGGCGGCGAAAGAGATTGTCGGGAAGTGCTATCCGGGATTATTTACCGAGACGCTCGGAATCTCCGGAGACCTGCCGACCAAGCCCGATCCGACGGGAATCCTGTCCCTGATTCGAAAATACGGCCTGAAGAAGGATGAATGCGCGATGGGCGGGGATTCGGACGTGGATCTGATCCTCGCGCGCAACGCCTCTATCCCCCATACCGTCGCGGTCGCTTGGGGATATAGGCCTCTAGGGGAACTATTTGCCGAACATCCTGAGGCGGTCATCTACCGCCCGAGGGAACTATTATCCCTTCCGTTTGTGACCGAGTGAAGAAAAAGAGAAAAAGGGCGTTAGATACTATTTATAATGTAACACGTTTCTGATTCCTCCTGTCCGAGGCATTTCTGTACCTTTCTGTTGCATTCACTTCGAGGAGATTTGACTTTTTCTCCCTTTTATGACTATATTTGGGCATGCGGAAAGGGATGGTGCCATTCCGTTGTTTGAATTAAATGCACCATTGTCTTAGCTATGATTTTCTGCCCTTCCGCCGCCTGTTTACGTCAGTCTATTTCCTGGATAGATTGACGTTTTTTAGTGCGACTTTCTTCACCCTCATCTTGGCCATTGTCTCTTTCCCGTACTTCCTCTCCATGATCCTATAGGGAGTCCTGTCTCCTTTGGACTTCCTGACGTAGGAGTTGATGTTCGAGAACAGATCGTCGAGATGCTCCTGGGTGATGGAGTCGAACGACTCTCCCTTCGGATGGACGTAGCGGATGAACTCGTGGTTGCGTTCGCATTCCGCCTTGTCGTTGGACCTGTACGGCCTCGTGTAGAAGCATCTGATCTCAGGGAACTTCTCGTCCAGCTGCCAGAAGTAGGAGAACTCGATCCCGTTGTCGGCGATGCAGGCCGTGAACAGGGCTCTCCTTTCCTCCGGCGTGAACGATGAGAGGAACTTCGTCAGCACTCTGTTGACGCTGTTCGGATCGTCCTTACTGATGATGAATCCGATCTGGAAGCCTTGCTCCGCCCACGTGAGCGTGAGAATGGCCAGCCCGTCGCCTCTCTTGCCGATCACCGAGTCGAACTGGACCACGCCCGCCCTCTTGTGCTTCGCCATGAATCTGACGAAATCCTGATGGTTTCTTCCTATGATATGGCACATTTTCGATATTCTCGGGGCTGACACAGGCTTCTCGTACTCGTGCTTGTAGACGACGAATCTCCTGAGCTCATGCGGCTTCGTCTTGAGCAGGCGCCTGAGGCAGAGGCGTCTGACGGTCTGCTCGGTGCAGATCTTCTTCAGTTCCGGATTGGCGACGTAGATGTGGTGCAGGGACTGCCCTCTGGAAACGCCGTCGGCGACGATTCCGCTCACCTCCTCGATCTCGCTTCTGCTGAGCCTTGGGACCTGGCGCGCCACGCTCATCCGTTCTTCCGAGGCGTGCTGGGCGTACTGGCATTCGTAGAGCGTCTGGTTGGCGCCGCAGAGATGTCTCTTCCTGCAGGCGTTGCAGACCTTCGACTTCAATAGGCGCGGGCACCTCCACTCCTCCTTGCCGGTCTGATGGAAGGAGTTCTTCCCGACTTCTCTTAGAACGGTGGAACGCGAGCAGCCGATCCTCTCTGCGATTTCCGATAGGCTCTTGCCGAGCTCGAGCATTCCCTGAATAGTCATCCTGTCGTCGAACGTAAGTCTTCTCTTGCTATTCTTTGCAGCCATGATTGTTTCCTCCTGTTTGACTGTATCGATCTGCTTTAAGACGGCGGCGGGAGGGCATTCTTATTGTCTCACAGGCTGAAAAAATTTTTTCTGAACCCTAGGGTTCAATTGGGACAGAAAGAAAAGACGGACAGAAAAACAGAACAAGTGCATTAAGAAAGTAAACCAACGAAAGAGAAAAAGGGAAGAAATCCCCTTGAAAAAGGATTGCGCAAGTGCAATAATAATCAAGCGATTTCGAGGTGGTTCCGTAGCCAAGTGGTAAGGCCAGGGACTGCAACTCCCTTATCATCGGTTCAAATCCGGTCGGAACCTCCAGTCGTTATTGCGCCATTAGCTCAGCTGGATAGAGTATCTGCCTACGAAGCAGAGGGCCAAAAGTTCGAATCTTTTATGGCGCACCATCGGAAATAGACCCTCCCTCGGGAGGGCTTTTTCGTGGAGGCGGGGCATTTTCTGCAAGAAAAGAAGGAATCCCGATGCGCCGGATCCGGTGAAATAAGGAGCCCTTTCCAAAGGAAAAGTGGGCGTTCTATAATGGATAGGCTACCCCGTTAGCTCATTTGGATAGAGTATCTGACTTCGAATCAGAGGGCAGGGAGTTCGAATCTCCCACGGGGTACCAGAAGAGGAAAGAAGGCCGTTTTCTTATAAAGGAGGCGGCCTTTTCCTTTTTCCGTCTTTTCAGCGTGTCTTTATACAGAACGGATTTCTTGTACTTTGTGTTTTTCCGGGAAATTCCTATAATGAAACCAGAAGTCTTACTTAGAAAAGAGGAAAAATCGAAATGAAAGATTACGCAATCGTACTCGACTCCACCTGCAACATGACCGCCGAACTGCTCAAGGAGTTCTCTTTGGACTACATCCCGATGTCGGTTTCGATCGACGACAAGATCTATCCAGCCGATCTGACCTGGAAGGACATGTCCCCGCACGATTTCTACGAACTGATGAAACAGGGGAAGCGCCCGTACACGCAGGCCGTGAACGACTCACAGTTTTACGACGCGTTCAACGCCTATCTGCAGAAAGGCGTCGACGTCCTCTACATCGGCTGCTCCTCGGGTCTTTCCGCCTCGGTCAAGAACGGGGCCAAGGTCGCCAAGGAATTCATGACGGCGCATCCGGAGATCAAGATCATCGTGGTCGATTCGCTTAATTCCGGCATGGGTCAGGGCCTGATGGGCATCCGCGCGAGCGAAATGCGCGCGGAGGGGAAGTCCATCGACGAAGTCACTTCGGAAATCGAACGGACGAAGCTCTGCTACAACCAGTGGGGTTCGACCGGCTCATTGACCTATCTGAAGAACGCAGGCCGCGTCAAGGCATCTTCGGCGTTCTTCGGGAACATCATCGGTATCAAGCCGATCATCATCTCGGACACGCTCGGGAACAATTTCGCTTATAAGAAGGTCCGCGGACGCAAGGCGGCCTTACAGGAAATCGCCGACTCGGTCGTCCGCACGGCCGTCGAACCGGAGAAGCACTATCTTTCGATCGACCAGGCGGACTGCCTCGAAGACGCGGAGAAGCTGCGCGCCCTGATTGAGGAGAAGGTCCATTTCAAGCGGGTCTTCATCGTCCCGCTCGGACCGATTTTAGGGGCTTCCTGCGGACCGGAAACGATTATCGCCTACAATTACGGCACGGAAGTGACCGTTACGGGAAAGTAAACGCCGTCTATGGACTGCAAGACTCTGGACGGGGCTTCTTTCCGCTTGCTCCTGAAGAGCGGGTACAGTGCCCTTTCCGCGCATTATCAGGAAATCAACGACCTGAACGTCTTTCCCGTCCCCGACGGGGATACCGGAACGAACATGAAGATGACGTTCGAATCGGGTCTTAACAGTGTCGAGGAGAGCGACAGGATCGACGAAGTCGCCGCCTCGTTCGCCAAAGGCATGCTCTTCGGGGCCCGCGGGAATTCGGGCGTTCTGTCCTCGCGCTACTTCAACGGCCTTTCGGAAGGCTTGAAAGGCCACTCTTCGGTTTCCGTCCAAGAATTCGCCTTGGCCATGGTCTCGGCGTACCAGATCGCCTACCAGGCGGTCGACGACCCGGCCGAAGGGACGATCTTGACCGTCGCCCGGGAAGGAATCGAGAACGTGAGGGCGAACATCGATTATTCCAAGATCACCTACGCCTCGTTCTTCGCAATGGTCGTCGACGCCATGAAGGTCTCGCTCGACCATACGCCGGAACTGCTGCCGATTCTGAAGGAATCGGGGGTCGTCGATTCGGGCGGTAAGGGTCTTTTAACGATTTTCCAGGGATTCCTGGGATATTTTACCGGGGAGAGCTTAGAGGAAGGTTTCCGGGAAGAGACGGATTCTTCCCCTTCGTCTTTGCCGAAATACGATTTCTCCCTCTTTAACGAGAATTCCGTCCTCGAATACGGGTACTGCACGGAGTTCCTGCTCCAGCTGCAGAATTCGAAGATCGACATCCCCTCGTTCGACCTGGAGAAGTTCATTTCCTTCCTGCACGGCCACGGGAACTCCCTCGTCTGCTTCCAGAACGGATCGATCGTCAAGGTCCACATCCACACCAAGAAGCCGTACGAAGTCATCGAGTTCGCTCAGCGTTACGGGGAATTCCTGACGTTTAAGATGGAGAACATGGCGCTGCAGCACAACAACGTCGTCGAAAAGAAGAATAAGAAAGCTCAGACCAAGAAAAAGTTCGCGATCGTCTCGATCGCCCAGGGCGAAGGATTGATCCGGATGTTCAAGGACCTCGGTTCGGACATCGTTCTCGACGGAGGGAAGACGATGAACACGTCTTCTTCCGAACTGATTGACGCCTTCGAAGAAGCGAACGCGGACACCATCATCGTCTTACCGGATAACGCGAACATCCTGATGGCGGCGCACCAGGCGGCGAACCTCTATAAGAACAGCAAAATCTACGTCCTCGAGACGAAGTCCATCCCGGCCGGATACGCCTGCCTTTCGATGCTCGTCGGGGACGAGCAGACGGCCGAGGACTGCTATGAGTCCATGAAGGAAGAGAACGAATGGGTCGTCTCCGGCTTCATCTGCCGCTCGATCCGCAACACGACCGCCGACGGGGTGAAATGCGTCGAAGGGAACTACATCGAAGGCGTGAACGGGAAGCTCGTCGGCTGCGACGCTGCTATCGGAGACGCACTCAAGGATCTCTTAAGCCATGTCGAAAATATTTCCGAAAAGGAAACGCTGTTCTTCTTCTACGGGAATTCGGTTACCGAGGAAGAGGCTAGGAAGACCAAGGCGGAGATCGAGAAGCTTTATCCGCAGCTCGAAGTGGCCGCGTTCAAAGGAGACCAGGCGGTCTACGACTACCTGTTCGGGATCAACTGATTATGAAAGAAATCGTCATCGATACGCTGGGGGCCGATTTAGGCCCGTCCATCCTGATTGAAGGCGCTGTCAGGGCGCATAGGGATCATCCGGACTGCCGGATCGTCCTCGTCGGTTTTAAGAAAGAAATCGAAGAGGAACTGATAAAGGAAGGGGAGGACCTTTCCGCTTACGGAATCATCGATTCCCTCCCGCTCGACCCGTCCGTGCACGACGTGATGGGGATGCTGCGCTTCAAAGGAAAGTGCTCTTTGACCGACGCGTATAACTACGCCAAAGAGAACGGAGGCGTCGCCGGCGTGGTTTCGGCCGGTCCGACGGGGATGGTCTTAGTCGCCTCGATCCGCCATCTCGGTCTGCTTGAAGGGGTGAATTTCCCCTGCCTCGCGGCGAAATTAAAGAACGTTCGCGGGAACCCGGTGATTTTGGCGGACTGCGGGGCGAACATCGAAGTCCCGGCCGAAAAGATCGTTACCTTCGCTTTGCTCGGCAAGGCTTTCGCCTCCGCGTGCGGGATTTCTTCTCCGCGCATCGGTCTAATGAACGTGGGGGAGGAAGACACCAAGGGCGATTCGATCCGGAAAAAGGCGTTCTCGATTCTGGACGCACGGAAGAAAGAACTGAATTTCGTCGGGAACCTCGAAGGGAGCGATTTGCTTCTGGACAAAGCGGACGTCATCGCCTGCGACGGGTTCTCGGGAAATCTGCTTCTGAAGAACACGGAAGCGACCGCGCTTATCTGCGAGAAGATTGTAAGGAAGGTCGGTAAGGACGATCCGAAAGCGCTCGGAGCGGCGGACTTCATCCATGCGAACTTTGCGTATAACGAGCTCGGAGGGGCGTTCTTACTCGGCGCGAAGAAGACGGTCGTCAAGGCCCACGGGGCGGCGAACGCGTCTTCCATCCGTTCCATCGTGAGCGGCATCCTCGACGTGGACAAGGGGAACATCGTTGCGAAGATGCAGGAAGAAATCCTGAAGGCGGGGTCATCCGTTGGAAAGGGCGTATGAAGAAGGCTCCGGTCCGGCCTTCTTTTTTCTTAAAAAGAAATTGCGCACGGGATATGGTAGAATGAGAAAGTAACCGGAACTTATGGAAAATTTACTGATTTTGGAAAGCACGCCGTTCAGGCCGTCGGAACTCATTCTCGTCCTCGCGACGATGTTTTTAGCCGGTGCGATGATTGGCTACGTCCTCGAAGTCCTCTTCCGGCGTTTTATCACGGCACACAAATGGGTCAATCCGGGCTTCATGAAAGGCCCGTGGCTGCCGATGTACGGCTTCGGCCTGTTGATCATCTTCCTGATCTGCTATCTGCTTTATACGTTCCTTCCTTCGGAATGGACGTTCTATAACCCGTTCGGGGATCTCTACGGTAGGACGGGGGCGTCCGGTCCGACGGTGTACGATCTGGTTCCGCTCGCAATTATGTCCGCGGGACTCATCGGCCTCGAGTTCACGGCGGGCCTCATCTTCGTCAAGGGATTCAGGGTGAAGCTCTGGGATTACTCGAATATGCGCGGGAGCATCCTCGGAATCATCTGCCCGCTGTTCAACCTCATCTGGTGCGCGGTCGCGGTGCTCTACTACTACCTGATCAACCCGCTGGTCTACCGGTTTTTTTCGAGCCTCTTCGACTACATGTTCGGCTCCTCCCCGCATTTCTGGTTCATCTTCCTCATCGGGCTCGTCTACGGGATCTTCTTCATCGACTTGGTCGATTCGCTCGGCCTCTTCACGAAGGTGGCCAAGGTCGCCAAGGAATCGAACATCGTCACGACCTACGAGAACGTGCGGAACGAACAGAGGAAGCGCAACAGGGAAGCGCGGAAGAAGATCGCCGAGGCGATGCCTTCCTTCCTGAAAGCCGGTTCGGCTAAAGGCGGAAAGACCAAGGAGAAGATCAAGGAAATGGCGTATAAGGCCGTCCTAATCGATCCGGACAAGTCGAGTAAACCCGCCGAGAACTACGACGAGCACGGCCGTCCGGTCAGGGAAGAGGACGTGGAAAAGAAGGAAGAAAGGAAGTAGTTCCTCCTCTTTCTATTGACAGGGCTTCTCCTTTTTCCCATAATGAATGCGCCTAAGGACTCGGGGTGTAGTGTAGCTGGTTAGCGCGCCTGCTTTGGGAGCAGGAGACCGACAGTTCGAATCTGTCCACTCCGACCATTGGAAGGACTCCGTCCCGGAAGAAGTTCCGGGACTTTTCTTTTTCGGTTAGGGAAGAGAACCCTTCTTTATTTCCGTCCCTTATAATAAAAGTATGGATTTTCTGAAAGCTCTGAAAAAGAACACCGTCCCATCTATGGAAGATTTCACCGAGACGGACGCCCTCGCGGCCGCGTGGCTTTCGTATTACGACTATATAGAGAAAGAGACGGAAGGGGAATACGCTCTGAAGGACATCGATTCTTCCGTGGACGGCTTTTATTACGACGCTTCGTACCGGAAGGACGCAAAAAAGCTCTTTCCTTTGCTGCAGAAACATCCGCGTTTTCAGGACTGGAAGATCGGACCGTTCTTCCGTCTTTCCGGCAGCGGAGTTCAGACGGATATTCTGAGAATTGTTCTTCCTTCCGGTCTTTCCGTCCTTTCTTTCCGCGGGGCGACCCCGTCTTTCGATAGCTGGGAGGAATGCTTCTCTTTCGGGCTTGATATAGAGACCGGAGGAGAGAAGGCGTCTCTTTCCTACGTCCGGAAAGTCTTGAACGGATCGGAAGGGGATTTCGTCCTCATCGGCCACTCCAAGGGAGGACATTTCGCCCTTTATGTCTACGCGCATCTAGACGGGGAAGAAAAGAAGAGGATCCGGAAAGTGTATCTGTTCGATTCCCCGGGATTTTCGAATGGCTCGGCTTCCATAAAGGACGATCCGAAGGTCATCAAGTTTGTCCCTCCGCGGAGCGGAATCGGAATCTTATTCGAGGAAGACCCCGATTGGTTCGAGATCGTAAGAGGACATTCGTTCTTCTCGTACGGACACGACGCCCTGAAGTGGCCTATCCAAAACGGAAAATTTGTGAGGGCGGAGAGGATGAAGCGCGGGAGCGAGCATAGGAGAAAGGCGTTCAACCGTTGGGTGAAGTCCTTAAGCCGGGAAGAGATTGCTCAATTTGTCGAAACGGTCTTCACCGCTCTCAAAAAGACCGGAAGGAAGGATTTTCTGGATTATTTCTCCCACCGGAAAGAAGCGAAAAGGACGTTAAGGAAATCCGGGTATTATACGAAAGAAAGAAGGAAGTACGTCCGTTCGGTTCTCTTCCTTCTGAGTGCGTTCTATCTGTTTCCGTCCTTCAGGAGGAAAATAGGACAAAAGGAAAGGAGAAAGGCATGAAACGGACCGAAACCTGTTTAACGGACAGAAGTGAGGACGAAGCGTACCTCGCTTTCGTCCTGAACGAACTGAAGGAACGTTACGGGCAGAAGAAAGGCGGGATCTTCCTCGGAGAATCCAAGAAAGGGAACGAAGGGAAAGCCCTGCTTCAAAGGGCAGAAAAGGCCGGGCTGAATCTGACGGAATACTCTTATCGGGGCGACGAAAAGTACGATTATTACGTCGACGCGTTTGCCGACGGATACCCTCAGAGCATAGAGGACTATAATTTCATCTCTTTCTATAACTCTTTAAAAGAGAAGAAGACCGCTTTGGAGATTCCGTCCGGGATCGAGCCGTCTAACGGCTCTACGGACGAAGGAATTTTCGCTCAGTCGGATTCCTTAGTCGGATACGCCCCTCTCGCCGGGCTTTATCTGCAGGACGGGCTCGATGCAGCCGGAGAAAAGACGTTCTTCCGCGAAGGGACAGGCGGTGTTCCCGTATTGGAAGAGAAGGACTTCCAAGGCATTCTTCCGCCTTTAAAAAGAAATACGAACAAAGGAGATTACCCCAAATGCGCCCTTGTCGGGGGTTCGTCCCTCTATCCCGGGGCGTTCTATCTTTCTCTCCTCGCCAAAGGGGCGTACCGCTTCGGAAGCGGATATACGTATATCGTTTCAAACGAAAGGGTCTTAAGCGAAGCTGTTCGCCTCAATCCCCAGGCTCTGCCGGTCGTCCTTCATGACGAAGACGGATTCTTACTCGACGACAAAGAACAAGTGAAGGACCTCGCCCGGAAAGTATCCTGCGTCCTCTTCGGGAACGGGGTCGGGGCGAATCAAAAGACGTACGCTTTGCTCAGGGATTTCATGAGGGAACTGTCCGAAGACCAGACCCTGATCGTCGACGCGGACGGACTGAACCTGATTTCGCTCTACGGGGAGCAGGATCTGAAAGAGCGAAGCTGCCGGCTGATCCTGACCCCGCATTTAAAGGAATTCTCGCGCCTATGCCGGAAGGACCTCGATGAAATCGAACTCGATCCGGTCGGACTGGGATCGGCGTTCGCCCTGGAATACGGATGCACGCTCGTTTTAAAGTCCGCTTCGACCCTGATTTTCTCTTCAGAAGGAGAGGTTTATCTGTCTGCGTTCGGGAATTCCGGGCTCGCCAAGGCCGGAAGCGGGGATCTTCTCGCCGGTCTGACGCTCGGGTCGTCATTGATTCTGAATGACCCGGTCCGAGCGGCGGAACTGGCCTGTTATCTTTTGGGGAAAAGCGCGGAAATCTACGCCCGTGATCACGCTTCGCGCTCCCTCGTCTATTCGGACGTCATCGACGGGATTGGGACGCTACTCAAAGAACTGGAAAAGTAGAAGGAAGATTCCCCTATTCCTTTCCGAATCAAAAACTGCGCCGGGACGCGGCGCGGTTTTTTACTTCCGGTAGTATTTTCCTGAAAGCGGGATGATGAAGACGGACAGGGATTCCGGTTTGCCGTAAGGACCCGGGAACGGGATGAACTCGAGACGGACTTCGATCGTTTCTCCCGATTTGGACCGCACGGTTCCCTGATAACTGGCAGAGCGGCCGGTGCTCAAGGCCTCTTTGCCTTCATAAGCGAGTCCGTCAAAAGAAACGAAGCAGGGCAGTTCGCCGAGCTCTTTTCCGTAGACTTCCTTCGGGGCGTATCCGAGAAGTTTTTCGGCACCTTTGCTCCAGTAGAGGAGCTTTCCGTCCTCCGGGAAGTAGCAGCAGGCGCCCGGGAACGCGGCCAGCACTCCTACGACCGCTTTCTCTGCGATGGTCCGCCGGTCTTTTTCGTCAACGCTTTCGACCGGGACGGACTTTTCCTCCAGCATCTTGAACACCATCTGTTTCAGCTCTTCGCTCTTCATGCCCGTATAGGCGCGGATGGAAGCGAAGAGGGAGACGGAGATTCCTTCGATTTCCTGAATCGAGTCGACGGCTTTTTTCAGCGCGGAAGCAAGTCTTTCGAATTCGGCCGGCTCGGTGAACTCGGTCAGGACGCAGAACTGGCTCAAAGCGAAACGGCTGATGACGGCTTTATTTCCGGCCGTATCAACGAGCGCGGCGGCAACCTTTTTCACGACCGCTTCTTCGAATTCCACCCCGTAAATCTGGGTCAGACGGTCGATTTCCGGCACGGATAAAAACAGGATTCCGAACGGACGGCGGGTCAGCACGTATTCCTTGTCGTAGGAGGCTAAACTTTCGAAGAAAGCGACGATGTTACAAAGACCCGTCGCGGGGTCGGTCTCGGAAGCGGCTTTTTCCGATCCGGAGAGGCGCGTGGCCATCTCTTCGTCAAGGAAGTATCCCATCAGGCCGGAAATTTTCCCGCCCTCGTAGGTCGGCCACTTGGTCGCGAGGATGGTGCGCGAAACGCCTTTGGCGATGCACTTGCCCGGGGAATTGACAATCTTCTTACCCGTTCTCAATATGGTTTCCTCATCGGTCCGGTACGGCCCGTTGGTCGGGTGCCAGCCCATCTCCTCGTCGGTCTTGCCTAAAATGTCCTGGACGGAATGGAAACCGTAATATTCCAAGAAGGTCTGGCTCGCACCGAGGAACCGCCTATTTGTGTCTTTCCAGAAGAACGGAATGGGGAAGTGCAGCATGAGGTCGTCAAAGAGGCGGATGTGCGTCAGTTCCAGGCTGTTGAGCCCGCTCCGGCTCGTCAGGGCCTGGTACTGGTCTTTTCCGATGAAGTTCAGCTCGTCCTCGACGCTCGCTACGTCCATCGTGCGGATGACGTAGAGGAGCTGCCGTTCGCGAACGTTCGGGACCCGCATCATGCGGTGGGACATCCAGACGTATTCGCCGTTGGAATTCTTTGTCCGGAACGGAGCGCGGATCGTGCCGAATTCCGTCCCGTCGAACCGTTTCGCGATGTCGTCAAGATTCAGGAAGGCGCGGTAGCGCGCCCGGTCGCCCGGGAAGATGTCCGGGAGAACGGAATTCAAACTGCCGTCGGGATTAAAGAGCGGCAGTTGCTCGCTCACCTCTTCGGCGGGCCCGCTTAGAAGCATCGTCGTAAGACTCTTCGTCTCGAGGTCGATGAGGTAGATGGACCGGTAGAAATAGCGAAGGTTCATCAGAAGCTTCATCTTCCGGGAGATGCGCTCGCCCGTGTGGGCGTAGTTATAAAGATGGACTTCGTAGAGACGGTGCTTCCCGGCTTCCGCCAGAATGCGGTAGCGCACAAGGAAGGCGTGGCCGTTGATCGGATAGTACATTTCGCTGACCTGGTCGACGGTGGCGGACTGTTCGGCCGCGCGGTAAAGCTCGCGCACGACCGGGTTCTTCGAGTTGTTCAGCGCTTCCTGAAGTTCGCCTATGTTCTTATAGCCTTCCTTGGTCATGAGCTCGGAAGCGGCTTTATTCATGTAGAGCAGAGAGAAAACATTCCCGGCTGAATCCACGAGCAGGGAAGGCTGATCCGTCTGGAAGTCGGCCTTACGGACGCTGTCGTAATAGCCCTTTTCCCAGGCTTCTTCGGGCAAAATGCCCTTGGCCCTGCAGTCGGCAATGGTTTTATCGAACGGCTGCGGTCTTCCGAAATAGAACCCTTGGATCAGGTCGCAGCCGAAGTCGCGCAGGGATTCGTACTGCTCTTCGGTCTCGATGCCTTCGGCCAAGGTCCTCGTCACGATGCTCTTATCCATCGATATGACCGCGCGGATAATCGAGCGGGACCGCTCGCTTTCCTTGCGGACGAACACTTGGTCGAGCTTGATGACGTCGAAATAGTAGTCTTTTAAAAGGTTCAGCGTGGAATACGCGCTGCCGAAGTCGTCCATCCAGATCTGGTAGCCGGTGTCGCGGAATTTCTGCATCGTCGAAAGGATGACGTCCTGGCGGGAAGCCAAGGCGCTTTCGGTGATCTCGAGATTGAGCAGATGGCGCGGGAGTTCGTATCTCTTCACGATCCGCTCGATTTCCTGATAGATGTCGCAATAGAAGAAATCCACGCGGGAAAGATTGACCGAGACGGGGATTTCCGTATTTTCCTTCCGGATGAATTCCGAGAGCTGCTTCGCGGTCTGCTCGATGACGCAGAGGTCGAGCTTGTAGATCTGGTGCTCGGCTTCAAGCGGAGCGATGAAAGAAAGCGGCTGGAGGAATCCTTTGACCGGATCGTCCCAGCGGGCCAAAGCCTCCATGGAATAGAGCCTTCTCGAAAGAGCGCGCACGATGGGCTGGTAATAGACCTTAATCCACCCTTTTTCGACGGCTTCGTCGATGTGGGAGATGACGTATTCCTTCATCTCGAGCTCGTGGGCCATGTCGCTCTTATAGAAAGAGACGTATTTGTTTTCCTTCAATCTGTTGGAGTCGCTCGCGAGCTTGGCTTCGTTGAAGACGCTGCGGGCGTCTTTATTCGGGTCGCTCCAGAAACTGACGCCGAAAGAGGTGTCGATCGTGGAATTCGGGAAGATCTTCCGGATCTTTCCACGCGCGTAATCGAGGCGTTCCTCGAGATTGCGGGCGCATGTGACGATTCCGAAGTGGTCCGCGTCGAAACGCCCGATCAGATCGCCCGGAAACGTCTCCTTCAGGATGGAGGCGACCAAGACGAGGAAACGGTCTCCTTCCTCCATGCCCGAACGGATGTTGATCAGACGGAAATTGACGATGTCCAAGACGACGAGGGCGGGAATGTCCCTGTTTTTAGCCGCCTGTTCCTTTCTCAACCTATTCGCGTCCTTGTAGAAAGACGCCCTGTTCGCCAGACCGGTCAGGCTGTCGCGACCTTCGCTCGGAGTGAAGAGGGCCTCGGATCCGAGGTCCATGAAGAACATCAGGATGTACGGATTCCCGTCCATATCGTTCTGGGACTGGATGAGGATGCGCGTGCGCCTCAGCGTGTTGTTTTTTCCGACTAAGGCAGTTTCCACGGTCTGGCTGCGGCCCTTCTGGGAAGTGACTTCCTCGCAGATCTGCTTAATCAGCGGGATGTCTTTCGGGACGATGACGCTCCAGTAGTCTCCCCGCACGAGCTGCATCCAGTCGGACTTGGTTTCGAGTCCGAGCATGTTCAAAAAAATGCGGTTGACGAAAAACGGGTGGTAATCTCCTTCCATACGGAAAGCGTAGACCCCTCCCGGCATCTTGTCGAGTATGCGGGTCAGCTCTCCGCTCAAGTGCAGGGTATGTTCCTGTTCCTCGGTCATGATTGTTCCTCTTCTATCCCGATTTTTTCGATTTTCCCGCTCGCTAAGGAGCGTTCTTCTTTTATTATAAGCAAAATGCTTTGGTGTTCAAATATCCTTTGTTCAACCCGTAACTTTTCATGATATGTATGCCTATCCGAAGATTTCGGTATAGGGTCTCATATCAGTCAGGGCTGGGACGTTCTCGTTCCACTGTCCGTCTATCTGCTGCATCGTGATACGTTTGGCGACATC
>Ga0256406_1003355_pt1 | contig 20023 bp, 27 predicted proteins | sample RumenRJG_03DNA_FD_185986 | JGI IMG/M metagenome (GOLD analysis project Ga0256406, IMG submission 185986) | Bovine rumen microbial communities from Lethbridge, Alberta, Canada - RJG_03 | ecosystem: Host-associated > Mammals > Digestive system > Stomach > Rumen | place: Canada: Alberta | collected... | reverse complement strand
CGTATGCCCGGCAAATATTTTCTGCACATTTTTGGTTGCATACTTAATGATCAGCATGAGCATTCCCCAGAGATTGCGCTCGGAACCGGCTCCCCAGTAACCAGCACCCTTCTTCTGGAATTCTGTGATCATGGAATTGTAAGATGCCGTTGTAGGTACAAGCAGCGGCTGAGATCGAAGCAGGCCGTCAGACCCTTTTCCGGCCGCAAATGCTGAGTGTGTGTAAATAGGGAGTACTGTTCCATCCGCTTTTACAGCTTCACACCACGGTACGAGCCCAAGCTCCGGGTGTGGGGTGTCAGACATGTAATAAATGTCGTAGGTCCCGTGATGCTCGCAATTCCAATAGAAAGTGGGATAAACGTTGCCAACGTCGTATGCTCCTTCAGTGCGATAAGCCGGAGAGCCTTCGAGGGCAATTACCCGCGCGGTTCCGTCCTCGTCTCGTATATAGTTGCATCTGTACCACTGGAAAATCGGGGATGCGGTGATGAAGTCGTCCTGCCCTACGGTGGTATCCGTGGACGGCTCACAGGTCAGGCCCACGGAGTCGCGGAGGCGCTCACCCATGGAAGTCGTATTGAAAGCGAATCGGTAGATTTTGGTCGCAAAGACCTTGCCGTTTCTCTGCGCGGCAAAGCGCTTTGCCAGACTCTGCTCAAGCGCAGACAGGCTGGAATCTTCCACAACCGCAGCCTCCTGCAGGCGGGCGATACGTGTGATCTGATCGACCACCGCCTGCATCTGATCATAGCTGGGAAGTAACTGCATCTTATCAATAGCCATTATTAAGCCTCCTTGTTGTAATGTGCGAGTGCCATGCACCCGGTATCTGGGTCAATCATCAGTCGGTACTCCGCCGCATCTTCCAGTTGCAGGATGCTCTGATTCATCGAGTAAGCCAGTGCCGCAGAAATCAGTTTGTTAGCGTTGTTGGTCTGCGCCTGGACTACATCTTCGCTTTTCAGTTTTGCGATGATTGCCCTTGCAAGCGTGGCATAGTCTATCTTTGCGTTCGTGTCGCCGCCACTAAGCAAAGGAAACATATCCCCTGTTTGAATATCATTCACTTCTGGGAACGAACTCAGTTTTGCTCCTGCATTCGCCATCTTCTACTTCTCCTTCCTTTTTCAAGAACATCTGCATAATGTCACTGCTTATTTCTGCCTGTTCCTCACTCCGTATCTCTGCGAGGACTTCCGAAAAGATTCCGTCCAGAACAAAGTACGGAAGTCTATACGATTCCTTGATTTTCGATACTGTGTTTTTTACCTCGTTCTTTGCTAACTGGGTTGATACCGAAAGCGGCATTACTACTTCCATAAAATCCTCCTTTAATACGATGTGATTAGATTATATTTTGCCAGTGCCGTAAGTAAGCTGTTTACCTTGGTTATTACGTTTGCGAGTGTTGCGTTTGGATACAGTTTGCTGACGCTCTGTTTCGTTGCATACATACCGCCGCCGAAGAATCCAAGATTCGATGATGTGGCATAAAGCGCACCATAGTAAATTGGAGCGTTGATCCTTCCTGTCAAAACCTTGATAGCATCGGAACCGTTAAAACCTGCGGTGTTCTTCACAGTCAGCGTGTTGTTGATGGTCGTCTCTCCTGCTGTCAATTTCTGGAGTACCGTCTCTCCGCTTATGACATTCAGCACAGCACCACTCGATGTCTGCCCGATTTCTATGATATGTCCTCCAGTCCACAAACTGCCACTCGTGAAGTACAGCTTTCCTGCTGTGTATATATCACCGTCTTTTATCCGAGTAAGCACGTTGGAATATCGATAGAATGAAATCTCATTCTCAAGCAGTTTGAATGTCGGCACAGCACCACCGATGTATCCAGTCACTCCATTCGCATCAATCGCAATAAGTTTTGTGCCAGATCTGTCCTGCACTTCCATTGCTGTTGTATACGTATTGCCCGGCTGTAGGATCAGCTTGCCGCCTTTGATTAGGCTTGCGCTGATGGAACCTGTCGTGATGTTCGATCCATTGATGGTGGTCTCGCCGCTGTTCTTGAGGTTGTCGAACGTGACAAAACCAGTGATATTTACTTTGCTTGCGTCAATTTTTATTGATTCCGCAGACTGATTGATACTTGAAATTATTTCATCTTTTCCGACTTTTTTACTGACTGTTGAAGAAATCGAATCTGTAGTTTGTTTGATTTCGGTCTTCAGTGCGGCATCTTTATTGTCTGCATACGACTTAGCTTCATCCAAATCCGAAGCCGCATCGGTTTTGCTTTGATAGTTCTGCGACACAGTCTCCAGTGCGGCATCTTTGTTGTCGTCTGCATACGACTTAGCTTCATCCAAATCCGAAGCCGCGTCAGCAATGGTCTGATACGTTGCAGAGACTGTCGATGTAATACTGTTTGCCGATTGCTGAATCTCGGAGCGGAGCGTTGCTTTCACATCATCGGTGTAGCCTTTTGCTTCGTCCAAGTCCTCTATCGCATCTGCTTTAGTCTGGTATGTTCTGGCAACAGACGATGTGATATCCTGCGCTGTCATTGTCAGTCTGGATTCCATCGTTTCCAGTGTCGCATACTCAGCCAGCGCACTATTCATCTCTCCTGTGATGATAGTGTGTTCCTGCGACACCGCAAGGGAAATCTGGCTCGGTATTACGTCAACCTGCGCTTGTAAATCATCGAGAACAGTGAAATTCTGTCCGTATCTTTCAAGTTGTTCATCGGTAGCAATCAACGAGATTTTGTCGTTCGTTTGTTTGATTGCGGTAGAGGTCTGACGGAACACGAATGTCGGGTCTACATATCGCATGATAGTGACCGTATCAAAGTAGGTTGGATCATCTCCAACACACGCCACAATCACCGCACTGTTCGTCGTTGCGTAAAGGTCACTTGTAGCCGCCAGAATGACCGCTCCACCGTTTATCGTGAAACCGTGCTGACCACTAACAATGTTCTGGAAAGTCGCTCCGTCTGTTGAATACCTCCATGAGCCAAACTTCACGCCGCCAGAAAAAGTGGGCGTGATTGTGATGCTTGTGGGCGTATATGTCCCTGTGTTTTTTTCGGGGTCGAAATCATAAGACACAAAAGCGGAATCGCTGACGCTTAATTTCACCAGTGTTCCATTGCTGTATCTCGATATGCTTATAGGTTGTGATTTCATTTATTCCATCTCCAACAGATATTCACCATCTTCGGACATGAGTATCATTTCGTTTTCTGCATAAAGGAAGAACACATCTGCCCACTCAAACCACACTAATGCTCTGTCTGTACAGAAGTTTGCGTCCACAACTATGCTTTTTGTTTTTCCTGCATTAAGTGTTCTCTCTGACTTCGCATCAGGTTTTACGAACCACCGATAGTGATAAATATTTCCTTTTGGGTCAAGGTCTTCGCCTGTGTAATCAGTAACGATAGCAGTCAGCAGGATTGTTTTTGATTCGTCCTTGCTTACGTTCACGCCGGAATCTGGTAGGACATATCCAACAAGTGCATTTTCTCCTGCCGCTCCTGTCGCTCCTGTTGCTCCTGTTTTCCCTTGTACGCAGACAGGGTCACTGTATTCGCTCGTGCCGTCAGCATAGTTAGTTTGAACACGTTCCCAAATGTACTTTGATTCTTCCCATGTGGGCGGTGTCGTTGTCCATTCTCCACCTATAAGTGCAGTCGGTGACGCAGAGGAATAATACCAGTTAACGTAACTAGCAACGGCAGTTCCTTTTTCAACATAAGTGTTAGAAAACTGCGAAATTAACTGCTGATTATTTGCTTCGATTTTTCCTGTGACGGATGTTTCTGTAGCATAATCATCAAGCTGAGATTCTATTTCGGAAATCGCATCGAGTTTAGCTTGATTGGCGTATGTCTTGGCGTTGTTCTGGATTCGTTCCAAGTCAGCAGTCGTGACCGCTCCGATTTCTCCGGGGTCAAGAGAAATTGAAATATCACCAGTGGTCAGATTCCAGTAGTTTTTACCCTTGAGGTCGGTTATAATACCGCCTTTCAGAATATCCGCGGTGACCGAACCAGAATTGATGAAATTGGCATTGAAACCGCCGTCTATCGTCCATGCAGTCACAAATGCTTCTGGATCATAACCGCTATTGGAAAAAGCAATTCCGTTCATGTTCATTCTGATAACATTCACAGCCGTTTGAATGTTATCAGTGTCCATGATCAGAATCTCGTTCGGATGTCCGTCAGCGTCTGTATTAATAACTACATGGCCGCCCTTGCCGCCCTTAATGAGGTCGGTAGCAGTTTTCAACGCTTCACGCAGGAAAGTTGTAGTGGGAACTTGATTCATGATAGCATCAGTAATCTGCGCTTTCATGACATCAGCGAAATTTGTTCTCGCTGTTCCCAATTCTATACGGTCATAGCGTTCTGTGAGAATGTTATATTCAGTACGGATAACCTTTTTCTTGACTTGAGTAAGTCCCAAATCTGGATATGAAACTGTGACAGTATCGCACAGCCTTACCCTCTGCAATGCCGCAAAATTCTCGTACCCTGCTGTCTGCCAGAGTGGTGCGAACTCGATAGTAATATTTTCATTAGGGCTTACGGTGTCATTATTGTTTAGAAAACTGATTGCTTTCTGCCGTAATTGCTGAATAGTCGGCTGTTCCTGCCACTCTCTAGACAAATCAAGCGGAACAGCAATAATCTCTGTCACACCATCAAGCGCAACATAGTGTTCCGGAAGGGTAACGAGGATTTGGGAATCTTCCTGCGCAGATTGCCAGAACGGAACAACAGCATTATAAACTGTACTGATATCATAATCATGAACAAGATTGGTCAGATTCTTTCCGTATACAATACGAACACCGTTGTCCTGTCCTCTGTTCTGCCACAAGCGTACTGTGAATTTGTCCCACTCATATTCGCCACCGCCGTAGACATCAAGAATCGAACCTTCCACACCACCAAGGATTTCTTTTAGCGGTACCGGAACTGTTGTTTCGAAGTTTCCTGCCGTTTCCTTGTCTGTCCAGAATGTAAATCCGTTATCTGTTACAGAGTGATACCCGAATGTGGCAAACGCCTGTGTGATAGACGAAGCTGTCATTGGCTCCAGAATCGTGTGTGCAAGTCTGTAGCTTACATGGTGAGCGTAGAACGTCACAATACCGCCGATAGGAGCGGAACGCTTGTAGATGTCAAATGGTTGAAGGGTTTTGGTTTCGTCATGCCAACACGCAACAATCATTCCCTCTTGGATTTCGGAATAATGCCTGTCAGTAATCGGCACATCAAACTCCACCTCATAGATACCGTTCCGCTCTTCGATGCAGATCGCCCTTGTACAGTGAATCCTGCCGATGCCGTTTGTATTAAATTGTGTTGTTCCTTTGGGGTAAAGTATAGGATTCATAGTCTATAGCTTTTTGCAATGCAAAGAACTGAATTAACGCCCGTCACAGTGACATCTCTGCCATTACTGTCTAACCTAGGAAATTCCGAAGAGTTCAACACCGTTTTGTTGTTGTAATTATTCCCTTTGTAATAAACTTCCTGAGTTTCACAATCAACAACAAATGGGCCGACAACACCCGTTACTGTAATAGATTTGTTACCGATTGTAAGCGTTGTATTTCCATTGCTGTTTATCACAAACATTGGATACTGTGGAAGCGTAGAACCTGTTCCTATCGTTCCGTTTGCAGTGTTGTTTATAACTCTTAAAGTTATGTATCCTCTTCCGGTATAACGCTCTGGCGTTCTGTCAAAGACGAGTTGAAATTTTGCCGTTTTGCCATCTCGGGAAACTTTTGGCGTTGTTGATTCATGAAAGCACGCTTTGTACCACTCCCCTTTGTTTATGGTGTCATACAAAAGACCATATCCCCTCACCTTCGCCAGTGCGTTCATCATCTCTCTGTAAACAGTAGCAAAATCTTCAGTAATAACAACGTCATAAATCATCTGAACATTGTTGAAATACCCATCGCTTAAAAGAACGGCTCCGTTTTTGCCATGGATCTGCATGGTTTGGAATGACTCAGCAGGAAAAGTGTGTAGATCATTTCTGAAAACATAAATTTTGGAATGTCCTCTTGTTATTATGCCGCCCTTAACAGGATCTAGTTCGACTAAATCGCTACCGCTATCAACATTGGCATTAGCAACAATATCATCTGGGTTGCTCCAATCCACGCTTCGGAAAATTATGTTGTTTCCTGTTTTGCTCATGCGTAAGCTGCCCTTCTCTGATTATCCTGCAATGTGAAAATATTCTCGATTTCACGAGCCAGTTCTCTAACGTTCTGTCCCTCTGCACCATATACGTTGATAGTAATACCGCCATTGTACGTTGCGCCACGATTCACGCCTTCTGTGCTGAACTGCATATTGCCACGAACCATGTTGCCCATTCGATTTAAGCTATCTTCCACAAGTGGAAGGTTCTGATCAATGCCTTGAGCAAACAATTTCATCATGTCGGGAGCATATGTATGGAAATCAGACAATGGCCCAACCTCTGGCTCCGAGAAACCAAGAAAACTCTTAACGCCACTCGCAACATTTCCAACAGCATTCTTCAAATCACGAATTTTGGATTTTATGCCTCCAATAAAGTTTTTGATAAGGTCAGCACCCCACGATAATGCTTGATCGACTATCTCTTGGAATTTTGCGCCAATTTCTTCTCCGATTTTAAGGATTGCATTTTCAATCTCCGGAAGATTGTCGATTAACGCAGTAGCGAATACTACGATTAGATTAAATGCCGCTTCTACAATCTTCGGGAAATTTTCGACAAGTGCATCGACAATCGCTATAATGATTTCTGGTGATTTTTCAATCAGTATAGGTAGTGCATTGATAATACCCTCTGTAAGACCTGTAATCAAAGCAATTGCTGCATCAACCAGCAAATCCACATTGTCAACTAACGTCTGAACAATCTGCAATACCACATCAACAATTGTTGGAATCAATGTGGGCAATGCCTGTGCAATACTATTTGCAAGCTGTAAAATAATCTGCAATCCTGTACTAACAAGCATCGGCAGATTGTCAATGATTGATTTACCGATGCCCATCACCAAATCAGCAAGTGCAGGCACGATGACAGGCAGATTTTTAATGATTGCATCACCAAGTGTAAGCAGGATATTTTTTCCCACTTCCAGAATCTTTGGCAACATCTCTGAAAGCTTATCAATGGCCTGTCCAACACCTTCAGAAATCCGTTCAATTCCTTCATCATAATCGCCTGTGAATAAATTTGTTAACCCATCCATCACATCCGTGATTGCAGGCAGGAATTTAGACAGCATATTTCTTTTCAAGCTGTCAAATCCTGTGCTCATGTCCTGCAATGTGTCTTGGAATTGTGCAGATGCCTTCACAGCATCATCAGACATTACGCCGCCCAATTCATGGACGCGGTCGCGCATTGCCTGTGTGTCCTCGGCGGAGGTGTTCAGCAGCGCGCCCATCTCCATCGCGCCGCGCCCCAGCAGCTTTTGGGCGATGGCCGTTCGGCGGGCGCTCTCCGGCATTTCCTGCAGCTTGGTGATTACCAGGTTAAAGGCGTCCTCCGTCTTCATGGCATAGATTTCGGTGCTGATGCCCAGATTCTTGAATGCAATCGATTGCTCGTCCGTAGGGCCCGCCATGGCGTTCTGCAGCGTCTTAAACGCGCCGGACATGGCGTCCATGCTTGTGCCGGAATGTTGCATGATTGCATCCCACTCTTGGTATGCCTGGGCAGAAATGCCCATTTTCTGTGACATTTTATCAATATTGTCACCATATGCCGCAACATCACCTGTACTTTTTACAAGTGATGTTCCTGCGGCAATAGCCGCTGAACCAACAGCCGCAACAGCCGCCGCACCAACTGTCGCCGCTTTTTTGAGTCCACTACCAAAGGTTGAACCCTTAGTCTCTGCGTCGCCCAGGCCTTTTTCATATTCACTTGAATCTAGTGACAGTTTTGCCACAAGGCTTAATAAATCCATGTTATATCCTATGTAGTTTATCCATTATACTGGCTTTTATTTCCTCTGAATCTCTTGTGTCTTCCTTCTTGGGGATGATGATGTCTGCGTATCTATCGGCCAGCCGTTTACCTTCACCCATTGCTTTAAGCGAATCGGTAACGTATATTTTAAATACCTTTTCTTCCTGTAAAATCTTAAAAGCGGATATGCAGTGCTCCACCACGTATCCGCGTCCAAATATCTCAAGTAAATCGAGACGTACACTCTTTACACATTCAAAATATTGGTCTGCTCCCACCGATAGAATGAAACAAAAAAATTAACTACCGCATCGTCCGATATTAAATCCGCGATACACTGCATATATTCAGATATACTGTGATTGTCCACATCATCCGGCTCTACAAAACACATAAGCGCAAGAATCCTTAATGTTTCGTCCGGATGTTCTCCCATCGCCGCATCAAGAATGTCAGAAAGATTTTTCATTCCCTGCTCTTTGACCCGCTTACCATTCTCGGAAATTATTTTTCGCTTTTCTTCTGCTGTTGCTTCTTGCGGAATTTCGATAATTTCCGGCTTTCTTGCGCGAATGTTTTTCAGGTCTATGTCAGTGATCCATTTTTCCAGATCTTTTTTGATTTTGTATGTCTGTTTGAGAAATTCTGTCGGTGTGCAGTTGGCTAAGTTTTTCATTTATTTTCCTTATCCTTCAGATTATGACGCTACGCTGTAAATTTCAATCGGAACTACATCCTGTGCACTGATTGAAACATGACCGGTCAGCGTTGTTTTAATCTGACCTTTGCTGTTCTTTTCAGTTTTGAGTCCAAAACCCTCTGTGGACAGCGCGTTAAGCAGTTTAACGGCGACCATGCCGCCATCTGCTCTGTCACCAACCCACCAAATATCTTGAAAGTCGGTTTGTTTTAAATCTACTCTCGGCGTTACTTTTCCAGTATTATCTGTTTCAATGTCTGCCGCGCCAAGCGACAGTTTGATAAACTCTGGCGAAACGCCAATTCCTGTGAATGTCATAGAGCAATCCCAGTAATCGAGTTTCTTCAGTTCTTTCATATTGTTCGGGCAGTTATCTACATCTTCGCCCATATCGCTATAATTTGGAACAGCATTGATTTCAATGCCGCCAGTTGTGGCACAAATAATATCGCCTTCGATACTTGCAGCAGGCTCGGCAACATTAAACGTCCGCAGAATTACTCCTGCATCAAGTTGTAAACCCTCGAAAGTATCAAGCGGAATTTTTGTAAATTTTCCCATATCGCTCCTTTCAATAAGCAGTTAAAAATTCTGCATTAATATTAATATACATACGTCTAATTAAATCGTCACTAGGATCAGACATTCTTTGTGCAAACGGGGACCCTTTATTTATCCATAAATATCCACCGTCAATTTGGATAGGTTTCATTTTATATATGAATTTAGCGATTTCTTCCGTTTTCTTTGATATTTCTTCCCAGGAATAGGATTTATACCAAAGCGAGCCGTATAGTGTAAGAGGACCGCCTAAACTATCCGTATTAGAAGAATACGTAATATAAGGCATGACAGCATCATCTGGAACAGTATTTTCATCATAGGCTGTAAGCCCGAATGATGACCAGAATTCATGTATTGCTTGTGCCTTATCCATTCGGTAAACTCCATTCCTCCCAGTGATAACCACCTGCGGTTTTTGCTTCGCCACGCCTACACTTACAAATAGACGAAAAATCAATACCTAATTCTTTGCTAGCTTCATGTGCTGTTCGATATATGCGATTTAATTCTACGCATTTTACCATTTTACCACCGCACTTTGCCCTTTCTTCGGCTGACCATGTCCTGCCTTTATTCCATGCTTTTTGTCCTAAATGACACGCACTATTTTTTTGTATAAGTTCAGGTGACATTTTACAACCTTTATTTTTGTTAGGCTTTCCTTTATTAGCAATGCTTATTTTCTGTTTTGTTTTTTCAGAACAAGTGTGACCTTTTAACGCATTGCTTATTTTTTGTTTTATTTCGTCTGTAAATTTTTCGGTACTATTTCCACCAGATTCAATATTATAACCGTTCTCATTTTTTGTGGTATCATATTCAGCAATTAACTTTATCTCTAAGTTTTCAGCTTCGATTTTAGATAAATCGGTATATAATATTTCGTGAGAAAAATTATGCCATCCATACTTTTGAATTGAATGGTAAAAATATTCATTGTTCTTATATCCCTCACCATTTCGCCATCTATGCTCTGGTTTTTGAGATGTAATCCCAATATACTTTTTACCGTTTATTTTGTTTGTATGACAATAAACACAATATTTCATACTGATATTATACCATTAATTTGTTTAATTTGTTGGCAAAACAAATTCCTCTGCAGTTACCTGACGCATATCAAGGCTTGCGCTTGCTGGGGTATGTTTATCATCACCATCAGACGTAACTCTAAATATTTTACCATCTCTCAATCGTCTGAATACATCATGATATTCAAGAGTTAAATTTTTGCGAGTAGTAATAGTATAAAGACTAGTCACGCCCTGCTTATCCGCAACGCGGGCTTCCATTGAGGTGTCGAACACAATGGCCGCATAAAATTCTGCCCCGTCCTGCCACGTCGTAGTTACCCCGCCATAGCCGTCCGGAACCCGAACTTTGTCCATATACTGGCATTTGTCCATTGCTTCTTCAAGTAAACTCATCATTCACCCTCAACAATTAAAACATTCTTTGTTGCATCCTCTATCATATTTTTTACATCACGTTTTGTAGGATAAGTATCTCCATTATTATAGGGCATATAAATAATTCTAGTTTCTTTTGGCATATATCCATTAATCTTTCGCCATTTATTTAATTTTCCTTTGAAGACACTCCGCCAATCAGATGAATTAGAGTTACCATCAGATACCTTTGTGTACGAATATCCACCAAAGCTTTCAGACTGAAACGGTGAATTAATCTGATCCGCATACTTTTCAGTATACGCATCAATCTCGCCACAAAGGGCAATGACCGCAGGAGGAACAGCCATTGCCCACACAGCACCATGGAAAATCTCTGGTGCAAAAACGTGTTCCTCGCCTTTTTTATAGACACCATCATTGAGCGCACTGCCGACAATCCTATAATACTGATCGTCATAAAGATCATCATAAAAAGAGGTCAATCCATTTTCCGTGATCTCAAAATCACCAAAGGCTCTTTTTACGTCAAACCAATTATTCAGTTCTCTGCAGATATCCTCAATATGGCTCATTTTTTCTTGGTCTCACCCTTTTTGGTTTGTCCTCGGTCTGTGCAACCGCTTCTTTGACTTCCTCGATAAGGATTAAATGTCTACGGTTGCTATCTGTCGCAAGTTCTTTTATACGCTTTTCGTCAACCGTAAAGCCATCATGTGGGAATGTATCTCCCACATGATAGGCATATCCGTTATCCTGCAAGTCGTTGAAAAATCTTACGACTTTATACATGCTTATGCTCCTGTCACAGTAACGTCTGCAATTCCATCAAGATATTCAGCCCACAGGCGCATCCCCATGATTGCGAATGTCTCGCCTACGGCTGTTCCGTAGTTGCCCTGTGCATGGAAACCGATAAGGTTTGTCTCGCCCTGTGTTGTGTACTGCAATCCGAGCTTTGCAAACTCGCTGTCAGCAGGGTCAACATAGTAGAGGTCGATATTCTCAACAGGAAGCGCAATTACTTTGTTCCGTGGAATCTGTGTTGCAGGAAGCAGGAACAGTGTCTTATATCCCATAAAGTTCTTGATGTATGTGAGACCAAACTCGGTCTGAATTGTAACATCAGCCGCACCGAGATAATCATACGCATCAAGAATGTTTGCAAAACCGACAACCTCGGTAACATCTTTTTGCATTGTTGCAAACTTGTCAAGTACAAGTCCCTGCGCCTTTGCAAGTGCCATCTGCCATGTGGTTACTGTGTCAGTGAGTGCGCTTGCATCAGTTGTAAGGAATGTATAGAAACGTCCAAGAACTAAGTTCTGCAGCTGTGTAAGAAACGCATCATCTGACTTCTCGATTGCGATTTCTGCGCCGTATGTGTTTACGTCCTCGATAGGAACAGCCTTTGCATACTTCTCGATCGTAACGTCTTCCTTCAAGGTTTCTGTAATTGTTGCCTTGCTGTAAGGAATCACATTACCTGCGCCAACGTTGCCCGATTCAAGTGCAACAGATGCAGTATATGATTTAAGGGTAGTTCCTGGTGTCTTTCTGATAGGACGCACAACGCCCAAGATATTTGCAAGTGCATCCCAGTTATCGCCGAACCTTGTAACAAAGTCGATTTCTCTTGCTGTTACATTGTTGTATACGTTTGGAAGTGAATCTCTAGGGTTTGTGAATGTTTCAATGTTTTTTGCTGGCATAATCTAATCCTTTCTTTAATTGCTAAGACTTTCAGCAATGGCTTTCTGTCTCTCCGCCGTAGAAAGAACATACTTGCCGTGTTCGTCTTTCTTGAAAATCTCAGCTCTTGAAATCTTTCCACCGTTAACATTTGCAGGTGGTGTTGTAACGTTTGCTCCTTTTGTTTCAGACGATACGATAAAATCAGACCATTCTTCTTTGATGTCCTTAATCAGCTTATCAGCATCTTTGAACTTGCCATCCTCGCCCATTTCTAAATCATCAATGTCTGATACCTTTAGAATCTTGTCGATGCGCTTTTCTGAAACGCCTGCTTCCTTGAGTAACGCCCGATATGCGTTTTCTCTTGTTGCCTTTGTTTCTTTTGCGGAAACATCATTTTTGTATGCATCGAAATCCTCTTTCAATGCTTCATACTTGGTTTTCCACTTTTCTGCGCCTGTGGCTTTGTCCTCGGCGTTCTGCTTTTCGCCTTTAAGTGTATCAATCTCTGTCAGCTTTTCATTGTATCTTTTCTTATCTACAAATTCCTTGCCGACAGCGTTATTGATTGCCTTGACCACATCACCAATCTTTGATGCGTCAATATTTCCATCTTCGTTTGCGTACTGTTTTACAATATCCTCTGTGTTCATTATCATTCTCCTCGCTGTTAACGGGTGCTACCCTAGTCAATGATTATAATTTAAGTATACCATTGATTAAACACGTGTCAATTTATTGGCTTAGTTCTTCTTTGAATATACTTTGAATTTTCTCCATGTTATCTTCAACGGCAGGACGCAAAAAACCACGCCCACCATTTGCCGCTTTCATTCTGCTCGTTCCCAATTCTTGATACGGAGCGTATTCCACGTTAGAGCCTATATATACGCAATGTTCGCCATCATCGACTTCATGTGTTATGGAGTTTCTCAAATTACCTGTGTCGACTGGCGCATATCCTGCCGCACTATTTTCGACTACCTGTCCGATGATTTCCAAAGCACGTAGAACAGCATCATTCTTCTCGGCAATTATTTGTTGCGTATTATCCGATGTTATCTTACACGATATATTCATGTTTCATCACCTTCTTTCTTTCCGTGAGTGCTTTTCCACTCATCGTATGACATACCGCCTAATTTATCATTATTTCTGTTTTTCAAATCGCTCCAATCAGTACGGTATTTATCAATCTGTGTAATCATTCGGCACCGACAGTTATAGGTCTGAGACGGTTCTCCATCGGGATCAGCAGGAAACATCAAGCCGTTAGAAAACTTTTCATTTATGTCCACTTCCTCACCGTCCAAATCAACATGGCTTTCACGTGTTCTATCATCTAATGTCGCAATCCATACTTTTTTCATCTTGATGCCTAGTTCTTCGGCTCTTTCGTATGAATCAAAACGTGCTTTATTCTGTGCGCATGTGACGGCTGTCCTTGCGTTTCTGACAGCCGCCCTTGAGTCCATATCTGTTACCTCTTCCAAGCTCTTTGCAACATCGGGAATTGCTTTACCTTGCAGAATAGCCTGTGTTATCGCTGAATTAATATGTTGTTTATTCCACAATAACAGCTTTTCTTCATCCGGCTTGTAGTTCGGTAATAATCTAGGATTTTCTTTTATCAGCATCTTTACCGTATCTTTGTTATAAAGCGTAAATGATGTATCAATCCTGGAATCATGCTCAATCTGATACGTTGCAAAGTTTGCGTTAATTGCATATACATCGAGCTTTGTATCATTCACATAACTCATTGCAATTTTCTCTGTATTGAGCATGTCTTTGCCTATGACTTCAAGCATATTATTCCATCTTTTGCCGATAAGCATTTTATTTTTTCGCCATTCCCGATATTGACTAACTGTTATTTTTTTGTCTTTAACCTTTTGCGCCATTTCTTTATCACGCTTGGCAAACTGAATAAAATATTTATCGGTTTTTTCTGCGATACCATCATAGGCTTGTATATATGCTTTAGCTATCTTTTCTTCAAGGTTCTTCAACTCCCTGTCCGTCAATCGGTGCGCTCTGTCCGCTTTCGGTATCATCTTCGGCATTTACATCATCTCCTGTTGTAAATCGGTCTAAATCCTCTTTATCAATCTGACCTAACACCTCATCTATTGCATCGATATCGCCCAACAGTGTTAGTATCTTCTTTGTGACATATTCAGCACTAAGATATGATGCACATGAGATTATGGCGTTTATATCTTCTGCTTTGTTTGACATTTTTGACCTAACAAATGTTGGTTTATCATCTATGCCAAACACATTCAGAATGCCCCTTATAAACTTGCTAACACAATATTCATACATATCGGCTTTTTCGTTTAATGGTTCATAAGCCGCTTCTATCTGCGTTGCTGTCACCTGTCCTGCCGCTATCTGTTCGGTATCGAGTGCCATAAAATCCTTATACATATCTTTTTCAAGCCTTGTTAAATACGCTTCACGGCTCTGATAAGGTACTTCAATCGTGTGTGCTTCTGCCGATGCTCCACCGCCTACGCCATCACCAACAACAGCCGCCTTAACGATTTTCATTCTTTCAACAAACTGTGCAAGGTCTACATCGTCCATTCCGCCTGTGTTTGATAACGTCCAATAAATAGCTGAAACATCGTCAAGGTCATTTGCAAATCCCGATTTAATCAAGTCATACGCATCAATCTGTGTTCTGATTGTGTTCAGTTCGCTTTGATGCTCAGGATTTCCCCATAATGGTACAATCGGAAATGTAGGATAATTCTCGCCATCAAGTATCTGTATTCCGTCTACTTCCGAAATGCCTACCGTTAATTTATAAGGTCGCTTGTCCTGCATTATATGCATGTCACGATCGCCACCTTTTTCGTCCTTGATATACTCTGTGTAACCGTCTAATTCGTACAGTGTGGCTCTTAATGGCTTGTTAGTATCAACCTGCCAAAATCTTATCCCTGCTTTTAGTGCACCATCGTTTTCATCCCATAGCGGTACAAATTCGGTCAGTTTAAAAATGTCAACATGGTCAACATTAGCAAAGCCAAACGCCACCCCCTGCACTAATGCGTTCCGTCCTACTTCCTGCAATACAGAATCAAAATCCTCACCGCCTAATTTATCTTTGGTGCTTTCATCGTTGAATGTAACGCCATTTCCGAGTAAATACTGATTTTCCTGTGTCACGAATCTCTTAAAAAATGACGATGCGCATTTATAATTTGCGCTGTAATTATCGGGCACAGCCTGTCCGCTCAACGTATAAAGTATCTTTCGATAACTCATTATGGTGGTGTTCTGCGTCCGCATGTAATCTTCTGCATCAAGCGCAATCTTATACATGTCTGTTGTCTTATGCTCGTTGATTGCTCTTAAAATAAATTGCTGTTTTTCTTCTTCGCTAGTTATCTCTACTAAATCATTGTAGGTCCGCACGTTCTACCCCCTAATTCCATAAAGGTTTATATCTTGTTTCGCTTTTATTATACAGTACTCGGGCACAACTGGAGCAGCTGTCACACGAATCATCGTGTTCCGCATCTATGTTGTAATCGCATATCTGATTGATGTACTCCTCGTCTGTTCCCTCTACAAATATAATATCATTCCAAATAGCTTTTAGATACGTTGTTATTTTTAGAAATTTATTCATGCTTTCGTGATAGCTTGATATCCTGCAACCTAACTGTTTTAAATCCCTTGCTGTGAATCCTTTATCGCCGTTATCCTCGATTGCAAGTTTCGTACACATGAATCTTTCATATTGCGCCGTAATTTCGTTATAACACTCGGCTACGTGCTTTCTCCATAATCTGCCGTACACGTAATATTTACCGCCCGTTTTATGCATGATTGTGAATGCTGTATAATCTTCACCGCCAAACGCCGCATCGACATGAGCCAATCCCTGTTCGCACATTGCAGGATCTCCACCAATTACAGGAGATGTAAAAATAACGTCTTCACTTGCGATATGGCGCAATTCATAGTTGGCGGCGAATAATGACGGTAGCATCTTAGATTTTATATCTGCTAATTCTTCATCGGATATTATCTGTTTCACTTCGGGTCTGTAGCAATCCCATTTTTCGGCAGGTGGCATGATTGAGAACGCATCGTCTTTATGCCACGGTGTTCCTGTGTTAAATATTCTTCCACCACGGTTCTTGATGTTCTGCAACTCTTGGTATATCAGCTTTGTTGCATCTCTTTCGGCTTTACTCACTCGGTCTTTTACATTAACAATATCGTCCGTGAATATATAATCAAAGTGTTTACCTGTTAATGATGCACCGCAACCCATTCCAACAAGCTGTGATGTTCCCTTGATGTCTGTTGTCAAATTGGTGCTTATCTCGGTTGCTGATTGTACTGTCAATTTCAGATTAACGCCATATATGCATTGAACAAAATATAGTGTGTGTGGGTCTTGTAGAATCTTCTGCACCTGCTTTATGACTTCTTTTACATCGTTATCCGTCTTACGCATAAACAATGTTCTCTTGTTCGGCAACAATATAATAATCAAAGCAAGGGCAATAGAAACACATGTAGTCTTAAAAATGCCGCGACTGCCCTGTAACGTCTTATCGTCCTTGCTTTGAATCATTTGTTTTATCCAAACGTTGTGAAAATCTATCAGCTTTGTAAATCCCAACATGTGAGCATACTTGACGGGATTATTTATCAGAAAATCTATCGCCTGTTTTCTGTTCATGTAAACTTTCCTCGGAATAGAATATAAATCATTGCTTTAATTATCGTCTGTTTTCTGTTCATTTTTCAGCCTCAATTTTGTTTGATAATTCGATACACCTCTATGGCATTTCTTGCAAAGATAAACAAGATTATCATCATCATTTGTTCCACCGAGAAAAAGCGGTATCATGTGATGTTCTTCCAGATTGTTTTTACTCCCACAAAATGCGCATTGTTTAATATGCCCGCTTTCTTTCTTTTCTCGTTTTCTCATAAGTTCCACTCTTTTGTTACCAATCGTGCTTTTTTGGTTTCTTCCTTCAAACTGTGGAAAGTACGAATATATCACACGTAATATTGATGTGGTACTTAACGGTTTTCCTTTTTGCCTATTAGAGTGACAAACAATGTCAGGGTCTTGTTTCCTACATATCGCTTGAGCGGAAAGGTTATCGCACAAGAAATATGTTAATATTTTCTTTGCTCGTTTTTCATCCGCATTTGTAGGTTCAAAATCATTCAACCAAACAATGGCGTTCGCACGTTCAATTGCTGATATGCTTCTCCATCCATTGTTTCTTGTATAGCTAAATGTACCGCTATTCATCCAGCACCGCCTTTTCCACCTCATCAATAACGCTTTGGTCTACTTCTGCAATCATTACTTTCTGTACAGGGTCTTGCCCTACTGTGCTTCTGATTGTTTCAAACGCTCTTACATCGCCTTTTGATGCCTTTTCAAACAGCTTTGCTGTAATTACTTCTGTACCACTTAATACATTGCCGTTTTTGTCCTTAAAATCCTTTTCTAACAGCATTTCCAGGGCTTCACGTAAGTCTCTTTTCTTGCGCCGTGCTTCTACGGATGCTTTACCGCCTTTTGCGCCTATTTCTCGTGCTTTTTCCGTGCTTAACGGCTTTAAATTCTGCTTATTAGCCATTTATTCAACCTCATTGTATGGGATTTTCTGTCCATCCCCATGCTTCGATTTTCTTCCGATTTTCTTACACTTGTAATGTCTTATACTTTATTATTTTCCAGAGCTTCCAAATCCATTATCTCCTCTGTCTGAATCATGGAATTTATCTAGACTAATCACCTGTTCCATACTGTCAGCACTCGTGCACGGCTGGATGATAATCTGCACGATCTTATCTCCAGCCTCAAACACATAGTCGAATTCGCTGAGATTGTATAACTTAGCAACGATGCTGCCTGTATATCCCGCATCAATCACACCGCCAAGAGATACAACGCTGTGTTTTACGTTCAATCCACTCTTGCTCTCCAGCTTTCCAAACCATCCAGCAGGGATATCAATGTGCACGCCGGTATCAATGCAAGCACTGCTGTGCTTCCGGAGAACTACTCTGTTCGGCGTCCGCAAATCGAAACCCGCATCAGTGCTGTGCGCCTTATCTGGCATATACGCTCCATTATCCAGATATACCAGTAACTTAAAATTGCTGTTCATTGTTTGTCTCCTCTTAAATTGTTGCGAACTGTTTGCTTCATTAGTTTCTTCCACCCATATCAGCGGACAGTTGAATGGCCTATGCTGTTCTTCTGGGTCGTGTTCCTGATCGTTAAGGAGGCAGAGGAAATAATCATATGGCTCTCCGTCCGCCTCCCGCATAAGGTCCGCAAACTTGCACCCGGCGCAGCATACCGGCATTTCAAAATTCATGATTCCTACTATGTTCACTTTCTGTTCTCCCAGATTTTGATTGCCACCAGCACGAGTCCCGCCACAGCAAGCAGAATAGTGATGGCTTGCCCGGCAATTAAATCACGCATTGCGCTTTTCCTCTTCATACGGTTCCGGCAGCGGCATCCAGGCTAATACATCATCATATTTTTCAAAATCTGATTTTCCGACATTGCCGCTCCACCATATTTTTTCTTTTTTAAGTCCCATCAAATCAGAATAGTTAAGGATATAAACCCTAGCCCACAAACTAGAAAAAGTATTAAATTTTCTGGTTACGAGATAGCGTCCGCTTTTCTCCGGCAACCTCTCACTGCACGGTATCCACCGCTGTTCTGGCTCTGCGGACGGAAACTGCGCAATCAGCTTCGCCGCGCCTGAGCATGCACCGCCCAGATCACCAACAGTTCCGCGAAGATTCGACGCCCTCTCCATTAACATATCAACAGCAGCCTGTCTGCTTATTAAATCCTGTCTTTCTTCCATAACTCCACCATCGCTTTTATGCTAACTTTCGCAAGCTGTGCAAAATCATTGTCGCAATTATCAAGCCATTCCAGATGTTTAGCAATCCACTCAAGAGGGATCGCATCTGGCTGTGCGGATGGCAATTCCTCAATGATTGAAACGCAATTTACCACCTTTTCAAATGGATACTGCGACAGCGCATCAATCGCCGCCTGTCTGCTGATTAAATCACTCATTCTGTCCACCTCGCATATTTGCGCTGACCTTCTCGTAAAGCCGTTCAAGGAACTTAATTTCTGTAGCCGTGTCTTCATCATATTGCCAATGCTGAGCCGACCGCTTTGACAACAAGCTAAGTGATATACCGTGTTGGAATACCCTTAGTTCTTCCTCAGTGTATCGCGGTTCTGGCTGTGCGGATGGCAACTGCTCAATTGCACCCGCAATGTCTGGTTTATACCAGTACGCTTTTGCCGCATCAATCGCCGCCTGCCTGCTGATTAAGTCACTCATCCTGTTCACCTCTCTCTATCGGGCATGTCGGTAATAACCCTTTAACCAACGTGTCGCATCCGTCAATCTGGATGCTTAGTTTATTGCATACATATGTCCAATCATCGACCGACATATCCCACGCTTGTAAATGTGGGCATTCCATAGGACAATCAATCGGAAATCGAATCATCGGTTCTCCTTTCTGCCCCAGAGCAATTTACCACCTTTTCAAATGGATACTGCGACAGCGCATCAATCGCCGCCTGTCTGCTGATTAAATCACTCATTCTGTCCACCTCGCATATTTGCGCTGACCTTCTC
>Ga0256406_1003354_pt1 | contig 20030 bp, 14 predicted proteins | sample RumenRJG_03DNA_FD_185986 | JGI IMG/M metagenome (GOLD analysis project Ga0256406, IMG submission 185986) | Bovine rumen microbial communities from Lethbridge, Alberta, Canada - RJG_03 | ecosystem: Host-associated > Mammals > Digestive system > Stomach > Rumen | place: Canada: Alberta | collected... | reverse complement strand
CGCTGGCGACGCGGCACGGAAGCTGGTGGAGATGCACCGACGCTGGATCTGCGGCTACTGGGGCAAGGGCCGCTACTCCGCCCAGGCACACCTGGCGCTTGGCGAGATGTACCTTGCGGACGAGAGGTTCCGCGACTACTACGACTCCCGCGCGGGCGCGGGAGCAACTGAGTTCCTGGTGGCGGCGCTTCGCGCGCAGCTTGCCGATGGCCAGCCAGGGGCGGAGTAGACCGGCGCACAAGGACGAGGCAGCCCAGTCCAAAGTCGGGCGGCCTCGTCCCCAAGGCATTTTGCAGGTATTTTCTCTTTTCTCGTAGACGGCGCCATACGGGGCAATGCGCGTTGCCAATTGTTAGCCTTGGCTTACATGTGACGGACGCGGTCCCACACGGCGGCCGCAGGCAAGCAGAGAGGCACCCATGGACACCCAGAAGCGCATGCTCAAGCTCGGCATCGACATTGCACTGGCGGTTCTGCTTGTGGGGACCTACATGACGGGGCACGCGGAGCCGCACATACACGCCCTGGTTGCCCTGCTGTTTGTGGTGCTGCTGGTGGCGCACGGCGTGGTAAGCCACAGGAAGATTGTCCAGACCACCAGGCACGTGACCTGCAAGGCAATGAACAAGGAGGCACGAATCGACTGCTGCCTAGGCCTGGCGATGGTAGTGTTTCTCGCCATCGTGCTGGTGAGCGGCGGCAGCCTGATGCACGCGCGCATGGCTGAGGGCCTGAGCTTTGACGATACCGTGGGAACGCCGGTGTTTTTCGCACACGTCTGCGGTGCCGTGCTCTTCCTCCTCTGCGCACTGGCGCACGTGTGGATCAATCGCGAGCGTCTGGAGAAGCTGCTGCATCGCACGGGCGAGAAGGACTAGTCCGGAGCCGAGGCTCGCCGCTGAAACCGCCGCGAACCGAAAAAGTGGTCCTCCCCTGATTTGGTCCGTCAGGGCTGTCCCCGAGGCCGGATTATTGAACGTTTTTTCCGGACATTCTGGGGCTCAACTGGGAAAACGATCTTCTCGCCAGAAATAGCGCGCAATAATTGGCGAGAATCGGACGCCAGCCGAGAGATGCACGGGCGCCAGCCGAGAGAGACATGCGCGCTTCAGCCGAGAATCGCGAGCCAGCCGAGGAAGTCAGGCACACCGCCGGACATACCGCAACACCCCTATACGCATGTTGTTCTTGCGCATTATTGCCGCCGTGCACCGCCCCGACGCAACCAGGAAACATACAGGGCCTAGCCTGTTCAGAGTTTTTGCAGGAAGGCAGGCGGGTTTCGCAGGCAAGGAGGACGGCTGCATGGCAGTATGGAGGCGCCTGGGCGACATCATCGCCCACAACATGGTGTTTCTGGTACCTCTCTGCCTGGTGTTTGGCGTCTGCGCACCAAACGTCTTCATCCCGCTAAAGCCGCTGGTCACACCCATGTTTGCCCTCGTGACCTTCCAGGGCTCGCTGGGCAACAACTTCTCCAATTTGGTGCGGACCTTCAGACGGCCCGCCCCCATGCTCGTGGCCATCGCAATCTCGCAGGTGCTCATGCCGGTTGTGGGCTGGCTGCTGGGTGGCCTTCTCTTCTCGGATTCCAACATTGTTGCTGGTATTGTCCTGGAGTACTCGGTGCCCATTGCCGTGACCTCCACCATGTGGATAGGTATCTACGCTGGTGATATGTCGCTTGCGCTGGGGACGCTTCTCATCTCGACGCTCATATCGCCTGTGACCATCCCTGCCACGCTGAGGCTCCTGGTAGGTGCCACGGTGCAGGTGGACGTGGCCGGCATGTTCTTTGACATGCTCGTGATGATTGCGCTGCCGGCGCTTGCCGCCACGGCACTCAACCAGGCGACGCGGGGACGCGTAAAGACGACGCTCTCCCCCGCCCTGGCGCCGCTGGCACGCATCTTTGTGATTCTCGTCATCACGACCAACTCGACGAGTCTTCACGACTTCATCTTCAACCTCACGCCAGAGCTTGCCGGCGTCATGGTGTTCATTGCGGCCATGGCCTCCTCGGGCTACCTCTGGGGCTTTGCCGCAACGCGCCTCATGGGCCTGGGTCGCGAGCAGGCCGTGACGCTCACGTTCTGCTCGGCACTGCGAAACATCTCGGCCGGCGCTGTCATTGCGCAGACGTACCTCCCCGCAGCCACCATGTTCCCCGTGATGACGGGGACGCTCTTCAACCAGTTTTTGGCCGCCGTCTTTGGGCGGGTGTTCTCGCGCGCGTTTACGCCAGAAGTAGACGAGAGCGGCAAGCCTTCGCCGGAGGCGCCGTCGGCGTCCCATGCAGAGGCCGCTAGTCCAGCTCGCCGTCGGCAAGGGCACGAATCCGCTGCATGACCTCGGCGCGCCGCGCCTTGGGAAGCGGAACGGCCTCGTCCCCTTCCATAATGATGGACGCCTGGTCGACAGCGTGTATTCGCGCGAGGTTAACGGCGTAGCTGCGGTGCACCCGTATGAGGTCGGGAAATATGGCCGTGACCTCTGAGAATGATGTGCGCGCCTCGAAGGTGTCATACGCAAGGCATATGCGGGCGCGCTTGCCCACCGCCTCGACGAGGATGACGTCCATGGGAGCCACCAGGTGCATCGTTCCCTCGCGGTCGTATATCATCTCGCGTCTGAGGTCGGTTTGCTCGGCAATACGCTCGTCGATATAGCGCTTGGCGGCTCGACCGATGACGTTGCAGAAGGACTCCCCTGGCGCAACGGGCAGCTCGTTTCTGGGATGAGAGATATAGAGCGAGCGAATGCGCAACTCGCCATCGATAAGTTCCCAGGTAATCTGCGTGTGCTGCTGCACCTCGGCAAAGATGGGCGCGCCGTCATCGGTTGTCACAAGGTAGCGTCCGATGATTGAGAGCGCACGCCCGCAATTTTGGACAACCGTGTACTCCTGATGCGACTGATGGCAAGGCACGAGCTCCTGGAGGTTCTCCTCGAGGTCTGCCCGCATTGCGTCGATGCCCCGCATGTAGCGGTTCTGCTCGGGCGCCACCCACATCACGTCCTTGGTGCAAAGCGACAGCACAAACTCGATGTCGAGCTGCCAGAAGCGCTTGAGAAGCTCACGCGTAAGAGCGAGAGCCTTCTCCTCTAGTTCTTTGCGCATGGATGCCCCCCAACAGGTCCAAAGCGCCATTATTTGTGTCTAATTTTACCATTACGGGGCGATGGGGGACTTTTAGGTCTATCAGCGGGAAGGAAGTGGCGCGTGGCCGGACGTTGCTATCCCTTCTCGGCGCACGGATGCGCACCTAGTGCGACCCCAGCTGGCAGACGTAGTGCGAACCCGCGACCCACTCGCGGTTGAGGAAGTCACGCATGCAGAACTCGACGGCCTGCTCGTGATGACGCACGAGCCAGCCAAAGGAGTCGTAGCTACCATCGTCGGTGAGGTAGGTCTCGCCCTGCGCGTATGCGTACGCCACAGAGCCCGTGCCCGCAAAGAGGTTGCCGCTGCCACGTTGCACGACGTCGGGGTAGGAATGGGTGTGGCCGCTAAAGAGAATGGCACCCGTGTGCGAAAAGATGACGGAGCGCAGGTCGCCGTCGTTCTCGAGGGAGTTCTCGTAGCCCCAGCCGCCCGGGTAGGAGTCAGTGACGGTGTACTTGAGAGGCTCGTGGACGAAGACAAAGGACGGCACACCGGCAGCCTGGTCCTCGTCGAGAAGGCCAGAGAGCCATGACAGCTGGGTACTGCTCAGCCTGAAGGTGTCGGTTGAGGTGACGTCATCGGGCGAGACATACTCGTCCGGACCAAGCGCAATCACGTGCGTGCCACCAACGTAGCGATCGAAGTAAATCGAGCTGGAGTTGGTTCTCTCCAGAAAATTTGCGTGCAGGCTCTCGACGAGCTCCTGGGTGTGGGTACCGTCACCCATCTGCTCGTGGTTGCCCATCACGCAGGTAAACGACTCGGGGAACGAGAGCCCCACAGTCTGCGCGCGCTGCTCGAGGATGTCGTACTGGTATTGGTATCCGTTGTTGGTCATATCCCCGTTGAGCACGATGGAGTCAACGGCGTCCCAATTTTGCACGACGTCACCGAGGGCGTTCTCGAAGTTATTGTCGTAGTCTGGGGCGTCATCATCTACGTGCGTGTCACTCATGACGGCCATGGACGAGACGAGCGCGCCGTACGTTCCTACGGCGACGGGCGCGGGGTCCGACAAGGACTCGAGCGTGCGGCCCTGCTCGCTTGCGGACGCGGAGTCCGCTGCCCCAACCGCCGCGAGCGCCGCCGCCGATGCGCACGTGATGGCTCCTGCCTGGAGAAACTGCCTTCTCGTAAGACTCATGTCTGCCCCCTCCTCGTTCAGCTACCTTGAATTCCAAGGTAGGACGCGAGCCTTAAACGCCACTGAAGCAAAGGTCTTAAGGGACCCAAAGTGGCCCAAGCCACACGGAGGGAACGCAACGCTCGACAAGAGCTTAAGGCGAGGTTGGGGTTTGCTGAAAGCGGTTGGGCAACGCATTGTCGCCGGAGAGCCGATACTGTTGCAAAACTCGCAAAAAAGAGCCTTCCGGCGATAATTTGTCGCCGGAAGGCCGTCAATGTTGCAAAACGCATCAAATGGAGGTTTTCGGCGACATGCCGCGCGCCGCCGCACGCGCCTAAAGGCGCTCGGCCATGTCGCGCACCAGTCGTTCCGTGCCCTCCCAGCCAATGCAGGCGTCGGTGATGGACTGCCCATACACGCCGCCACCCACGGGCTGGTTGCCATCGACCAGATAGGACTCCACCATGAAGCCGCGGAAGAGCCCCGCGATGCGCTCGGAGCGCCGCACGGAATCCAGTACCTCGTCAACAATGCGTGCCTGCTCAAGCGGCCGCTTGCCGGAGTTGTCGTGGTTACAGTCGATGACCACGGCGGGAAACTCGAACTTCTCGGGATCATACCTGTCGGCCAGGCGCTCGAGGTACTCGTAGTGGTAGTTGGGATACGTCGCACCGTCCGGCCCCACATAGCCGCGAAGCACCGCGTGCGCTAGCGGGTTGCCGGTGGTCTCGACCTCCCAGTTGCGGAAGATGAAGGTCTGCGGCGCCTGCGCAGCGTAGATGGAGTTGAGAAGCACGGCAGTGGACCCGCCCGTGGGGTTCTTCATGCCCACGGGCATGGGGACGCCGCTCGCCACCAGGCGGTGCTCCTGGTTCTCCACCGAGCGCGCGCCCACGGCCACATAGGCGAGAAGGTCGATGAGGTACTGGAAGTTGGCGGGGTAGAGCATCTCGTCCGCCGTGAACATGCCGGTCTCCTCCACCACGCGCAGGTGCATGCGGCGGATGGCCTTCACGCCCTCGAGGAGGTCGGCCGGGGCCTCGGGATCGGGGTTGTGGAGAAGCCCCTTGTAGCCGGTGCCGCGCGTGCGCGGCTTGTTGGTGTAGACGCGGGGCACTACGAGGAGCTTGTCCTTGACCTCGTCGGCGAGTCTGGCGAGGCGCGTCACGTAGTCGAGGACCGAGTCCTCGCGGTCGGCCGAGCAGGGGCCAATCACAAGCAGGCGGCGGGAAGACTCGCCGCGGATGATGGCCGCCACCTCGGCGTCGAAGGCGGGCTTTCTCGCCGCCATCTCCGCGGAGAGGGGCATCTCCTCTCGGATCTCCATGGGGATGGGCAGGCGGCGCTTGAAGTTCATGGTCATGATGGGTGGTTCCTCTCGTCATGCTCCTGGCGGCGCGTCCGGCGAGAAATGCCACCGGAGAGGCCGCGATTTGTGCTCACACAGTATGACGTGGCCGCTGGTCGGAACGATGTGGCAATCGTTCACTCGTGCGCCTTCCGTAACATGCGCACAAGCCTGTATGCGGGGACAGCGGCCGGTGGGCATACTATGGCATGTGAGAACGCGCCGGCAGACGCCGGCACCGCGACAAACCAAGGAGGCACCATGCCCTGCACCACCATTCTGGTTGGCAAGAAGGCCAGCTACGACGGGTCGACCATCGTCGCCAGGAACGAGGACTCCGCCAACGGAGAGTTCAACCCCAAGCGCTTCTGCGTCGTGTACCCCGATGGACGCACCAGCTACACCTCGAAGATCTCGCACCTCACGGTGCCGCTGCCGGCAGAGGACGGCGTGCGCTACACGGCCGTCCCCAACGCGGACCTCTCCCAGGGCCTCTGGGAGGAGGCGGGATTCTCGGCGCGCGGCGTTGCCATGAGCGCCACCGAGACGCTCACCTCCAACGAGCGCGTCCTGGGCGCGGACCCCATGGTCGTCTACCGTCCCGCCAAGGGAACGCCCGGAAGCGACGACTATGAGCCCGAGCAGCCCGGCGGCATTGGCGAGGAGGACATGGTCACCCTGGTGCTGCCCTACGCGCGCTCCGCTCGCGACGGCGCGCGCATCCTGGGCGAGTTCCTCGAGCGCTACGGCACCTACGAGATGAACGGCATCGCGTTCTCGGACGTCGACGAGATCTGGTGGCTTGAGACCGTGGGCGGCCACCACTGGATTGCCAAGCGCGTGCCGGACGACTGCTACGTCACGATGCCCAACCAGCTGGGCATCGACTCGTTTGACCTGGCAGACGCGCTGGGCGAGCAGGTCGACCACATGTGCTCGCCCGACCTCGCCGAGTGGATGGACGCCCACCACCTTGACCTCACCCTTCGCGCGGAGGGCGAGGACGAGAAGGTCTTCAACCCGCGTGACGCCTTTGGCAGCCACTCCGACGAGGACCACCTCTACAACACGCCTCGCGCCTGGTCTATGCAACGCTTCCTCAACCCCCACACCGAGAGATGGGACTCCCCGGAGGCGCCGCTTGGCCCCGAGTCAAACGACCTGCCCTGGGCGAGCGTCCCCGAGCGCAAGGTGACCATCGAGGACGTGAAGTACGTCCTCTCGCTCCACTACCAGGGAACGGCGTATGACCCATACGGCAGCTTCGGGAGTGAGGCCACGCGCGGGCACTACCGTCCCATCGGCATCAACCGCAACAGCCAGCTCTCCGTGCTGCAGGCGCGCCCGTACGGCCCCGAGGCCACGCGCTGCGTGCAGTGGCTTGCCTTTGGCTCCAACCCGTTCAACGCGCTGCTGCCGTTCTACGCCAACGTGAGCCAGACGCCCGCCTACCTCGAGCAGACCGACCCCAAGCGCGTCTCGACCGAGAGCTTCTACTGGGCGAACCGCCTCATCGCCGCCATGGCAGATGCCAACTACGCCGAGTGCGTGCCGGCTATCGAGGCCTACCAGCTTGACCTTGGCTCCGAAGGCGAGCGCGTACTTGCGGCAACGGATGCGCTCGTAGCCAAGCAGGGGCTTGGCGCCAAGGCCGCGCAGGACCTTCTCGAAGGGGCAAACCAACATATGGCCGACTATGCGCGCGAGAAGACCGACGAGCTTCTCGCCAAGGTGCTCTACGAGCGCAGCATGCGCATGGCGAACCGCTTTGCGCGCTCGGATGCGTAGAGTTTCAAGGTAACGGAGTGGGAGCGGGGGCGGGGCACCCCGCACCCGCCCGCACCCCCCTCGCCCCCCTCGCCCCCCTCCCCCCTCTCGTTCTTTATCGGTATCTGTGAAACGGGAACCACGTTTCCGCAGGTCGCGCGAATCACCTTTCACAGATACCGATAAAGAATGGAGGGCTGGAGGGCAGGGTCCCCGAGAACGGAGGGGAGGGGCCCCGAGAATGGAGGGCAGGGCCCCGAGGGACTAGGGGCGCGGCTCGGACTCCGAAGCGTTGCGCGTCTCGGCGAAGCCCAGGCCAAGGAGCAGGCCGAATGCCGCAAAGACTGCGGGGGCCTTAATCGCCGCGTACACGACCAGCGCAAACACGATGCCAACGGAACCCGCGCCCGCCGTGGCGACAATGGGAGCCAAAAGCAGGAACCCAAGCACGACCCAGCCAAGCGCAGCGAAGATCGCGCGTGGGAGCTTGGGCATGCGCAGGCGCGCGAGAGAACCGGCAACGAGCGCCACGAGCGCACCCGCCGAGAACGCGGCGATGCCGGACGAGACCGCGTACAGGTAGTTCAGCGGCATGCTGGCGAGAACCGCGGTGATGGCGGCATCGGGGTCGGCGTTGAACCAAGCGAGAAACGCGGCGCTCACGACGAGCGCGACGGCAAAGCAGATGACGGCGACGAGCACGGTCCTTCTCATGGCGACCTTCATTGCCCGGGACCTCCCTTACAGTCGATAACAGGAGGGGGCATTGTAGCCGCAGGGCATGGAGTCCTCGCGAAGGCCCGACAGGACCCCGGTGACGCCGCCCCCATCCGCTGCCGAAAAGGCGCCGGACCGCCATCGGCGGACCCCAAGCGGCTAAGATGGTGAGACACGATTACCAACCCAATGGGAGGGAAGCATGGCACGAACCAACGACGACCAGCTCAAGGCCAGGGTCGACGCATACGTGGACGAGGTCTGGGAAGACGTTGTCGAAGACATCCGCACGCTCGTGAGAATAGAGTCCGTCGAGGACCTCGCGGCAGCCGAGCCCGGCAAGCCCTACGGTCCCAAGGCAAACGAGGCCCTGGTGGCGGCTGAGGGCATCGCAAGCCGCCTGGGCCTTGCCGTGACGGACCTCGACGGCTGCATCGGCTATGGCGAGGTCGCCGGCAAGGAGGGCGCACCCTACGTGGCGACCATCGCGCACTCGGACATCGTGCCCGTGGGCCTCGGCTGGACCGTCCCAGCGCTCGACGTGACACGCCGTGAGGGCTACCTCATGGGCCGCGGCGTGCTTGACGACAAGGGCCCCCTGGTCCTCTCGCTGTGGGCCGCGCACTTCTTTGCCCGCCAGGTCGAGGAGACCGGCGAGCCTCTCCCCTACGCCCTTCGCTGCATCATCGGCAACAACGAGGAGACCAACATGGCCGACCTCGAGCACTACCTCGACTGCTGCCCCGAACCGGCCTTCTGCTTCTCGCCCGACGCGGACTTCCCGCTCATCTGCGGCGAGAAGGGCCTCTACGGCGGCAGCTTCACCTCGGAACCCATGCTGGGCGGCGTGATCGAGGAGCTGGACGGAGGCACCGTCTCGAACGCGATCCCCGGCCAGGCGACTGCCCTCGTGCGCGTTGACGCGGGGCAGCTGCCCGCGGAGGAGCACGTGGACGTCGAGGCAGCGGGCGTGGGTCTCGCCCGCATCACCGCCCACGGCAAGGGCGGCCACGCCTCCCTGCCTGCTGGCACGGTGAACGCCATCTGCGTGCTTGCCGACTACCTTCTCGCCAACGTGGCCGGCCTCACGGACGCCGAGAAGCGCTGGCTGCACCTCGAGCACGAGGTCTGCCACGCTAGCGACGGCAAGCCGCTGGGCATCGCATCGGCGGACGACAAGTTCGGCGAGCTCACCTGCATCGGCGGCACCGTTCGCACCAAGGGCGACCGCTTCGTGCAGACCGTTGACTCGCGCTACCCCACATCGACCTCGGGGAGCCGTATCACGGTGGAGCTTCGGCGCTTCGCCGCGCGCTTCAACGCGACTTTCGAGGAGGGCCGCGACGTGGAGCCATTCTACGTCGATCCCAACTCGCCCGAGATACAGACGCTGCTCTCGACCTATGCGGAGTACACCGGCCGCGAGGGCAAGGCGTTCACCATCGGCGGCGGCACCTACGCGCGCCACTTCCGCCGCGCCTGCGCCTTTGGCCCGCATGAGCCGTATGCGGAGGAGCCCTCGTGGGTGGGCATGGAGCACGGCCCCGACGAGGCCGTCTCCGAGGAGAGCCTGCGCCGTGCGCTCAAGATATACATCGTGAGCATCGCGCGCCTCATGGAGCTGGAACTCTCGCAGTCCGAGGCGTAGGGGCCGCCGTCGCGCGACGCCCTTCTCGGCGCTAGCGGCGCGCCTCTCCGATGCCCTCCATGCGGCCCGTCTCGCCGCCAGTTGCATGACCCTCGCGGTCTCGCGGCTGGCGGCGAATCTTTAGGCTCAGGTAGGTGCAGGCACCATAGAGGAGGGCGTCGGTGATGGAGCTGGTCTGCACGCTTCCCATGCCGCCCGAAGTGACGATGCCCACCACGAGCTGGACCAGCGCATAGGCGAACGAGATGGCCGAGACCCACAGGAACGGCCTGACCTTCTCGGGCTGGTTCGAGCCGCGCAGGCCGAGAAGCCCCACGAGCAGGTTCACCCCGGCAGAGGCGAGGCCGAGTCCCAACGCCCTCGGGGCAAAGACGCCAGCTGCGAACTGGGACTCGGCAAGCGTGACCATCAAGGTTGGGTCCATCTGCGAGACGGCGTACCACACAATGAGGGTGATCACGGCGTTGAGCACCGCCGTCACGATGATGACCTGCGAGATGAGGCGCAAGGCGCGCTGATGCCCGTCGAGGAGGAAGGACTCGCCACGCACCCCCTCGTCGTGCTCGCGCTGCACGCGGTCGGCGAGCGACGAGCAGATCACCACGTAGGTGATGGTGGTGGAGAGCACGATGGGGTTGAAGATGAGGATGGTGCCCGCGCCCCAGCTCCAGAGGATGGCGACGAGAAGCACCAGGCCCACCAGGTAGCAGAGGAACCGGTATGGGCCAACGCGCCCGGAGTCGCGCGAGGCGGCAAGGCCCAGCCACGCCGTCGCAAGGAGCAGTGCGCCTGCCGCGAGAACCACGACTGCCAGGCCAAGGGGAGACCAGCCGGAAAGCGTGACGCCCGCGATGACAAGACCGGAGTCCGAGGCGTACGCCTGGCCGGTGAGGGCGGCAAAGAGCACGAGCCCTCCGGCGAGAAGCACGACCCCGCCGAGAATGGCCATCACCGTGGATATGACGCTCAGCGTCACCTGCGTCGCGGTCTGGGGGATCGAGGCGACCGCGCCCTTTTCGCCCCTCTCGCCAGCCGTCCTATGCAAGGGCGACACCTCCCAGCCAGCCCCAGCGCGGGGTGGAGGTGACGCCGAACTGGCTGATCCAGGAGTCCAGGCTCTGGGTGGTGATCACGCCGCTCAGACAGTGACGGACGGTCCCGTTGCCCACGTAGATGCCGATGTGACCGTACAGTCGCGCGGCGGCGGAGTAGGGCTCGGTGGGCACGGCGATGATCATGCCTGCCTGGATGGAGGACCTGTCCGAGCTCGAGCAGTACGACCAGTACATGTCGCAGGCGTTTCCGTAAAACGTGCCGATGCCTGCGTTCGCGAAGACGTTCGAGACCCACGCGGCGCAGAAGCCCGCGCCCGTGGAGCCAGTGCTATACGTGGCAGAGATGACGGCCGCCTGGGAGCCGGAGGCGCCCGAGGCGATGGCCGCGGTGCCGCCGGCGGAGCCACCGCTGGAGCCGCTCGAGGACCGGCTGCTCGCCATGCGGCGGGCCTCCTCCTGGGCCGCGAGCAGCTCGGCATTGCGCTGGTCGATAAGGCTCTGCACCTCGGAGTTGAGCTGGTCGACGAGGGCCTGAGCCTCGTCCTGCTTGGCCTGGACGTCTGCGAGCTGCGTCTCCTGGTCGCTCTTGAGCTGGCTGAGCTGGTCCTTCTGGGACTTGAGGTCAGATTGCTTGGCCTCGAGCTGGGACTTGTCGTCCTCGAGCTTGGCCTTCTGGACCTCGAGGTCGGCCTTCAAGCCCTTGACGTCCTCGATCATGGAGTTGTCCTGCTCGGACACCTTGTCGAGGTAGTAGATGTTCGAGGTGAGCTCCTCGAAGGACGTTGAGGACAGGAGCAGGTCGATGGTGCTCGCGTTGCCGGACTTGAACGCTGCCGACATGCGCTCGCCCAGGACCTGCTGCTTCTGCTCGATCTCGTCCTGCTTGGCATTGATGTCGCTCTGGGTCGACTCGATGTCCGCCTGCTTGGCGTCGATGTCTTCCTGGGTCTGGTCGATCTGCGCCGAGACGTCATCGATCTGGCCAATGGTGTCCGAGAGCTGGGAGGACAGGTCCGAGACCTCCTGGCCGATCTGGTCGAGCTGGGCCTGAGCGGCGTCTGCGTCCGACTGGGCCGCGTCGATGTCCGACTGCGAAGTGGCGAAGGCGGCGACGGGGCTGGCAAACGCAAGCGCGCCGGCGCCGATGAGCAACCTGAAGGCATCCCTGCGCGTGACGGTACGCGCGGGGGCGAGTGCGCTGGACGCACGTCGGCTGCTGGTGCCGTGAGACTGCATGAGGCCTCCTGGGGTACGAATGGAATGCGATAAGGTCATGCATGCCATTCTACCCGTTCGCCGCCGCTCGGACGAAAAACACATCGAGCAGCTGGCAGACGTCGGCCGGCGTTTGCAGGCGTCGACCGACGCTCGAGCGACACCCTGGTTGACGCCCGCCCGGCACCCCTGCCGACGTGACCGACGCAAACCCCTTCGGCCTAGCGGTTCTCGATGCGCGCCACGTTGCTGATCACGATCGAGATGCTGCCGTCCTCCTGGTGCGAGAACTCGATGTAGCCCGGTCGCTCGGCCAGCTCGGAGGGGAAGGCGATCTCCACGCCTGTGTCGGTGCGGATGCGATGCGTGCGCGTGAGGCGGTTGGCGGCACCGCGACGCACCGGCACCTCCTCCGGCAGGTCGCGCTCGCGGGTGCGCTCCTCGAAGCGCTGCGCCATCTCGGGGTTGTCCTCGAAGACCTCGCGGCCAACGTCTGCGGGCTGGATGGCCTCGTCGGTGTCCGCGTGGCGGGCAAGCGCCGCCTTCGCGCGCGAGACCTCGACGGCCGGCGTGAGGCCGTACTCCTCGGAGAGGTCCTCCACGATGCTCGTGACCTCGTCGATGACCTCGTGGCTCGACGCCTCCTGCGAGCACTGCAGGAAGAGCTCGGGGATGATCTGGCGCGACTCGCCGGCCACGCTGCGCTCCTTGTCGTGGAAGTCGATGGCAAGCGTGTCCGCGTCGATGAGGACGTAGGTGTCCACCTTCTGCGTGGGGTTGGGGAGCGTGGCGTCCTGACGGGCGATCTCGTTGCCGTTCTCGTCCACCTCGTGGATGAACGCCTGCTTTCTGGGGAGGAGCACAACGGCGAAGAGGCGAGCGCCCTCGGACTCGTAGGCGTCGGCGACCTTGTCCTCGTCGGCGTTTTCCGAGGCGCGCATCTCACCGGTGTCCGTGAAGTCCGCAACGAGGAGGTCGCATTGTTCGAGGTCTTCGGCGCGGCGCAGCTCCTCCCAGAACCACTGGGCTATCTGCACGGAGAAGTCCACGAAGGGGACCTGGCCCGCAAGGTACTCCTTGAGGCCGGAGGCAAAGTTGCTCTCTGGGGCGAAGGTGCCGTGCTTGCTCTCGGCGCTCGAGCGGATGCGACGCAGGCGGCGGGTAACGTACGAGCGCGTCTGACGGTTGTCCAGGTCAAGCTCGCGCTCCGAGAAGAAGGTGCTGCCGCTATCAAAGTCGAAGACGTGCAGTATGGCATGGCCGATCCTGAGCATGTGCCCTCTCATTCCCTTGAGTCACGATACCGCCCGCTCCACGCGAGCCCCGACGCGATGAACTAGGATACCGCAGGCAAAGTCAGCAAGCTCGTCAAACCCAACCAACCCGGCCGCACGAGGGGCGGACTGCCGGGAAACCGACCGCGAACGTCCACTCCTCAGGCCTTGGATTCTGTGCTCGAGCCTGTGAATCGAGGCAGCAACCCCTCGGCGCTTGCAATGGAGGGGCAATGCACGGGGCCTCGTGCATCGAAGTGGACTTCGTTACACTAAATAGCCCTTTTCTGCGCCGAACTGTCCTTGGTTACATGAGTCTTATGAGACAGGTGAAGTATCGAAGCGCATTCGTATACCACATATAGTGTCCAATAAGATTAGCGCCACAACATAACCAGCGGCCTACTTGGCCTACCCCCAAATCATCATGTAACGTAAGGCAGTTCGATGCACGGAGGCGGAAATCAGTGTAACGAAGGGGATTTCGATGCACGTGAGGCGGTGGAAAGCCCCGATTCCTTGGCCATGGCGTCTGCTTGAGCGCAAACGCATGTGTTCTCAACACGCAAAAGGGTGGGCGCCCGTCCGGGCGCCCACCCACCTACGTGATACTTTGGACTCTCCCCCTCTGGGAGGTCGCTCCCATGCGGGATACGACAACGGTGAAAGGCACGTGCTATCTAAGATGGCTCGCTCGGTGCGAACCCGTTCTCCGTTCCTTTCGCACTATGAGGAACCTGTCTGAGGTTGTCGGTTCTTCACCGACCGGAGAAAGAATGCGCCTGCCCTGTTAGTGATTCACGTCGCTGTCTGATCAGCGTATTCGCGGTGCCACCGTATCGACTTTGACGTTGCGAGGGATGTGCTACCGCCTCTGGGGTGAATTCATGCATCCAAAGGCAGGCGCTTGTTTGAACTCTCGTCACTGCCCATCGGAATGCACCTCCTACCTCGGTCGCCCTTATGTGGGCAACTCCTTTAGTCACTGTCTTTATAGCCAATCCCGAGAGCCATTAACCCCACGACGGGCATTCGTCCCGCCAACGGCGATATTTAGTCCGCGACGGAAGCCGCCATGCAAAGCCATCGTCAAGATGGGATACTTATCAATTGGTGTGATACCGTACCTTTCGCCGCCATGAGATCGTCCCTGGCAAGCAGCGCGATAAAGTTACCTCGAGGCTCCATTGGGCGCGGATCCCGTTGGGGGCGTACCACCTTGCATCCCGCCTTGTCCGCCAGGCGCCGCACCACCTTGGTCTCCGGGGGTAGTCATTCTGTCCATGCCACCAGAGACATCGGAGTAGCTTCCCCCGCTCAGTGTGACGCTCGTCTCCGAGGTACCAGCGCGCACCGTATAAGTACCGTCTGAATCGAGCCCGGAGCAGCTAATGACAGCGCAGGAGAACTGCTTTGCTGCTACAGTCGAGCACAGCACGTTGCCGGCCTGGTCCAGAACCTCGATGGTGTCCCCTGCCGAACCGGATACAGAGACCAGCATGACTCCTTGGCTACCAGCCGCATCAAGCGACTGCGCCATCCCCGTGGACCCGACGGCAATAATGGTGCCTCCCGAGATGCTTCCGGAGCCGGCGTAGTCCAGCGCACCGTTACCGTCATTGGTGGGCCCACTCACATACACCTCTCCGCCGGTGATGGAAAGGTCTCCGTTGGAGTCGATGCCGTCACCAGATGCATTGACGGATACCGTACCTCCGGAGATGGTCACCTGGGCGGTAGAGTCGTATTCGTCCATGCCGCCGCCCATGGCACCCATGCCACCAGTCGTGGCGCTGGAATCAGTCGAGGTTGAGTCCGTGGGATTCCCTGCCGCATTGATACCGTCATCGCTCGCGGTTACGTCGATAGAGCCCCCGGTGATGGTGACATAGGAACCCTCGAGCGCCTCGTTACTCTGGCTCACGGTGATGGTTCCACCGTTAATCACCAGGCCATACTCGGCATGGAGACCGTCGTCTGCCGCACTCACGTCCACGGCACCGCCATCAACCTCCAAGAAGAGGCCGGCATCGATGCCGTCGGAGGCAGCCGTCGCGGTGATGGTGCCGCCGGAAACGTAGACCCAGCCCTTCTCGGCATCCTCGTCGTTTGCACAATGGATGGCGTCGGTCCCAGCCGAGAGCGTGAGCTCCCCCGCCCCTACGGCAACCGAGTCCTTCCCCTGGATTGCGTGGCCTGCTGCCGTCACGTCGATGGTCCCGCCGCAAATGGCGAGGTCGTCCTTGCAGACTATCCCGTGCCCTTGCGCGCTGGCAACCGCAAGCGTCCCAGACCCGTTCACCGTGAGGTCCGCCTTCGAGAAGACCGTGCCGTCGACGTTGTTCCCGTCACCTGTGTCCGTAAACGAACCGCTGGTGGCAAGCGTGTTCTCGGTCCCTTCGGCCAGCGTGAGGAACACCTTGTCTGCAGCCTTCACGTAGACGGCAGCAGAACTTGACGAGGTAACCGACGCGCCCGCAAGCACGACCTGCACCTTGGCGTCATCGGCAGCGTCCACCACTACCTGGCCGTCCGAGAGGGACCCGGAGATGACATAGGTCCCCGCCTCGGTAATCGTGACAACGGAGCCGTCAGCCGTGGCACCGGAGCCCGAGACGGTGGACCCCGCATCCGAGAGCGAGATGGTCGTAGCCTCCGAGGCGTCGTAGCTGGCATCCCAGTCTCGGTCGGAGAAGACATCGGAGGCGTCGAGAAGCATAGTCGCGGTATCCGTGGAGGTGCTTGTCAAGGCAGCGGTGTCTGCGGTCGCGCTTGTCTCCGAGGAGCCACTTGCAGCGGCCGTGCCAGCGGACGAGCAGCCCGCAAGCGGCGCAGCCACAAGTGCAAGCGCCAGTCCGGCCGTCACGCATGCGCGCGCACCAATCGCGAACTGCTTTCTAGAGCTCATAGCCGCCCACCTCCTGGTGCGAGAGAGAGATTTCGAGGTTGCCGTTGCGCGACCTCAGCTCGTCGATCATCGCCTTCTCGTCTGCGCCAGGCTCCATCCCCACGTCGTACGTGAGCCTGAAGAGGCTCCCCATGTTGCTCGTCTTCACCGAAGAAAGCTCGTGGTACGTGGTATAACGCCCCAGCACGTCGTCGAACACGCCTGCGTAGTCGAGGTCCTCGGGAACCGTGATGCGCAGCGCGAGGTCGCGCGCGTGTCCACGCGGACGCGCAATGACCTGCTGCAGCGCGAGGCACGCCCCACCGATCACGACGGTCACCAGGACGGCTACCGCCAAGTTGCCCATGCCGGCAACGAGTCCCACCGCCATGGCGAGAAAGACGTACGCGATGTCTCGTCCGGAGCCCGGTGCGCTCCTGAAGCGCACGAGGCTGAAGGCCCCTGCCACGGCCACGCCTGCCCCAAGGTTCCCGTTGACCATCGCGATCACCACGCAGACGATTGCCGGAAGCACCACCAGCGCGATGGTGAACGAGCGGGTGTGACGCTGCCTGAAGGAGTAGACGGCAGCGAGGGCGGCGCCAAGGACGAGCGACACCGCAATGCAGGCGAGAAGGGGAAGCAACTCGACGCTGGCAGTCGTGGTGGTTGCGGTCGAGAAGAGCGAGTCTCCCATGGTGACCTCCTTGTGTTGTGGGCTAAAGGGAAAGGCTGGCGCGTGATGGGGCAACGGCCGGACGCCACGAGTCGGCCGTCTCGGGTAGGCTCGCTGCCGCGGGCACCGGTGGCTTGAAGCCGCAAGGGAAGCGCTGCCGGTAGGCCATGCCGTACTTAGAGAAGGTGGTCTTTCTCAGCCCCTCCCCCGAGAGGTACGACACGAGCCACAGCGGCATCGCCTTGCTCGTCTTGACCTCGAGGACGTTGAGTCCCTGCCCGAGGACCCACTCGCCCGCATCGTCTGAGAGCGAAAGGCGTTCCCAGCGGGCGCGCACGCGTCGGTCGAAGGTCATGCGCAGGTCGCGGTCATGAGGCGCGTAGAAAGCCTCGCGGTCATAGGCGAGGTAGGCCACCGGAAAAAGCCCGCCCTCGCGCTGCGCGGTGAAGGCGATCTCGCGCTCGACCTGCCCCACGGGAGGCCGACGGCAGGCGCAAAGCCCGAGCGCCTCCTCCAGCTCGCAGGTGCAGCGGCGCTTGTAGACCACCCCCTCGCACTTCTTCTTGAGCTCGAGGAACACGCGGTCACCGGGGCCAGCGGGACGATAACTCCGCACGCGGACCTTCTCCTTGTAGAGCGGGTGGTCGAGCGACCGACGTGCGAGAAGGAACGTGGGCGTGTCAAGGTAGAGGTTGCGAACCGTGGAGGGACCGAACTGGTCTGGCTCCATCTGGCGCGCCATGCGCCGCTCCAGCCGAGAGCGCTGCGCGTCGGTGAGGAGGTACTTGGCCTCCGTGCGCTTGAAGACCATCTGGACCTGAACCGGCATCCGGTCGGCCGCCGGCTGGGCAACCATCGAGGCATCCATGCGCCACCCCCTTACGCTGCGATTACATAGCTAAAATCTACGAGGTGGGGCTTAAAGCTGGCTTGAGCAAAGGGCCCCCGTGCCGCGAAGGCACGAGGGTCCGACAACGTTGTTGGTTGCCTGAAAACGCTCGGCCCACTGGGCCGCCGGACGGCTCCCTATGCCTGAGGCGCCTCGCCAGTCTCCAGGATGCGCTCGAGCGCCGCCTCGTCGAGCACGGGCACGCCGAGCGACTGGGCCTTCGTGAGCTTGGAGCCTGCCGCGGCCCCCGCGACCACGAAGCTCGTGCGCTTGGAGACCGAACCGGAAACCTTGGCGCCAAGGGCCTTGAGCTGCGCGCCGGCCTCGTCACGGGTGAAGCGCTCGAGCGTGCCCGTGAGGACGAAGGTGAGCCCGGCAAGCGTCTGCGGACGCTCCGGCTCGGCAACCTCCTCCTCGAGGACCACGCCGGCCTCGCGCAGACGCTCCAGAACGCGCACGTTCTCGGGCACCGAGAAGAACTCGCGCACAGAGGCGGCGATCTTGGGGCCAATGCCGTCAATCGTGGCGACGTCATCCTCGCTCGCCGCCATGAGCGCCTGGAGCGAGCCGAAGTGACGCGCCAGCACCGTGGCCACGTTGGCGCCAACGTGGCGAATGCCCAGGCCAAAGAGGACGCGCGCGAGGCCTCGGCTGCGGGACTCCTCCACCTGAGCCATGACCTTCTCGGCAATGGTACGGCCAACGAGAATGTCCTCGCCCTCGGTATGGTCCTTAGTGCTTGTCTCGTAGGCGCGACCGGTGGGCGTGGCGGCAAGCGCGTCCACGGTGAGCTTGTCGTAGTAGTCCGCTACGTCGGTCAAGGTGCCGTTCTCGACCAGGCGGCCCACCAGCTCGTTGCCCAGGCCGTCGATGTCCATGGCGTTGCGGCTCCCCCAGTGGATGAGGCGCTCGACTGCCTGCGCGGGGCAGTCGATGGAGACGCAGCGGTAGGCCACCTCGCCCTCCTCGCGCACCACGGGGCTCCCGCAGCTGGGGCAGTGCGTGGGCATCTGGAACTCCTGCGAGTCCGCGGGGCGCAGCTCGAGCACCGGTCCTACCACCTCGGGGATTACGTCGCCGGCCTTGTGGACCACTATGGTGTCGCCCACGCGCACGTTCTTGCGGCGGATCTCGTCTATGTTGTGGAGCGTGGCACGGGCGATGGTCGATCCCGCAACGCTCACGGGGTCGAACTCCGCGACGGGCGTGAGCACGCCGGTGCGCCCGACCTGGATGCGGATGTCGCGAAGGACCGTGCGCTTCTCCTCGGGCGGGAACTTGAACGCGATGGACCAGCGGGGCGCGCGGGCGGTGAAGCCAAGCGCCGCCTGGCTCGCAAAGGAGTCGACCTTCACCACCACGCCGTCGATGTCGTAGTCAAGGTCCTCTCGGTGCGCAAGCGCCGTGGCGCAGAAGTCGTGCACCTCGGCGGCGCAGGTGCAGCGGCGCGCGTTGGGGTTCACGTGGAAGCCGCAGCTCGAGAGCCAGCGGAGGAACTCCCACTGGCTGGTCACGGAGAGGGGCGACTCGTCCGCCACGGCGTAGATGAAGGTCTCGAGGTCGCGGTGGGCCGTGATCTTGGGGTCCTTCTGGCGCAGGCTCCCGGCGGCGGCGTTTCTCGGGTTGGCAAAGGGCTCGCGGCCCGCGGCGTCCGCCGCCTCGTTGAGACGGACGAACGAGTGCTTGGGCATGTAGACCTCGCCGCGCACCTCGATGGAGCGGCCAAGGCCACCGTCGGCCACGAGCTTGAGGCCCTCGGGCGCAAGCGCGCGGGGCACGTCGTGGATGGTGAGGACGTTGGCCGTGACGTTCTCGCCCGTCGTGCCGTCACCGCGGGTGGCGGCACGCACGAGCTGCGCGTCCGTGTAGGTGAGGGCCACGCCCAGGCCGTCGATCTTGAGCTCGCAGGTGTAGGCCACGGGGCTCTCCGGCGTGGAGCCCAGGGCCTCGTCGGTTCGGGCCAGCCACTCGTCAAGCTCGTCGAGGTTCATGGCGTCGTCGATGGAGTACATGCGGCTGGCGTGGCGGACGGGCTCGAACTGCTCCGAGACGTAGCCGCCCACGCGCTGGGTGTAGGAGTCCGGCGTGACCAGCTCGGGATTGGACTTCTCGAGGGCGAGAAGCTCTTGGAGGTACCGGTCGAACTGGGCGTCCGTCATCTCCGGCGCGTCAAGCGCGTAGTAGGCGTAGGCCGCGTGGTTGAGGATGCGGTTGAGCTCGGCGGCACGGGCGCGCGCCGTGCGTGCGGGGCTGGCGGGCTTC
>Ga0256406_1003353_pt1 | contig 20037 bp, 15 predicted proteins | sample RumenRJG_03DNA_FD_185986 | JGI IMG/M metagenome (GOLD analysis project Ga0256406, IMG submission 185986) | Bovine rumen microbial communities from Lethbridge, Alberta, Canada - RJG_03 | ecosystem: Host-associated > Mammals > Digestive system > Stomach > Rumen | place: Canada: Alberta | collected... | reverse complement strand
ATTGCAATCCAGTACAAGCGCAACGACCAGAACCTGGAGCGCTGCTGCTTCCGGGTGCGGGGGGACACGATCGAGATCTATCCCGCCCAGGGCTCGGACTATCTGATCCGGGTGGAGTTCTTCGGCGATGAGATCGACCGGATCACCGAGGTGGAGATGCTCACGGGGAGGGTCCATGCAGAGCTGCGGCATGTGATGATCTACCCCGCCTCCCACTACGTGGTCCCGCAGGAGAAGATCAACCTGGCCTGCGACAACATCGAGAAGGAGCTGGAGGAGCGGATCCGCTACTTCAAGGGCGAGGACAAGCTCCTGGAGGCACAGCGCATCTCGGAGCGCACGAACTTTGACATCGAGATGATGCGGGAGACCGGCTTCTGCTCCGGCATCGAGAACTACTCCCGGCACCTGAACTTCATGCCGCCGGGGGCGGAGCCCTTAACGCTCATGGACTTCTTCCCGAAGGACTTCCTGATCATCGTGGATGAGAGCCACATGACGATCCCCCAGATCGGCGCCATGTACCACGGGGACAGAAACCGCAAGCAGACGCTGGTGGACTACGGCTTCCGCCTTCCCTCCGCCCTGGACAACCGGCCGCTGAAGTTTGAGGAGTTCGAGCAGAAGATCGACCAGATGCTGTTTGTCTCCGCAACGCCAGGTCCCTATGAGCGGGATCATGAGCTCCTTAGGGCAGAGCAGGTGATCCGGCCCACCGGCCTTCTCGATCCCGAGATTTCCGTGCGGCCGACCGAAGGGCAGATCGACGATCTCATCTCCGAGATCCGGAAGGAGACCGCAAAGAAGAACAAGGTCCTTGTTACCACGCTGACGAAGAAGATGGCGGAGGACCTGACGGACTACCTGGCAGAGGCCGGCATCCGGGTCAAGTACCTGCACTCGGACATCGACACCCTCGAGCGGTCCGAGATCATACGGGACATGCGCCTTGATGTCTTCGACGTTCTCGTCGGCATCAACCTCCTGCGGGAGGGCCTCGACATCCCGGAGATCGCTCTCGTCGCGATCCTCGATGCGGACAAGGAGGGCTTCCTTCGCTCAGAGACCGCGTTGATTCAGACGATCGGGCGCGCCGCCAGAAACAGCGAGGGCCATGTCATCATGTATGCGGACGCTGTCACCGACAGCATGCAGCGGGCCATCGATGAGACGAACCGAAGAAGGAAGATCCAGCAGGCCTACAATGAGGCGCACCACATCACGCCGACGACGATCAAAAAGGCGGTCCGGGACCTGATCTCCATCTCGAAGGAGGTCACGGAGAAGGAGACGGCCTTCGAGAAGGACCCGGAGTCCATGTCGAAGCAGGAGCTGGACGAGCTCATCGCCAAGGTTGAGAAGCAGATGAAGAAGGCCGCGGCAAACCTGGACTTCGAGAGCGCCGCGCAGCTGCGTGACCGCATGGTGGAACTGAAAAAGCATGCCCTGGACCTTGAGAACCAGGGAGAAAACTGATCAGCGATCAATAGAAGGAGCAAAACGTTGGCAGTAAAGATGACTGCGCCGGACAGATGGCCGGCACTGGCAAAAGAGGAGGAGCGGGCGCAGAGCCTTCGGCGGGCGGACGCCCCGTTCCGGGAGCACGTGGGGGAGGCGGACTGCATCCGCATCCGCGGCGCAAAGGAGCACAACTTAAAAGACGTCTCGGTGGACATCCCGAGAAACCGCCTCGTTGTGCTGACGGGCCTTTCCGGCTCCGGCAAGTCCAGTCTTGCCTTTGACACGATCTATGCGGAGGGGCAGCGGCGGTACATGGAGTCCCTGTCCTCCTACGCGCGGCAGTTTCTGGGACAGATGGAAAAGCCCGACGTGGAGAGCATTGAGGGTCTCTCCCCCGCGATCTCCATCGACCAGAAGTCCACGAACCGGAACCCCCGCTCCACGGTGGGCACGGTGACGGAGATCTACGACTACTTCCGTCTCCTCTATGCGAGGATCGGCATTCCCCACTGCCCCAACTGCGGCAGGGAAATCGCAAAGCAGACCGTGGACCAGATGGTGGACCGGATCAGGAAGCTCCCCGAGGGCACGAAGATCCTTGTCCTGGCTCCGGTCGTGCGCGGCAAGAAGGGCCGCCACGAGAAGGTGCTGGAGCGGGCAAGAAGGGCCGGGTACGTGCGCGTGCGGGTTGACGGAAACCAGTACGACCTCTCCGAGGAGATCAGCCTTGACAAGAACGTAAAGCACAGCATTGAGATCATCGTGGACCGCCTTGTGGTCAGGGAGTCCATGGACCGGCGGCTTTCTGACTCCCTCGAGAATGCGCTAAAGCTCGCAGAGGGCCTCGCCCAGGTGCAGGTGGTCGACGGGGAGCTCCTGCAGTTCTCCCAGAACTTTGCCTGCCCCGACTGCGGCATCTCCATTCCCGAGATTGAGCCCAGGAGCTTCTCCTTCAACAACCCCTTCGGCGCCTGCCCCGAGTGCGCGGGCATCGGCTACAAGATGGAGTTCGACAAGGACCTGATCATCCCGGACAAGACGCGCTCCATCAACCAGGGCGCCATCGCCGTCATCGGCTGGCAGAGCTGCATGAAGGAGGGAAGCTGGTCCAACGCCCTGCTCCAGGGCCTGTCAGAGAAGTACCACTTCAGCCTCGACACCCCTTGGAAGGATCTGCCTGGGGAGGTGACGGATGTCCTCCTCTATGGCTCGCCGGAGGAGTTCGACATCCTCTACAAGAGCCAGACCTCGGTCGCAAAGACGAGGTACCGGATCACCTTTGAGGGACTTCTTGAGAACACAAACCGCAGGTACCGGGAGACCGGCGGGGAGAGAACGCGCCAGGAGTATGAGCAGTTCATGCGCATCTCCCCCTGCAAGAGTTGCGGCGGAAAGCGCCTCCGGAAGGAGTCGCTTGCGGTCACGGTAGGCGGCAAAAACATCTACGACGTGACCTGCCTCTCCATCAGAAAGCTCCTGGACTTCCTGAATGGCCTTTCGCTTTCCGAGCAGCAGCAGTTCATTGGCGAGCAGATCCTGAAGGAGATCCGAAACCGCGTGACCTTCCTTGTCAACGTGGGTCTTGAGTACCTGACCCTCGCCCGGGCGACGGCAACGCTCTCCGGCGGCGAGGCGCAGCGCATCCGCCTTGCCACCCAGATCGGCTCCGGCCTTGTCGGCGTCTGCTACATCCTGGATGAGCCGTCCATCGGCCTCCACCAGCGGGACAACGACAAGCTCCTCGACACGTTGAAGAGCCTCCGGGACCTGCAGAACACCGTGATCGTCGTTGAGCACGACGAGGACACGATGCGGGCCGCGGACTACATCGTGGACGTGGGGCCTGGTGCCGGCTCCCACGGCGGCGAGATCGTGGCGACGGGCACCGCAGAGGAGATTATGGCAAATCCGAATTCCGTGACGGGCGCCTATCTCTCCGGGAGAAAGTTCATCCCTGTGCCGGAAAAGCGCAGAACCCCGTCCGGGTGGCTCACGGTGCACGGCGCCGCGATGAACAACTTAAAGCACATCGATGTGAAGTTCCCGCTCGGTGTCCTGTGCCTTGTCACCGGCGTCTCCGGCTCCGGAAAGAGCTCCCTCGTCAACGAGATCCTCTACAAGCAGCTCGCCCATGACTTAAACCGCGCAAGGACTGCGGCAGGGCCCAACGACGGGATCGAGGGAACAGAACAGCTCGACAAGGTCATCAACATCGACCAGTCCCCGATCGGAAGGACGCCCCGCTCGAACCCGGCGACCTACACCGGGGTCTTCGACCTGATCCGTGACCTGTTCGCCGGGACGCCGGACGCAAAGGCGCGGGGCTACACCAAGGGGCGGTTCTCCTTCAACGTCAAGGGCGGCCGGTGCGAGGCCTGCGGGGGCGACGGCATCATCAAGATCGAGATGCACTTCCTTCCGGACGTCTACGTCCCCTGCGAGGTCTGCCATGGCCATCGCTACAACCGGGAGACCCTTGAGGTGAAGTACAAGGGAAAGAGCATCTTTGACGTGCTGGACATGACCGTCGAGGAGGCGGTGCACTTCTTCGAGAACGTCCCCGCCATTCGGGACCGCATCCAGACGCTCTACGACGTGGGCCTTGGCTATGTCAAGCTGGGGCAGCCCAGCACCGAACTCTCCGGAGGTGAGGCGCAGCGCATCAAGCTCGCGGCAGAGCTCTCGCGGCGCAGCACCGGCAAGACGATTTACATCCTGGATGAGCCCACGACAGGCCTCCACTTCGAGGACGTGAACAAGCTGATCCAGATCCTGCAGAAGCTCGTCGATGCGGGCAACTCCGTCGTCGTCATCGAGCACAACCTGGACGTGATCAAGACGGCAGACTACATCATCGACATGGGCCCGGAGGGGGGCGACGGCGGCGGCACGGTCGTTGCGGCCGGCACCCCGGAGGAGATCGCACAGAACCACGCCTCCTACACGGGCTACTACGTGAACCGCATGCTGGAGAAGGACAGGGCGCGCAGAAACGGATAAGCCGGTGCAGACGCATTTCGACGGAATTTTTTTGAAAAATCTGCCGCCGCATTCTTGTGACTTTAGCCGTGTGAGGCTTCACATGCATGCGGGGTTAGACTATACTGATATCGTGGCTGTGCCCCGGCACGGCTGCGGTATTTTCTGTAGCTTTTTTTGTGAAGAGGGCGTATGCAGCATTCAGATATCGGAATTGATCTCGGTACGGCCAGCGTGCTGGTCTACATCAGGGGAAGAGGTGTGGTGCTGAAGGAGCCCTCCGTGGTTGCCTTCGACCGGGACACCAACAAGATCATGGCGATCGGCGAGGACGCAAGGCTCATGCTGGGGAGGACCCCAGGCAACATCGTTGCCGTGCGGCCCCTGCGCCAGGGCGTCATCTCGGACTATACCGTGACGGAAAAGATGATGAAGTACTTCATCCAGAAGGCCATCGGGCGCAGGACGTTCCGCAAGCCCCGCATCGCGGTCTGCGTTCCGTCCCAGGTGACGGAGGTGGAGAAGAAGGCCGTGGAGGACGCCACCTTCCAGGCGGGCGCCAGGGAGGTCTTCATCATCGAGGAGCCCATCGCGGCCGCCATCGGCGCGGGCATCGACATCACGAAGCCCTGCGGAAACATGGTGGTCGACATCGGCGGCGGCACGACGGACATCGCCGTGATCTCCCTCGGGGGAACCGTGGTGTCCACGTCCATCAAGGTCGCGGGGGATGACTTCGACGATGCCATCGTCCGGTACATGCGCCGCAAGTACAACCTCCTCGTCGGAGAGCGCACCGCAGAGGACATCAAGATCCGGGTCGGCAGCTGCTATCCGAGGGCGGAAGACCAGTTCGTGGAGGTCCGGGGCAGAAACCTGGTAACAGGCCTTCCCAGGACCATCAAGGTCGGCTCGTCGGAGACCGAGGAGGCCCTCCGGGAGCCGACAAACCAGATTGTGGAGGCCGTGCACAGCGTGCTCGAGAAGACGCCGCCGGAGCTGGCAGCGGACATCGCGGACCGGGGCATTGTCCTGACGGGCGGCGGGTCCCTGTTAAACGGCCTCGAGGAGCTCATCACGGCCAAGACCGGCATCAGCGCCGTGACGGCGGAGGATCCCCTGACCGCGGTGGCGGTGGGAACCGGGCGGTACGTGGAGTACATCTCTGGTGCCACCGGCATCGATGTATCATAAATACATGCCAAAGCGGCAGGACCTGCATCCCCTGGGAACAGGCCCTGCCTTTTTGCAGGAGAAGGGTTTTGGAAGAGACGCGAAGCGGATACGTGGAAGAGGTCACGTACCGGAATGAAGAAAACAGGTACACGGTGTTTGTCCTCTCCACAGAGGAGGGGGAGAAGCTGACCTGCGTGGGCTTTCCCGGGCAGATCCATGCGGGGGATCCCTGCACGGTGACGGGGACGATCCTTGAGCACCCGGTCTACGGGCGGCAGCTCAGGCTCACCTCCTTTGCCTTCCGGGAGCCGGAGGGGAGCGAGGCCACCCTGCGGTACCTGGGGAGCGGTGCCATCCGGGGGATCGGACCGGCACTCGCCAGGCGGATCGTTGCGGCCTTCGGGGACGACACGATGCGGATCCTCGACGAAGAGCCGGAGCGCCTTGCGGAGATCCGGGGCATCAGCGAGCGGGGCGCAAGGGAGATTGCAGGCCGCCTCGAGAGCCAGAAGGACGAGCGCGCCGCCATGGTGTACCTGGCGCGGTACGGCATCGGCGGCGCACAGGCGCAGAAGATCTGGGACGCCTACGGGATGAACCTCTATGAAGTCCTGAAGGAGAATCCCTACCGCCTCGCGGAGGACATCCAGGGCATCGGATTCCTGCGTGCCGACGAGATCGCGCGGCGCATGGGCGTGCGCCCGGACTCGGAGTACCGGGAGCGGAGCGGCATTCTCTACACGCTGAAGGAGTCCATCGTGCAGGGCAACACCTGTATGGGGCGGGAGACCCTCCTTGCCCGCGCGGCAGAGCTTCTGCAGGCGGACAAAGAGGAGCTCTCGATCCAGCTCGACAACCTTGCCATGGACCGGAAGGTCTCCATCCGGGAGAAGGAGGAAGGCGTTTTTGTCTTTCTCATGCGCGTCTGGCAGGCGGAAGGGGCAGTGGCAAGGCTCCTTTTGGACCTGGACGCCGCAGGCGCAGGCGGCATGAAGCAAGAGACCGTCGAGGAGCGCATCCGGCAGATGGAAGAGGAGGAGAAGATCCGGCTCGACGACCTGCAGAAGGAGGCGGTCCGGAGGGCGGCAGCAGGGGGCGTGATGCTCCTCACCGGAGGCCCCGGCACCGGAAAGACCACAACGATCAATGCGATCATCCGCTGCTTTGACGGGGAGGAGAAACCGGTCCTCCTCGCCGCCCCGACGGGGCGCGCCGCAAAGCGCATGGCGGAGGCGACGGGGCGGGAGGCAAAGACGATCCACCGGCTCCTCGAGTACCATGCGGCGGACCCGGACAGTGAGGCGGTCAGCGCGTTTGCCTTCGAGAAGGACAAAGACCACCCCCTGGAGGCCTCTGCCATCATCATCGATGAGATGTCCATGGTGGACCTGTGGCTGTTCCAGTCACTTCTCTCCGCGATCAGCCCGGGCACGCACCTGATCCTCGTCGGAGACGCCAACCAGCTCCCCTCTGTGGGGCCGGGCAGCATCCTGCAGGACCTTCTGGAGTCCAAAGCCTTCCGCCACGTGACCCTGACCAAGATCTTCCGGCAGGCTGCGACCAGTGACATCGTCCTCAACGCCCACCGGATCCTGGACGGAAAGCCCATGGTGCTGGACAATAAGAGCAGCGACTTCTTCTTCCTGCCAAGGTCCGACCCGAAGGTCATCTGCAAGCATCTCGTGGTCCTGATGACCCAAAAGCTCCCGCCTTATGTGCACGCAAAGCCGGGCGATATCCAGGTACTGACGCCGATGAAGAAGGGGCCCCTCGGCGCCATCTCGCTGAACCGGGCACTGCAGAGCGTCCTGAACCCGCGGGATCCCGGGAGAGCGGAGCACGAGGCCCATGACACCATCTTCCGGGAGGGAGACCGGGTCATGCAGATGCACAACAACTACCAGCTCGCCTGGGAGGTACGCGGGAACTTCGGCATGGCGATCGAGCGGGGCGCCGGCATCTTCAACGGCGACTTCGGCGTGCTGCAGCACATCGACAGCGAACAGAAGCTGATGACGATTCTCTTTGATGAGAACCACACGGTGGAATACCCCTTTGAGGACCTGGACGACCTGGAACTTGCCTATGCGGTTACGGTGCACAAGTCCCAGGGCTCGGAGTACCCGGCGGTGCTCCTGCCGGTTCTGGGGGGACCGAAGAACCTCCTCTCCCGCAACCTCCTCTACACCGCGGTGACGAGGGCAAAGAAGTGCGTGGTGCTCATCGGGAGTGAGAAGGCCTTCCGTGACATGGAGGCAAACACCGCGGAGAACCGGCGCCTGACCGGATTAAAGGACAGAATTCATGACATCCAGCAAGCTTCTCAATACGGCGCAGGATCTCCTCTTCCCGAGGAGATGCCCGATCTGTGACCGGCCGGTACGCCCGTTTACGTCCCTCATCTGTGATACCTGCGGGGCAGTGCCGCAGGCACTTTCGCAGGAGGAATGCCTTGCCGTGATCGGGGAGGCATCCCACCCGTTTGTGAGGGGGACCGGGGCCTTTGCCTACCGAAGCCTTGCGCCCTCGATCTATCGGTTCAAGTTTGAGGGGCGGGAGGAGTATGCAGACTGGTACGGGGGAAGAATGGCCCTTGCCATGGAGCGGGTACTCGCTCCGCCGAAGGAGACCCTCCTTGTCCCGGTGCCCATCGCCGCGGGCAGGATGCGGGAGCGGGGGTACAACCAGTCGGCCCTCCTTGCAAGAAAGATCGCAGCGCGGACCGGCCTCTCTCTCAGCGAGACCAGTCTGTTCCGCGTCCGGGAGACGCCGCCCCTTCGCCTTCTCAGCCCTGAGGAACGCCGAAAAAATGTGGCCGGCGCTTTCCATGCCCTGCCGGATGATGTAAAATCAAGATTGATTATGCTCATTGACGATATCTATACAACGGGGGCCACCATGGACGCCTGCGCCCGGGAACTGCTGGATGCGGGAGCCCGGGAGGTGTGGTTCACGGTACTGGCGATGGGAGCGCCCAAAAGATATGATCAACGAATCCCGCGTCAGACTGATGACCGGTCTGGCGGTATATGAAGCCCGGGAGGGAAACCTGGATGAGCGCATCGGCAGTCACTTCCGCGGGGACTACATCGGCGGACAGATGCTGACCTCCTTCGTCTGCGCCACCCTGGCCTTCCTGCTGGGGGGCCTTGCCCTCTGTTTCTATCACTTTGAGGAGCTGATGCTCGCCATCTACAGCATGGATCTGACCCAGGTGGCAGTGCGCTTTGTGGTCAGCTACCTGCTCTTTCTCCTCGCCTTTCTGCTCATTACCTACTTTGTGTACTCCTATCGCTACAACCGGGCAAAAACCCGGCTGGAATGGTACTACCGGGAGCTCAAGCGCCTCTCCGGCACCTACCGCAGGGAGCAGGAGTACTGAGGAAGCCCTATGAACAACTTACTTGAAATCCGGGACCGGATCATCTCTGTCTACACGCAGTACGAGAACTTCTTTGTCCCCGCATTCCGCTTCCTGGTCTCCTTCCTCTCGCTCCTGTACATCAGCAGCCGGATCGGATACCAGGAGGTCCTCACGGGCGCCCTGCCCTCTCTTTTGATCGCCCTGATCTGCACCCTGGTCCCAGCCTCCGCTGCGGCGGTCATTCTGGGCCTCGTGATGATCATCCAGCTGTTCTCCCTCGCTCTGGAGGCGGGCCTTGTGGCACTGATCCTGTTTCTGGTCCTGTGCCTTCTGTACTTCCGTTTCTCGCCGAAGGATGCGATGCTGATCGTCATGAGCCCCGTGTGCCATGCGATCGGCATCCCCTACGTGCTCCCGATTGCAGGGGGTCTTGTCTACGGACCGGTGTCCGCGGTGGCCTCTGCCATCGGCGTCATCATGGTCAGCTTCATGAACTTTGTCCATGACAACGAGACCACGATCGGCACGACGGGAGGAGACGAGGATGCGGTGACAAAGTTCCGGTTTGTCGTCGACGGCATCGCCCAGAACCGGACGATGATCGTGACGGCTGCCGCAGTGGCACTTGTTGCCGTTGTGGTCTATGCGGTGCGGCGTCTCCGGATCCGCTATGCCTGGTACATCGCCGTGCTCGCCGGTGCCGTCGTGGAGCTCATTGTGCTCCTTGTCGGCGACATGCTCTATGCCATCAGCATCAGCATCGGCGCTGCATTCCTGGGGGTTGCTCTCTCCGCCCTCATCGGCTGCGGAATCACGTTTTTCCTGTTCAACCTGGACTACACGCGCATTGAGAACGTGCAGTTTGAGGATGACGACTACTATTACTATGTAAAAGCTGTGCCGAAGAACGTCTACATCGCGCCGCGGCGCACCGTCAAGAAGATCAACACCTCCCGCCACATCCGGGGCGGGGCGGACGCAGAGGACGGCGCCTTCGGGACCTTTGCAGAACCCGGCGCGGAGGATGCCACGACCGGCACATGGGATAGAAACGAATGAATCTGATTCGCAGTTCGCTGACATCATATATCCAGCAGCTCCATACACCGAGCATCCGGTGGACAGACATCGTTGAGATCCTGATCATCGCATTCCTGATCTACCACATCATCATGTGGGTGAAGAACACGAGGGCCTATGCCCTCCTGAAGGGCGTGCTGGTGATCATCGTCTTCGTGATTCTGGCCGCCCTCTTCAACATGACCACAATTCTGTGGATCGTGCAGAACGTCACCAGCATTGCGGTGATCGCGATCATCGTCATCCTTCAGCCGGAGCTGCGCAGCGCCATGGAGGAGCTGGGCTCCAAGAACATCCTGAGTTCCCTGTTTCAGATCTCCTCGACCCGCCGGCAGGGCGGGCGCTTCTCCGACCACACGGTTAATGAGCTCGTCCGGGCCTGTACGGCCATGGCGAAGGTCAAGACCGGCGCCCTCATCGTCATCGAGCAGGACACCCCGCTGCAGGAGTACGAGCGCACGGGCATCGACATCGACGCGGTGCTCTCGAGCCAGCTCCTCATCAACATCTTTGAGAAGAATACGCCGCTCCACGACGGCGCGGTGATTGTCCGCGGGGATCGGGTCGTCTCCGCCACCTGCTACCTGCCCCTGTCTGACAACAAACTGGACAAGGACCTGGGCACACGCCACCGGGCCGGCGTCGGCATCTCCGAGGTCTCGGACTCCCTGACCCTGATCGTGTCCGAGGAGACCGGACAGATCTCCATTGCCTACAAGGGAAAGCTTGCGCGGGATGTGAGCGCGGACGAGCTGCGTGCGCGGCTGGTGCGCCTGCAGAACAAGACCTTACCGGAGGACAAGCACGGCGTCATCATGCCGTGGAAAGGCAAGGAGAAGGATGAAGAATAACAAACCGCATTTCTTCCAGAACATCGGCCTCCGGATCCTGTCCCTGGTGCTCGCCGTCATCCTGTGGGTGGTGGTCAACAACGTCAATGACCCGATCGGGCAGATGACGATCTCCAACCTGACCGTGCGGCTTCTGCACACGAATGAGATCACGGATGACGGAAAGGTCTACACCGTTCTCGACTCCACGGACACCGTACCGGTGGTCACCGTGCGGGCGAGCCGCTCCATCATCGACTCCCTCGATTCCTCCAACATCGTGGCAACAGCGGATGTGGAGGACATGACGGACGACGGACAGATCAAGATCAACTATTACTCCACAAAGTACGACAGTGAGATCACCTCGATCACGGGCAGCATTCAGTACGTGCACCTGTCCGTGGAGGATAAGAGCACCTCGTCCTTTGTCCTGAAGACCAGCACCTCCGGGGATGTGGCGGACGGCTATCAGGTTGCATCCATCACGCCGGAGCAGAACCAGATCCGGGTCTCCGGGCCCCAGTCCGTCGTGGAGAGCATCGAGTCGGCGACGGCAAACGTGGATGTCTCCGGCGCAACCGGCAACATCTCCACCTACTCCGACATCCGGCTCCTGGACGCGGACGGCAATCAGGTGGACACGTCGAACCTGACGATGAACATCACGAGCGTCAAGATCTCCGTGACCGTGAACCCGATCTCCTCCGTGCCGATCATTGCCCAGTACACGGGGAGCCCTGCAGACGGATACATGCTCTCGGGAGTCCTCACGATTGATCCGGACACCGTGGAGCTCTCCGGCAAGTCGACGGTGCTCTCCACGGTGCAGAGCATCGTGATCCCCGCCGGCGTCATCGACATCAGCGGCAGGACGGAGACCTTCACGACGACGGTGGACATCACGCCGTACCTGCCGGATGGCACGTCCTTTGCGGACGAGGACTTTGACGGCAACGTCACGGTCACGATCGGCATCGAGGCCGGCGAGAACGTGCGCGTCACAGACAACATCTCCGACATCTCGCTGGCGAATGTTCCGGAGGGGTACAGCGCCCAGATCCTGTCGGCAAGCGACGGGTTCGCGACGAGCACCCAGAGCGTGACGTTTACCTTCAGCACGCTCTCCAGCGATGCCTCCAGTGTCCAGGCGGCGGAGCTCAATCCCACGGTGGATGTGGGGGCGCTCCTTGAGAACGTCGGCAGCAGCGACTACAGCGGCATCTACACGGCGACAGTCGACATCTCGGAGCCCGACAATGCGACACTCCTTGACAAGGTGACCGCACGGGTTCAGATCACAAAGAACAGCTCGGATTCCGAGTAGAAAAGAGCAAGAAGGAGAGAAAATACCAATGAGCAGAATGTTTGGGACGGACGGCGTCCGGGGCGTAGCAAACCGGGAGCTGACACCGATGCTGGCCATGCAGCTGGGCATGGCGGGGGCATATGTGCTCTCAAAGGATGCAGACCACCGGCCGGTGATCCTCGTGGGGTGCGACACGCGCCGCTCCGGGGACATGCTGGCCAATGCGATCATGGCGGGCGCCTGTGCCGTCGGCGCAGACGTGATCTACCTCGGCATTCTTCCGACGCCGGCAGTGGCGTTCCTGGCCAAAAAGCACGGCGCGGATGCGGGAGTCGTGATCTCCGCCTCCCACAACCCGATGGAGTTCAACGGGATCAAGTTCTTTGACGGGCACGGGTTCAAGCTCCCGGACGAGAAGGAGGATGAGATCCAGGCGGAGATCGAGTCCGGCATGAAGGACATCACCTTCCCGACGGGCGAGGGCGTAGGCCGTGTGACCTATGCGCTCGATGCCTGGAAGGAGTACGTGGACCACGCACTGGAGCTCGTGCCGGTGCGGCTCACGGGCTTTACCTTTGTGGTGGATACCGCGGAGGGTGCCTCCTATAAGACCAACATCGAGGCCCTGGAGCGCCTCGGTGCAAAGGTCATCCCGATCCACAACCATCCGAACGGGATCAACATCAACAGGAACTGCGGCTCCACCCACCTGGAGGAGCTGAAGGAGAGGGTTGCCGCCGAGCACGCTGATGCGGGCTTTGCCTTTGACGGCGATGCGGACCGGTTTCTCGCCGTGGACGAAAAGGGCGAGGAGGTCAACGGCGACACGATCATGGCCATCGTCGCCGGCCGCATGAAGGAGAAGGGAACCCTCCGGAAGAATTCGATCGTCGTCACGGTCATGTCGAACCTCGGCCTGTTTGTCTTTGGGGAGGAGAACGGCATCCACATCGAGAAGACGAAGGTCGGTGACCGGTACGTCCTCGAGAGAATGCGGGAGATGGGCGCCAACATCGGCGGCGAGCAGTCGGGACACATCATCCTGCTTGACGAGAACACAACGGGAGACGGCCTGCTCTCCTGCCTGCACCTGGCAAAGGCGATGGCGGAGACGGGAAAGCCCCTCTCGGCGCTTGCCAGTGTCTGCCGGATGTACCCGCAGGCGCTTGTCAACGCGCATGTGGACAACACGAAGAAAGAGCACTATAGCGAGTACCCGGAGATCACCTCCCGGATCGAGGCACTCGAGCAGGAGTTTGCCGGGAAGGGCAGAGTTCTCATCCGTCCCTCCGGAACGGAGCCTCTGGTGCGCGTCATGATCGAGGGCGAGGACCAGGCAGCCATCCAAAAGAAGGCAGAGGAGCTTGCGGACTTCATCGAGAAGACAATGTCATAATGCATGGCCAGTAGGCATTGCCAGTAGGCATGGCCTGTAGGCCATGCATTAGCAATGGTCTTCAGACCAATGGCCTTCAGACCAATGGTCTTTAGACCATTGCCGACAGGACAGCGCTTTACAAAGTTTTCATCGGCCTGTCATCTTTACTTTTTCGGGAAGTCTGCTAGGATAGAGACAGGAAAGCACAGGCAGGAGGCAGGAAAACAGCAGCAATGGTCAGCCGGAAAGTCACAATTACAAATCCCACGGGTCTGCACCTAAGACCGGCAGGCGTCCTATGCAGGGATGCCATGGAATTTCAGTGTTCGGTTCTTTTCCGGTTTAAGGATACCACGGCAAATGCCAAGAGCGTGCTCTCTGTGCTCGGGGCTTGCGTGAAATCGGGCGATGAGATTGAGCTGATCTGCGACGGTGTGGACGAAAAGGAAGCACTGGAGCGTCTCACCGCGGAGATTGAGAGCGGCCTGGGCCAGTGATCCCAGAACAAAGGCAGCAAGCGATCCGGAAGGAATCTCTTCCGGACCGCTTTCTTTTTATGCAAACCAAACCCAGTAAGGAAGGAGCAAATGCAATGTTAAACTATCAGCGTTATCAGAAGAACCCGGTTCTGAAGTTCCCGGAGCGGACCTGGCCGGACAAGGAGATCACGAAGGCGCCGATCTGGTGCAGCGTGGACCTTCGGGACGGCAACCAGGCTCTGGTGGACCCCATGGTCGTCTCAGAGAAGATCGAGATGTGGAACCTCCTGCTGAAGCTGGGTTTCAAGCAGATCGAGGTTGGCTTCCCCGCAGCAAGCCAGATCGAGTACGACTTCCTGCGGCGCCTTGTCGATGAGAAGCGCATTCCGGACGATGTGACCGTGCAGGTCCTCGCCCAGTGCAGGAAGGAGCAGATCGACAGGACCTTTGAGTCAATTCAGGGCGTAAAGCGGGCCGTCGTCCACATCTACAACTCCACCTCCACGCTGCAGCGGGACGTCGTGTTCCACAAGAACATGGACGAGATCGTCGACATCGCGGTCCAGGGCACGAAGTGGGTGAAGGAGGCTGCGGAGAAATTCCCCGGCGAGATCATCCTCGAGTACTCCCCGGAGAGCTTTACCGGTACGGAGATGGACTTTGCCGTCCGCATCTGCGATGCGGTGGCGGATGTCTGGCAGCCGGATGAGAACCATCCCATGATCGTCAATCTTCCCTCCACGGTGGAGATGAACACCCCCAACGTCTATGCGGACCAGATCGAGTACTGCGCAACCCACATGAAGTGCCGCGACAGGGTTACCCTCTCCATTCATCCCCATAATGACCGGGGGGAGGGAGTCGCCTCCACAGAGCTTGCCCTCCTTGCCGGCGCGGACCGGGTTGAGGGAACGCTGCTTGGGAACGGAGAACGCACCGGAAACGTGGATATCCTGAACGTCGCCTACAACATGTTTTCCCAGGGCATCGATCCGAAGCTCAACCTCGAGAACATCAACGAGATCATTGAGGTCTGCGAGCGCCTGACAAAGATGAAGGTGGATCCGAGACATCCATATGCAGGAAAGCTCGTGTTCACGGCCTTCTCCGGCTCGCACCAGGATGCGATCAACAAGGGCGAGCAGGCGATGAAGGAGCGGGGTTCCAAGATCTGGCAGGTCCCGTATCTGCCGATCGATCCCGCCGACATCGGCAGGAAGTACGAGCCGGTCGTGCGCATCAACTCCCAGTCCGGCAAGGGCGGCGTTGCGTTTGTCATGGACAACTACTTCGGCTTCAAGCTCCCGAAGGCCATGCAGCGAGAGTTTGCGGATGTCGTGCAGGCACAGTCTGAGAAGATCGGAGAGGTCACCCCGGAGAAGATCATGGACGACTTCCGCAGGGAGTACCTGGACAAGAAGGAGCCGCTGCACTTCCGCAGGCTCCAGGTGGTGGATCTGTCCAACACGACGGACTCCGATTTCGACACCCAGATCACACTGACCTACACGGACGAGGGCGCGGAGAAGACCTTCACGGCCGTCGGCAACGGACCGCTGGATGCGGCGCGCCGCGGCATCCATGAGTACATGGGCTGCAGCGTGAAGATTCTGGACTATGAGGAGCACGCATTAAAGTCCGGCTCCGATTCCCAGGCGGCGGCCTACATCCACCTGATGGATGCGGACACCGGAAAGGCGACCTTCGGCGTCGGCGTCTCGTCGAACATCACACGGGCATCCGTCCGCGCGATCTTCTCGGCGATGAACCGGCTTGGCATCGGCTCCAAGGAGACCTTCCGCAACTTCTGATCCGGCAGCATACAGGGCAGTACAAAAAGAGGGAAAACCGCTGGCGCAGGCGGTTTTCCCTCTTTTTTGCTTTTCGCCGGAGAATCAAAAACGGAAAAACAGGGCCTCCTGCAGAGAGGGGCTGCCCCTGCAGCAGATCAATCAGTCTCCGGAATGCCGCCTGTTCCTGCGGTACTGCTGCGGGGTCATCTTCCAGGTCTCCTCAAACAGACGATAGAACTGGCCGGAAGGCGGGAAGGCGTTTTCCCCTCCTTTTCTTGACAAGTGCGCCTGCTTCCTCCTAAGATAGACAGCGCACGCCCTTTTTGGAATGCAGGGGGACCCATCCTGTGGTCAGGGCGCTGCAGTACAGAAATACAACAGGCCGCAGGACGGCCGGAGAGGAAATTATGGCGGATCAAAAGAAAATGGTCGCTGAAATCACTTCCATGGACGAAGACTTCACCCAGTGGTACACCGATGTGTGCATGAAGGCGGAGCTGGTGTCCTACTCTCAGCTCAAGGGCTTCATGGTCATCAAGCCCGCCGGCTATGCCCTCTGGGAGGGAATTCAGCAGCATCTCGACGCCCGGTTCAAGGCAACCGGCGTGCAGAACGTATATATGCCCATGCTGATCCCGGAGAGCCTCCTGAAGAAGGAGGGAGAGCTGGTGAACGGCTTTGCCCCGGAGGTCGCCTGGGTCACCCAGGGCGGCACAGAGCCCCTGACGGAGCGCCTGTGCGTGCGCCCCACCTCGGAGACCCTGTTCTCCGACTTCTTCAAGGATGATGTCCACAGCTGGAGAGACCTTCCCCGCGTGTACAACCAGTGGTGCTCTGTGGTCCGCTGGGAGAAGGAGACAAGACCGTTCCTGCGCTCCAGGGAGTTCCTGTGGCAGGAGGGCCACACGATCCACGCGACGAAAGAGGAGGCAGAGGCAAGAACCCAGCAGATGCTGAACGTCTATGCGGACTTCCTTGCCGAGGACCTTGCCATCCCTACGATCAAGGGACAGAAGACCGAAAAGGAGAAGTTTGCTGGCGCAGAGGCGACCTACACGATCGAGGCCCTGATGCACGACGGCAGAGCCCTGCAGTCCGGCACCTCCCACTTCTTCGGACAGAAGTTCGCAGAAGCCTACGACATCACCTTTACGGACAAGAACAACACACTCCAGTACGTCTGGCAGACCTCCTGGGGCATGACGACCCGTGTCATCGGCGCCATGATCATGGTGCACGGCGACAACCGGGGCCTTGTGATCCCGCCGAGAATCGCACCTACCGAGGTCATCATCATCCCGGTGCAGCAGAGAAAGGCCGGCGTCCTGGAGAAGGCATATGAGCTCCGCGACAGGCTCGTGGAGTCGGGCATGCGCGTCAAGGTGGACGATACCGACAAGAGCCCGGGATACAAGTTTGCAGAGTGCGAGATGCGCGGCGTGCCGCTGCGCGTGGAGATCGGACCCCGGGACATCGAGGCCGGAAAATGCGTCCTCGTGCGCAGGGATACCCTGGAGAAGGAGGAGTGCGCCCTGGAGAACCTCTCCGCAAGGGTGGAGGAGCTCCTTGCCGCCATTCAGGGCGACATGTACACGAAGGCAAAGAAGCACATGGAGGCCCACACCTACGTAGCCCACAACGCCGAGGAGTTCCGGAAGACCTTCGAGGAGAAGACCGGCTTTGTGAAGGCAATGTGGTGCGGCGACCGGGCCTGCGAGGATAAGATCAAGGAACTCTACGGCGTCACGAGCCGCTGCATCCCCTATGAGCAGGAGAAGGTGGCGGACACCTGTGTCTGCTGCGGAAGACCTGCCACCAAGATGGTCATCTGGGGCAAGGCATACTGATCCAGAGGACACGGGACAGCGTGAAGAGAGAAGAGATACGGATCGCGGTGCCGGAGAAGGTGGAGTACGTGCTCTCCACCCTTCGCGGTGCCGGATATGAGGCGTACATCGTCGGCGGCTGCGTGCGGGATGCCATCCTGCACCGGACGCCCGAGGACTGGGACATCACAACGAGTGCCATGCCGGGGGAGGTGAAGCAGCTCTTTGCGCGCACCGTCGACACCGGCATCCAGCACGGGACGGTGACGGTCCTCGTCGGAAGAGAGGGCTTTGAAGTCACGACCTACCGGATTGACGGCGCCTATGAGGACGGCCGTCACCCGGAGAGTGTGACCTTTACGCGGAGCCTTCTCGAGGACCTCCGGCGCCGGGACTTCACGATCAATGCGATGGCCTATTCGGAGGAGACCGGGCTTGTCGACGAGTTTGACGGCATCGGCGACATCGGGCGAGAGCTCATCCGGTGCGTCGGGGATCCTACGGAAAGGTTTTCCGAGGACGCCCTTCGGATCATGCGGGCAATGCGCTTTTCTGCCCAGCTGGGCTACAAAATCGAGGAAAAGACGCTCCGTGCCGCCGCGGCACTTGCGCCCAATCTCGATAAGGTCTCCGCGGAGCGGATCCGGGTGGAGCTCGAAAAGCTCCTTGTCTCGGACCACCCAGAGCGGATCCTCCTCTGCGAGGAGGAGGGAATCCTGCAGCGGTTCCTGCCGGAATTTACGCCCTGCATGACCTGCATGCAGAATTCGCCCCACCACGGAGACACGGTAGCAGAGCACACGGTGAAGACCCTCTGTGCCGCTCCTGCGGCGAAGGTCCTGCGCCTTGCGGCGCTTTTGCACGACATCGCAAAGCCAAAAGTGAAGGTGACCTCTGCAGATGGCATGGACCGCTTCCCGGATCATGCCGCAGAAAGCGCCAGGATGGCAGATGCAATCCTCCGAAGGCTGAAATACGACAACGACACGAGAAAGAAGGTCACGGCGCTCATCCTGCACCACAGCGGCGAGCCCGCCCCGGAGGCTGCCGCCATCCGCCGCGAGGCGGCTGCCGTCGGCCCGGATCTGTACCCGGATCTTCTTCTGCTCCGGCGGGCAGATGCGGCGGCGCAGGCGCCGGCCTGGGCAGAGGAAAAACTTGCGCGCGTGGAGAAGGCGGAGGCTATCTGGCAGGAGATCCTTGCGCGGGGCGACTGCCTGGACCTTAAGCACCTTGCCATCACAGGAAGGGATCTGATGGCGCTCGGCGCAAAGCCGGGAAAGGAACTGGGAACCCTCCTTGGGCAGTGCCTGGAGACGGTTCTGGAGGACCCCTCCCGAAATACCAGGGATGCCCTTCTTCTGCAGTGCAAAGAAGCCGGAAAATGCCCGCAAAACGGCTGAATTTTCGCCGGCAATCGCGCTGCCTCTTTCTTGACAAACGCAGGGGCAGCGGCTATAAATATGTAAGGTTGTTTTCATCGAAGAAATGACGCAGCACAAAAACACTTTTTGTATGATGGAGGATTGATAAATGAACAAGAACGAACTGATCGCAGCCGCAGCCGAGAGCTCCGGACTTACCAAGAAGGACACCGAGGCAGCGCTCAAGGCAATTGTCGATGTCATCACTGATTCCCTGAAGAAGGGTGACAAGGTTCAGATCGTCGGCTTCGGCACGTTCGAGGTCTCTGAGAGAGCAGCAAGAGAGGGCAGAAATCCTCACACCGGCGAGGCTATGCAGATCGCCGCTTCCAAGGCACCCAAGTTCAAGGCCGGCAAGGCATTAAAGGACGCGGTTAACGAGTAAGACTGTTTTTCGGGACATGGAAGAGTCGGAGAAGCCTGGCTTCTCCGGCTTTTTGCGTGCAGAAAAAGCAAAAGGAGAGTTATGAGACTGGACAAGTATCTGAAGGTATCCCGACTGATCAAGCGGAGGACCGTTGCAAACGAGGCCTGCGACAACGGCAGGGTCACGGTCAACGGCAGGGTCGCCAGGGCCTCGACGGAGGTGAAGGTGGGGGATGTCATCGGCATCGCCTTCGGCGACCGTGAGACGAAGGTCGAGGTCCTCTCCGTGCAGGAAGTGATCCGCAAGGGGGAGGCCGCAGAGCTGTTCCGCTACTGCTGAGGCAGAGTGCATAAAAGAGAACTGAAAAAATCGTGCAGACTTTGGACGCCCTCCTGACAGCGCGCGCTTTTTCGCAATCCGATTTCTGTGGTATGATAAAAATTACCAGATTTGGAAAGGAAAGGCGGCAGAGATGAGAAGGAGAAAATCGCAGAACCGGCTGAGCATGGCACTGGTGCTCTTTGTGATGTTTGTGATTCTCGGTGTCGTCGGCCTGCGCGCCTATCAGCTG
>Ga0256406_1003352_pt1 | contig 20041 bp, 15 predicted proteins | sample RumenRJG_03DNA_FD_185986 | JGI IMG/M metagenome (GOLD analysis project Ga0256406, IMG submission 185986) | Bovine rumen microbial communities from Lethbridge, Alberta, Canada - RJG_03 | ecosystem: Host-associated > Mammals > Digestive system > Stomach > Rumen | place: Canada: Alberta | collected... | reverse complement strand
TCAAGACCGACGCCACCGAGACCGAGGGCGCTAAGCAGTGGCAGGAAGCCGTGGAACAGATTAAGGCCTACGCCGCCGACCGCAAACTGCAATCAATGCTCCACGGCACCAGGCTCCACCCCATCGTGGTGCAGATAAAGGGCTACGATCTCATGAGGATGGAGGAGGTGTAAATGAGCAGGACGTGCTATGTCCAGAACTCTGTTTCTATTCGGCCCCTTTAATTCCACTGTTGCATTTCTTTTAACCACCCATGTTTTTGTACATATAGGAATAGTTATCGAAGGAACCGATTGAAGATATAGAAACAATCCTTCAATCCCGTGGCACGTGTTCTTGTTTGTAGTGTAACTTTGTACCCGGAAAGCAGGACATACAATAGCCCTCTTTGCGCGGTTGAATGGTTTCTTAAGTCCTCTTGACGAGGCTTGGAACCATTTTTCCAAAAGTGAAACTTCAAAAACAAAGTAAGATTATGAATGGGACATTGAACAAAGGTATGACGGTAGGCTCTATAGTGGCTGCCGATTTCAGTAAGGCAAAGGTTTTTGAGCGCCTTGGTATCGACTATTGCTGCCATGGCAGTGATACTTTGGCCACTGCTTGCAGCAAGCAGAATCTCAATCCTGATGAGGTGCTCGCTAAACTTGAAAATAGCAATGACAGTGCCGTAGTCGCCAATTTCTCTTGTTGGCCCCTTGAACTTCTCCTCGACTATGTCCTGAAATGGCATCATCGCAACTTTCATCTCCACCACGAAGATTTGCTCCGCCTCGTTATAAAGGTTGAAGGTGTGCACGGAGGCAGGCATCCGGAACTTCATGCAGTAAAGACGGCAGTTGAAGAATCGTTTGCTGAGCTCGACAATCATTTCTCTAAAGAAGAACATGTGCTCTTTCCTTATCTTTATGAGATGTATCAGGCTCATGACGAAGGTCGCCAGCCTGAGCCTTTCCACTGTGGCAGCATCTATCCGCCCATCCGTCAGATGATGCTTGAGCACGATGCTGCAGGCGAAATGTGGCAACACATAGAGAATCTCACACAGCATTTTACAACCCCGGCTGATGGCTGTGCCTCTTATAAGTTGATGAACGAGCAACTCAGGCGTTTCTATTCCGATCTCAAGGAACATGTTGCCATAGAGAATAATCTTCTTTTCCCGGGATTCCTAAAGATGGAACAACAACAATAAAACAGAGCGATGAGCAAGATTTCAATTCGTTTGAAGCGAGTGTATGAGCCCGCTGATGAATCCGACGGACTGCGTATCCTCGTTGACCGTATGTGGCCACGGGGCATGAAGAAGAGTTCGTTTGAATATGATATTTGGGCTAAGGAGGTGACGCCCTCCCTCGGACTGCGCCGTTTCTTCCACGTGAATCCAAAAGATAATTGGGAAGAATTTGCCCGCCGTTACGACGAGGAGCTTGCAGAAAACGAGGCTCTTGACAAACTTGCTGATGAAATACGACAGACAGGAGCCACGACGGTGACCCTGCTCTATGGTTTTCGCGATCCTGTAAAGAATCATGCCGTCGTGCTTCGCAATGCCCTAATGAAAAAGTTGGAGTTGTAGTGTGTGGCGGGTGGCATTGTTTTGCATACGTGAGATTAATATGCCACCAGCCCCACCAGCCCACAAGCAAGCAGCGCTAAAATGGGGTTGACCTTGAAGCGCAGTGTGGCGATGAAGACAACTGCACACAGACTGATGCTGAGTATGAACAAGGGGAGACTTGCCATAGGTGAACCGAAATTCTCCTTGTTCATCAGCAGAAGTGCGGCGGCTGCAATGAGGCCGATGATGGCCGGACGAAGAGCGGCAAATACGTTCTTTACCCAGGGCGCATCCTTGTGGGTGAGCAGATAATGGCTGATGCAAATCATCAAAATGAACGACAGCCACATGATGCTTAGTGACGCAAGTACGGAACCAAGCACCGCTGTCCAAACAGGGTAGCCTGCATTAATGACGGACGTGTAGCCCACATAGGTGGCTGCGTTGATACCGATAGGACCGGGCGTAGATTGGCTGATAGCGACAATGTCGGTGAACTCGGCATTTGTCAGCCAATGGTTCTTCACTACTGTCTCGCTGTATATGAGCGAGAGCATGGCGTAACCACCTCCGAAATTAAAGATGCCTATCTTGCTAAATACATAGAATAACTTGAGAAACAACATACGTCTTTCGTCTTTTTACCTTTCCGTCTGATTGCCTTTATCTTTTATCCTTCCATATGAATATCCTCCCACGCCTGCCACGATGATAATCCATATCGGTGAGACTCCGAAGGTGGCGATAAGCAGACAGCTCACTACGGGTATCCAGCAGGTAGACCATCTGATATGAGCCGTGCGCGCCATCTTGAAACAAGGAGCAGCTATGAGTGCTACCACAGCGGGACGCACTCCACGGAAGAACTTTTCCACATAGACATTGTCCTTGAAGTTGTGGAAGAATATGGCAATGAGCAGGATGGCGATGATAGAAGGCAAGGCAATGCCTAATGCTCCAACGATACCACCCCATACACCTCTCAGTTTATAACCGATATGGCTGGCTATGTCGATGGAAAAGATGCCCGGCGTGGTCTGAGCTACCACCATGATGTCCATGAATTCTTCATGACCCAGCCAGTGATTCTTATCCACATACTCGCGTTCCATAATAGGTATCATCGCGTAGCCGCCGCCAAGGGTGAAGGCACCGATCTTATTACATGTGAGGAAGAATTTTAATAACATTTTTGTATTTCTGCGTCTTGTGAGAGGCTGCTACATGTAACCCTGTCTCGTTCTTTTGACTGCAAAGGTAGTGTGGTTCCTGAAGTCGGACAAGAAGAAGCAATTAGAAACCTTTAATGTGGCATGAAAGCATTCTCATCTGTTCTGTTTCAATGCATTAGTAAAAGTCAGTACCTTTGCCGCCGATGAAAAGAATTTATATAGTCACTATTGCTCCCTTTCTTTTTATGGTATTAGGGAACTTCACTACAGCCAAAGCGCAACGGCTTGGTTTCGCCCAGGCTGACAGCCTGATAGAGGCGCATAGCCAAGACCTGCAGTCAGCCCGTTGGAATGTAACCGCCGCCGAAGGACAACTGTCGCAGTCGTGTCGTTACGACAATCCTACTGTGAACGTGATGTATAATGTGCGTAATCCTAACAACCGTCGTTGGTTGGATAGCGGCTATGATGGTGAGGTCGATGTCCAGGTGTCGCAACCTTTTGCCATTGGCGGACAGCATGCTGAGCAAGTCAGGCAGAACAAAGCTCTCTTGCAAGCCTCGCAAAGCCAGCTTCAAGTGACGCACCGTGACCTGCGCACGCAGGTGCATACCATGATGATCGATCTTTATTATCAGCAACGTCAGGCTGAGGCTTACGATGTGGAGATTGCTTCTTTGGAGAAGATTCTCGCTGTCTATCGCGAACAGAGTGCTAAAGGAAATATTTCTAAAATCGAGACACAACGTATAGCTGCTATGGCTTATCAGCTCGGCAAGTCGCGTGCCGATTTGATGGTTGCCGCTTCTGCTTTGCAAAGCCAGTTGCGTCTCATCCTGGCTATTAAGGGGACTGAACCTTTGGAGATAGTGCTCGACGAGGCGAAGGCACTCACTGAAGCTTCGCACATTTATTTGTCACTTCGCGGAGGTGTCGCAATGTCGCAGGTCGACGCATTGCCGGAGCTTCAGCTTTTGACTCATCAGGCTAATGCGGCCCGTCACGCATTGAAGTGGCAACGTAGCCAAGCTTTACCTCAGATGGCTTTGCAAGGAGAATACGATAAGAATGGTAATATAGGACATAATTATTTTGCTCTGGGTTTGAGCGTGGCTCTTCCGTTGTGGAACCATAACCGTGGCAACATACGCAGTGCTGAGGCTGCTATGCAGCAGGCCAACATTGCAGCCGACCGTCAGCGTCTTGCTCTAGCACAGCAGCGGCAGGCTGACCTCGATATCGTGGAACAATACTTCAAACAGTTAGAACCGTCGTCCTCGTTTGAAAATGATTTAAACTCTATGCTTCATTCCACCGAGCGTCAGTTTCTGAACCGTCACATCACTCTTGTGGAGTTCGTTGACCTCTACGCCAACTACCGCGACACTATGCTTGCCCGGTTTGATGCAAAGAACAAGGTGTTGCAAGCAACTGAACGTCTTAAGATAATATGGGGGAAATAGTAATACATAATACTTTATTTTGAATGTACGATGAAACAGAATATGCTTCTTCTTATCGGACTTTTGTGTCTGGCAGCCTGTTCGCCGTCGGAGAGAAAGTCTGCAACTGATACTTACCACTCGCTGCGTAATGAAGTGGTAGAGACGACACCTGCAGAGAATGGAAGTTATGGTGAAGAATTAACGCTCAACGGCGACGTGAGCAGTGATGAGAGTCTTGTGCGCAAGGTCTTTATCCCTTGCTCGGGCCGTGTGAGTGGACTCACCGTCGAGGTGGGTGATGCTGTTCGTCGTGGGCAGTGTCTTGCCGTTATCCATAGCGAGGAAGCAGCTGACTACAACAAAGGACTTGCTGATGCCGAAGCACAGATTCGCATGGCCCAGCGCGAGTATGAGATGAAGCAGGACATGCACCGCTCGGGTATGGCTTCGGACAAGGAAGTTGGCGAGGCACGTGCCGCCCTCGTCGTGGCGCGCGCGGAACGCAGCCGTTTAGGTGCCGTGGCGGGCATCAATGGCTTTGGGGCAAAGGCCACCGCCGTGCTACGCTCACCCATAAGTGGCTATGTCACAGTGAAGAATGTCTACAACGATAGTTACGTCAGTCCTGACGGAGTCGCTGGAGGTGAGGCCTTGGAGATTGCAAACCTCAGCCGTGTGTGGGTCATCGCTGACGTCTATGAGAGCGACATAGCCAAGGTACATCAAGGCGCACCTGTCACCGTGACCACGATGGCCTACGACGGAGAAGTATTCCACGGACATATAGATAAGGTGTATAATGTGCTTGACAGTGAAAGCAAGACCATGAAAGTGCGCGTCACCCTTGACAATGCCCGTGGTCTGCTGCGCCCGGGTATGTTCGCCACGGTGCATGTCAGTACCGGTGGAGGCGGCAAGGCCCTGTGCCGCGTGCCCGCCAAGGCTATTGTCTTCGACGGTGGTGCCGACTATGTGGTGGTTGCTGACGGCCATCGCCACTATCGTCGTCAACCTGTCAAGACCGAACATGTGGGCAGCGACTATGCCTACATCGTCAGTGGTCTGCAAGCCGGTGAGCAGGTGGTGAGCAAGAAAGCATTGTTGGTCTTTAACACGCTTGGCAATGAATAAGTTCATCGATTTCATCATCGCCTTCTCCCTCAAGCGCAAGTACCTCATCCTCGTTGTCACCCTCGCTGTCGTCGTGCTCGGTGTGGTCAGCTTCCGCCAAACCCCCATTGACGCTTTCCCCGACGTGACCAACACCAAGGTGACCATCATCACGCAGTGGCCCGGCCGCTCAGCCGAGGAAATAGAGAAGTTCGTCACCATCCCCATCGAGATAGCCATGAACTCGGTGCAGAAGAAGACTGACATCCGCTCGACGACGCTCTTCGGCCTCTCCGTTGTAACCGTGTGCTTCGACGATCATGTTGACGACGAGTTCGCGCGTCAGCAAGTCTACAATCTGCTCAATGATGCCGACCTGCCCGATGGTGTGGAGCCCGACGTGCAGCCGCTCTCCGGGCCTACGGGGGAGATTTACCGCTACACGCTGCGCAGCGATAAGCGGTCGGTGCGCGAGCTGAAGACCCTGCAGGACTGGGTCATCGAGCGTAAGCTGCGCTCCGTGCCCGGCATTGCCGACATCGTAAGCTTCGGCGGTGAGGTGAAGACTTTTGAGGTCAGCGTCAACCCCAACCAACTTGCCACCTATGGCGTGAGCTCGCTGGAACTCTACCAGGCCATTGCTAACAGCAACGTCAATGTCGGCGGCGACGTCATCGAGCGCAGCTCGCAGGCCTATGTCGTGCGCGGAATCGGACTGATTAACAACGTGCGCGAGATAGGTGACATCGTGGTGAAGAACGTCGGCGGTACGCCCATCCTCGTGCGCAATCTCGCCACCGTGCATGAGTGTTGTGCACCGCGCCTCGGCCAGGTAGGACGTGGCAAGGAGAACGATGTGGTCGAGGGTATCGTCGTCATGCGCAAGGGCGAGAACACCGAACAGGTTATTAAGGCTTTGAAGGCGAAAATCAGCGAGATACAGCATGACGACCTGCCCAAGGATGTGAAGATTGTGCCCTTCTACGACCGCGACGACCTTGTCAACCTCGCCGTGAGCACCGTGATGCACAACGTCCTGGAGGGTATCATCCTCGTCACGCTCGTCGTCTTGCTGTTCATGAAGGACTGGCGCACCACCGTCATCGTGGCTTCCGTCATCCCATTGGCTCTGCTCTTCGCCTTCATCTGCCTGCATCTCAGTGGTATGAGCGCCAATCTGCTATCGATGGGAGCCATCGACTTCGGTATCATCATCGACGGAGCCGTCGTCATGGTAGAGGCACTCTTCGTAGCCCTCTCTGCTCAGGCGCGCAGCATTGGCATGGAAGCCTTCAACCGCCGCAGTCACCTCGGCATGATACGTCAGACGGCGCGCGGCAAGGCCAAGTCGGTGTTCTTCTCCAAGCTCATCATCATCACCGCCCTGCTGCCTATCTTCACCTTTCAAAAGGTGGAGGGCAAGATGTTCTCACCTTTGGCTTACACGCTTGGCTTTGCCTTGCTCGGTGCGCTGCTGTTCACGCTGACACTGGTGCCCGTGCTCTCGTCGATGCTGTTGAAGAGGAACGTGAGCGAGAAGAAGAACCGTTTCCTCGACTTTGTCTATCGTTATGCCGACCGATTCTTTGCCTTCTGCCATGATAACAGTCGTAAGGTCATCGCCGTGGCCTTGGCGGGTATGGCGGTGGGGTTGGGCTGCTTCAAGCTGCTTGGCTCCGAGTTTCTGCCTGAGATGAATGAGGGCTCCATCTATGTGCGCGCAACGTTGCCCCAGAGCGTCTCGCTGAGACAGAGCGTGAAGCTGGCCAATGAGTTCCGCACCATCCTCAGCTCCTATCCCGAGGTAAGCCAGGTGATGACGCAGACAGGTCGGCCCAACGACGGCACCGATGCCACAGGCTTCTACAACATTGAACTCTTTGTGAAGATGCACCCAGAGAGCCAGTGGCACACCGGGCGCACCAAGGATGAGGTCATCGACGATATGAACCGGCGGCTGAGTGTCTATCCCGGCATCGACTTCAACTTCTCGCAGCCCATCTCCGACAATGTCGAGGAAGCGGTGAGTGGCGTCAAGGGCGCTATCGTGGCCAAGGTCTATGGCAAGGATCTGCCCGAGAGTGAACGGCTGGCCTGGCAGGTTTATCACACAATGAAGCCCATCCGTGGTATCACCGACTTAGGTGTGATCCGCAACATGGGACAGCCCGAACTGCAGATCGACATCAACGAGGACCGGCTGGCGCGCTACGGCGTGAAGAAGGACGACGTGCAGAGCATCATCGAGATGGCCATTGGCGGCAAGGCAGCCTCGCAAGTGTATGAGGATGAACGGAAGTTCAGTCTCGTGGTGCGCTATGCCGAGCCCTACCGCGATAATGCCGAGGCTATTGCCAAGATAAAGGTGCCCAACGACGACGGACAGATGATACCTATTGGCGAGTTGGCCACGATACGTGCCATCAGCGGACCGCTCATCATCTACCGGGAGAACCACAGCCGCTACTGCGCCGTGAAGTTCAGCGTGCGCGACCGTGACATGGGCTCAGCTGTCGATGAGGCCCGGGCTAAGGTAGCCAAGGCCGTCAAGCTGCCCGATGGCTACAAGATAACATGGAATGGTGACTTCGAGAACCAGAAGCGTGCCTCGGCGCGGTTGGCGCAAGTGGTGCCCATCAGCGTACTGCTCATCTTCGTTATCCTCTACGTACTCTTTGGTAATGCGCGCGACGCCGGACTGGTGCTCACCAACGTGCCCTTTGCAGCTGTGGGTGGCATCATCATCCTGCTCTTCACCCACACCAACTTCTCCATCTCGGCGGGCATCGGATTCATCTGCCTCTTCGGCATCTGCATCCAGAATGGTGTCATCATGCTTATGGACATCAAGCACTTCCTACGCCACCGTTACGCCTTGCCCGAGGCCGTGACGCGCGGCATGCACTCCCGCATCCGCAGTGTGCTGATGACAGCCATGATGGCCACCCTTGGCCTTATGCCGGCAGCTCTGAGCCACGGCATCGGCAGTGAGAGTCAGCGGCCTTTGGCCACTGTCATCATTGGTGGACTGATGGGTGCCACGCTCTTCACCCTCTTCATCTTCCCCCTCGTAGTAGAGAGAGTCTATAGCCATGTAAACATCAAGAAGCTCAGGTAGTCCTTATGAATCGGTACTTATCTTGGTCGAGTTGGCGTGTCCTTACTGCACTGGTGCTGGCTGTGTGGCTGGCGTCCGTGCAGGTGGTTTCTGCCCATAGCCGTTTTCAGATACTGAAGGTCCAGCTGACAGATACCTTGGACAAGCAACGCCTCGACTCTATAAAGCGCAACCTCCCTGGTGTCTTTTCTGTGTCCTGGTTCCGTCGCCGACAGTTACTTGTTGTGGTTTATGACCGCTCGGTGACCCATCGGGAGAGCTTGGAGAGGAGCCTAAACTTTACAAATGTCAAGGCAGAACGGAAAGAGAACGGCAGGTAGTGGTCTTACTTTTGTGATGCTTTTAAGGTGATGTGGTGGCTAAGTGTGATGCGTCTTAGCCTTGAGTAATCAGGAACTGTTTACGGGGGATATTATTTAGGTGTCAATGTCTTTGATTAGGGTGAGACATTGGTCAGTGTTGTCTCGGAATGAGTATAATGTTGTTGTCGGAACGTTACAATATTCTATCATCAAAATCTTTAAAAGAGAGCGAAAAGTACTTCTTTTCGACTCTTTTCAGAGTGCCATTCGGTCGAGATAGGACTACGAGCGTCTCGTGATCGGACCACGAGCGCCTCGTGATAGGACTTTCATCGGCTAAAAGTATAGGCTTTGCTGGCCTAAAATCACCCCTTTTGGGCCTCAAAATACCGGAATTGTTGACCTGTGAATATGTCTTCATAATGTAATGTGCTGAATGATAATTAGTTTTGTTTTACTCAAAAAATGGCGTTTTTCGGAGCCAAAGTCGAATTTTTTCTGAGCAAGGCCGTTTTTGAGACATTTCAGGGTCGTCGTTTCTTATATTTTTTCATTTTGAGCCAAACCGTGATTGACTGTTTGTGGTGGGTAGAGAGCAAGAGCTGCGAAAGACCGTTATGTGGGCTGACGCATCAGCAAAGTCTGGAAATACTTACTTTCCCTTGTTGCTCTCATGTAAAAGTCTTATTTTTGCAACGGTGATACCATCGTATTCCTGATATAGAGACAATAGATATGAAACGCATCTTATTGGCAGAGGACGAGGAGAACATTGCAGACTTTGTTTGTCGTGGCTTGGAAAGCTTTGGCTACGAGGTGGACAGTATGCGACGTGGCGACGAGGCATGGGAGATACTGCAAGAGCGACAGGACTATGATCTCGCTCTGCTCGACATCCGAATGCCCGGTCTGACTGGGCTCGAAGTGTGTCGGCGGCTTCGCGACAGCTATGGCTACAAGCTTCCCGTGTTGATGCTTACAGCCCTGGGCACCACCGACGACATAGTGTTGGGCTTACAGGCTGGAGCCGACGATTACATGGTGAAGCCTTTCAAGTTTACAGAATTGCTGGCTCGTATCAACGCTCTGCTCCGAAGGGTGGAAAGCTATCAGCAGGCTCAACCCTTGACTTGCGGTGAACTGAGTATCGATGCTGCTACGCACAAAGCAAGGCGGCAGCATCGCGAGGTGGACCTGAGCACGAAGGAGTACAGGCTTCTCGAATACATGATGCGGCACGAGGGCGAAACACTCTCACGACGGCAACTGCTGCGTGATGTGTGGGATAAGGATTTCGACACAAACACCAATGTGGTGGATGTCTACGTGCGTTATCTGAGGCAGAAAATCGACGAGGGGTTCAGCCATAAGCTTGTCCGCACGGTGGTGGGCGAGGGCTACTGCCTGAAAACAATGGAGCATGACAACAGGTCATAAGATATCACTTATTTATTCCGGCATCACCATAGGGCTTGTGCTCATCGTGGGGCTGGTGTTCTATTTCTTCGCATCCAATTATATCCGGAACCTCTATTTCCGTTATATGGAGGAGAAAGCGCACGCCGTGGCTGAGGAGAAGTTCTCGAAGGATGAGCTCGATCCCGTGAAGTACCGCAATGTGGTGTTGCGTCGCAAGAACTCTATCCCCACGTCGAAGGAGCTGTTCATCCGGGTTGACAACCGTCAGCAGGCGCGTCGTTCGCTTTCCGTTTACCTGTCATCCGGTCAGATTGACGAGTTGTATGCCAACCGCACTGTCAACTTTGAGCATGGGCAGGAGGTGGGCACAGCCTTCGTCTATTATGACAATACGGGTACCTTTGCCGTCATTGTGCTCAGCCGTAATCCCTACGGGGCCGAGGTGTCGCAGACCTTGCGTTGGACGCTCCTCTTTCTGGTACTTGTCTCTGCCGGTGTGCTTTGGCTCATCAGCCGCCTTTACGCCATGCGCATGCTCGATCGCATCGACCGCGATTATCAGATAGAGAAGATGTTCGTCAACAATGCCTCGCACGAAATCAACAATCCCCTTACGGCCATACAGGGCGAGTGTGAGGTGGCTCTGCTCAGAGACTATGAAGTGAGTGACTATAAGGACATTCTGCGACGCATCGAGGCTGAGACCAACCGCGTCATCGGTATCATGCACGATTTGTTGCAGTTCTCGCACGTCAGAGGCAATGAGGCTGTGGCGGAGGGAAGTTGTCCTGTGTCGCAACTCATTCGGGAAGAGCAGTTGCCAGGACTTGAAATCGACATCCGGCAGGACTTTACGGTACATGGCGATCCGCGGCTGCTGCAGATAGCTTTTCACAATCTCATCAATAATGCGGTGAAGTATTCTGGCGGCAAACCAGTCTCTGTGACGGCCTGCAATCATTGTGTCAGTATCGAAGATCATGGCATCGGCATTCCCAAGCGCGATGTGCCTCACATATTCGAGCCTTTCTATCGTGCTTCCAACACGGGGGCTATGGCGGGACATGGCGTGGGACTCTCATTGGCGAAAGCCATTCTGGACAAATGCCAAGCACGACTGCATGTGGAGTCTGATGAGGGCAGGGGCACCCGGATGACCATCCGCTTCCGGCCGTAGATGCACCTTCTGCCGGAGAAGGTTACGGTGGGCTCGGGCTGCTTTTCGCATGTATGGGATATGAAATAGAAAACGATGAACTTAAACCTACTCAAATATGAGAACATTATTGCTATCCGCTTTGTTTCTTGTGCTGTCGTCCATAGGAGTGATGGCGCAGGAGCCTTACAAGACCCCTAAGCTCTCACCTGCTCAGCGGGCTGCCGACTTGGTGGCACGGCTGTCGTTGAAGGAGAAAATAACCCTTATGCAGAACCACTCGCCTGCTATCGGCAGGCTCGGTATACCTGCTTTCCCCTGGTGGAATGAAGCTTTGCATGGGGTAGGGCGCAACGGTCTGGCCACGGTCTATCCCGTCACCATTGGCATGGCAGCCTCATTCGACGATGCACTTCTGCAGCAGTGCTTCACCGATGTGAGCGATGAAGCAAGGGCAAAGAATACTGAGGCACGACGCAGTGGAAAGCTCAGACAGTATGCAGGGCTGAGCTTTTGGACGCCCAATATCAATATCTTTCGTGACCCCAGATGGGGGCGCGGACAGGAGACCTATGGCGAAGATCCCTATCTGACGAGTGTCATGGGACTCGCTGTGGTGCGTGGCCTGCAGGGGCCTGCCAGTGCACGCTATGCCAAGACACTGGCCTGCGCAAAGCATTTTGCCGTTCATAGTGGACCCGAGTGGAGCCGTCACAGCTTCGACATCGAAAGTCTGCCTGCCCGTGATTTGTGGGAAACCTATCTGCCGGCATTCAAAGCTCTCGTCGAAGAGGGACAGGTGGCTGAGGTGATGTGCGCCTATCACAGCATGGACGGAAAACCTTGTTGTGGCAACAGTCGTTATCTGCAACAGATATTGCGTAATGAGTGGCACTTTAAGGGACTCGTGACGAGCGACTGTGGAGCTATCGACGATTTCTTCTCGCCTCATGGTCATCACTACACGCCCACTGCTCACGAGGCTTCGGCTAAAGCCGTACTTGCAGGTACTGATGTGGAATGTGGCAGCAGCTTCAGGTCGCTTTCTGAGGCTGTCGAAAAGGGAGAAATCAGCGAGTCGCGACTTGATACGAGCCTGTGCAGACTCTTTGAAGCACGCTTCCGCTTAGGTGATTTCGATGCTGACTCTTTGGTTGCCTGGACTCAAATACCCATGAGCGTGGTGGCTTCAGCCGGCCATCACGCACATGCTTTACAGATGGCGCTGGAGTCGATGACTCTATTACAGAACCGTGGAGGGTTGCTTCCCTTGCATCCCGGACAGCGTATAGTGGTGTTGGGAGAAAATGCCATCGCCGATACCGCCATGTGGGGCAATTACAATGGTTTTCCCCGAAAGACCGTAACCATCCTTGACGGTATCAGAAAACGTGCGCCACAGGCTGTCTATCTGCCTGGTTTCAACCTCATGAGCCAGCAGGCTTCGGTTGATAATGCAAGTATCAAGAGGGCTGATGTAGTGGTCTTCGTGGGAGGTATCTCACCGCGGCTGGAAGGTGAAGAGATGGCTGTCGACCTGCCTGGATTCCGCGGCGGCGACCGCACGAGCATTGAACTTCCGGATGCACAGCGCAAGGTCATCGGCTTGCTTCACGATATGGGCAAGAAGGTGGTACTGGTAAACTGCTCGGGAAGTGCTGTGGGACTGGAGCCCGAGACGCGCAACGCCGATGCCATCCTGCAAGCTTGGTATGGAGGAGAAGCGGCCGGTGAGGCTGTGGCCCAGGTGCTTTTCGGTGAGTTTAATCCCTGTGGCAAACTGCCTGTGACTTTCTATCGTAACACGGAACAACTGCCCGGCTACGAAGATTACCGTATGCAGGGACGCACTTACCGCTATCTCCAGGATAAGCCCTTGTTTCCTTTCGGCTTCGGTCTGAGTTACACAACCTTTAGTCTTTCAAAGCCGAGCTATGCCAACGGCAAGGTTAGCTTGACGGTGCGCAATACGGGAAAGAGACCTGGCACGGAGGTCGTGCAAGTCTACTTGCGACGTCTTGATGACACAGGAGGCCCTATAAGGTCGTTGCGAGGCTTCAAGCGTGTCATGTTGCAACCGGGGCAGAAGGCTGAGGTAAGCATCGACTTGCCACGCAAGAATCTTACGACTTGGGATGCCGGAACCAATACTATGTGCTTCGTTCCGGGAGAATACGTCATCAGTGCGGGCAGCTCCAGTGCCGAAAGCGATTTGAAGAGCGTAAAGGTGACGTTGCAGTAGACTCGTGGCTGCCGGGTGCTACTTGCGCATGACTATGTCGATGTCCTGCATCGTCACCAGACAGCCTTTGGGCTGCGACTGCACAACAGGCAGCACTTTCTCAAGGAAGGCGCGCAGAGGCTTTTCCTCGTCGATGATTTCCACCACAACGGGGTATTTCACGTTCAGTTCCCAAAACTTGTTAGAGCGCAGCTCGCTGGCATGGCCAAAGCCCATGATGCCCTGCATGACAGTGGCGCCGGCGAGCCCCTCGCGCTTTGCTGCCCGTGCTATTTCCTCGTAGAGCGATGCGTGGCCGATGGTGTCGGTGTTGCTCAGGTAGAAGCGAAGAATCTTTTCCATATTCAAATCATTTTAGAAAAAGCATGTCCTGCTACAACGGCCACCATACCGAGCATCAGGCTCAAAGCTATGTACAGCCCTAAGTAGAGCGTGTTGCCGTCGCGCATCAGTGCTGTGCTCTCGTTCATGAATGTGGAGAATGTGGTGAAGCCTCCACAGAATCCCGTGGTGAGAATAAGCTTGGTCGAAGGCGACATCCATCCTCCGGAGTACTGAAGACCAGAGAGAAAGCCGATGAGCAGACAACCAAGGATGTTGACGGTGAAGGTGCCAAAGGGAAACGACACAGGCACCCAGGCCTGAATGAGCTTGGAGAGCAGATAACGAGAGCCCCCGCCTAGGAAGCTCCCTGCTCCTACTAACAGAAAGTCTTTCAGCATGAGCAGGCCCTCCCTGTTTCTTCTATGCCAAGGCTGTGTCGAAGGGCAAGCCCGCAAGTAGACGGCTGGCAGATGGACAGTTTGTTGTTCATATGAGTCTGGTGTTTGTTTATTTCACTTCGCCTACGCTACCCGTACGTTTCAGAACGCCCCACGACTGGAGTTCGCCCTTAATGGCTTTGGCATAGCTTTTGAAAAGCACCACGTACATAATCCAGCGATAGCAGAGTCTCTGAGGTATTATCCAGAAGAGCACCCACAGCTTCTCGTGCTCATGGAGATAAGCCATGATGGAGATGCTGGCATCGACGAGAAGGAAGAGCAGATAGTAGAACAGCACCTGCAAGACGTTGCCGGTGAACAGTCCTGCCACCATCAGTACGTCGGCCAAGGGGGAGAAGGTGGGGATGATGAACTGGAAGACCAGCATGTTGGGCAGTGCCCACAGGCCCAGGCCGCGGTACTTGGGGCGGAACATGGCGGCGCGATTCTTCCAGAATGTCTGCATGATGCCGAAGCACCAGCGCGTGCGCTGCTTGATGAACTGTCCAAGTTTCTCGGGTGCCTCCGTGAGGGCAACGGCTCCATTTTCGTTTTCTATTCTATAGCCTGCTTTGTTCACCCTGATGGTGAGGTCGCAGTCTTCGGCCAATGTGTCGGTGGTCAGTCCGCCCGCATCAATGATGGCCTTGCGGCGGAAGGCGCCTATGGCGCCGGGAACTACCGTGATGGCGTTGATGGCTGAATAGGCCATACGGTCGAAGTTCTGGCTTGTAGTGTATTCGATGGCCTGCCATTTGGTGAGCATGTTCACTTGGTTGCCTACCTTCACGCTGCCTGCTACGGCTCCCACACGACCGGACTTGTCGACGAAGAAATGACGCATGAGCATGGATACGGCATTGGCTTTCAGCTTCGTGTCAGCATCGATACAGACCACGTATTCAGCATCGGTGTGGGCAATGCCAAAGTTAAGGGCCGAGGCCTTGCCGCCGTTGGGCTTGGTATAGATATGAACTTTGGCGTTGTTGCCAAAAGCAGCCTTCACCTTCTTGTAAGTGTCATCCTTGCTGCCGTCGTCGACAAAGACGATGTCGTAATTAGGATAGTCCTGATGGAGAAGATTGGACAGCGAGGGTACGGCATCGACCTCTTCATTGTAGGCCGGTACGATGATGGTGACCTTAGGCCTGTCGGAGGGAATGTGGAGGAGCGACGATTCCAGTGCGCGCTCATGCTTACGCTCTTTCAGTACGAGAATGTACATGAAAACCAACCGTCCGATTCCCAAAACAAGGAAGATGATGAACAGGGCTGTCACGAAGCTGCCTGCAGCGTAGAGGCCTTCGGCCAGGGTGAGGTTGGCCTGCATGGCATAGTACTCCTTACCTTTTGGAACCTGCGGCATGAGCTTGTCCTTGCTCTTACCGAGATATTGGTCGAGGGTAATAAAGTGGTAGCCTTTAGCCTGCAGGTACTCGATGATGCGGGGCAAAGCCTTCACGGTTTCCTTTCGCGTGGTGCCGCCGGCGTCATGAAGCAGAATGATGTGGCCGTCACCGTGTTCCACGCCTTTGATGACCCGGTTGAAGATAGTGTTGGCGTCGACACCGGGCTCCCAGTCGTTAGGGTCGATAGATTCGCCGACATCCATGAAGTTCTGCTTCCGTGCCTCAACGAGCGGTACGAGCTCTTCGTTGCCCGATGGGTCGCTGTCGGCGTTGTAAGGTGCACGGAAGAGAATGGTGCTGCGCCCCGTGATGCACTCTACGAGCATACGCGTCAGCCGTAGCTCCATGTAGGTGCGGGCCTTTGAGTTGAGGGCCACGTTGTGGTGGGTGAAGGTGTGGTCGCCGATGATGTTGCCCTCGTCGTAGACTTTCCTCACGAGCGGCAGATTCTTCTCCATCATCAGTCCCACCATGAAGAAAGCGGCGTGGACGTTGTGGTCGCGGAGTATGCGCAGCACTTGTGGGGTCCAGCGTGCGTCGGGGCCGTCGTCGAAGGTGAGCAACAGGTCCTTGGGGCCGCAGCTGCCGTGCTTCTCCAGTTCGTAGGAGGTGGGAATCTGCGTGTATTGTTCGTCACTGATAAGAAAATCCTCGTTGTCCATGTCGATGTGGGCGTAGCCGTCGTGCGGCGTGCCAATGACATCGAGCACCTCGCCCTCGCCGAGATAGGTGGCGGTCTTGTCACCCTCAAGAAGCTCAAGGTCGCCGATGCGGAGGTGCGTCACGTGGGGCATGGAGAGGTCTTTGGCGTAGAACTTCCAAAGGCGGTGGTCCTCGCTGCCCAAACGCCAGACACTGAAACCTGCCACACCGTACTCGCAGCCATAGCGCATGGTATTGAAGTTGGTGGCGGCATCATTGAAGAACACCTGGTGGGTGACGTCGCTCTGGTCGTCGTAGGAGAAGCTCAGGCTGTAGGTGTCGTCGTCGAAGCTTATGGGTGAGCCTGTGTCGGCAGCCAACGACATGGCTTCATGGATGGCTACGCTCTGGTTGTTGTCGCCTTTGGCCGTCCAGTCATAACCGTAGGCTCCCAGGCCGAGAATAATCTTCTGTTCGGGAATCTGAGAGGCGAGCTTGTCGAGCACCTTGCCCACCCATTGCTGTGAGGACACCGGGCCCGGGGCACTCGTTGTGGAGTGCTCATCGTAGGCCATGAGTATGAGGTAGTCGTCGTATTTGGCCAGTTCCCTGACGTCGTAGTCCTCGTTGCCGGGCTCTATATCCTGGGTGACATAGAGGCCGCGCTTGTGGAAGGCTGTGGAGAGTTCTCTGACAAAGGCCGTCAGACTCTCGTTGGATGCCTCGCGCAACTCCTCAAAGTCGATGTTGATACCGGCAAAATGATGCCGCTCGCAGGTGGCTACCAGTTGGCTGATGACGGCTGAACGGCGCTGCTCGCTATGAAGGATGCGCGCAATGCCCGCAGACCGAAACTCGCCCTGGTAGGCATTCGTCAGCATGGGCATAATGGGTATACCGGACTTGCGCATCAGCTCGTAGCCTTTGTGGTCGATTTTTTCTTCCACCTTGGATGTGGCAGGATTGATGAAGAACCACTCCGGAATAACGAGGTTGAGGCTCTTGGCGCTCTCTTTGAGCGAAGCGTAGGAGGCAGGGTCCCAGCTCACATAGAAGGCGGCCCTGATACCGGCCTTGTGGTCGTTCCATGAAGCGATGTACTTGTTGGTGTGGCCTCCGAAGCGGGTGACTTTGGACTTGCGTAGCTGCGACCATTTGTCGTAGTTGGAATGGGCTTTCTTCTCCCGAAAGAAACTGCGGAAAGAGTTGTACTCCCGTGCTATCTTGTTTTTTCTCATGAAGGGCTTCTCGGCGGTGAGAGCGCTCCGGAACTCTTCCTTAAAAGGCATGTTGGGGTTGCGGTCGACGAAAAACATGACCACGAAGACCACTACTAAGAGTACAATAATGGTGAGGATGATTCCTATGCTCCACTTGAAGCGCGTCCATCTCGAACGGGAATCGGTTTGGAATACTTGTCGGTCCATGACTTCAATCAAATGAATACCTTATGCTCAATATCCGCATCTTAGACCTTTGGTGTCCTTGCCTTTACGGCCCGGAGCAACTAAAACTCTACGGTGTTTTCAACTTCACAGTTATCCTTTTTTACGGGCGGCAAAGTTACGACAAATATTGTATAGTTGGTTGCATTCGGCTAAATTTTTATACTTCTATAAGTTTTCCGGGTCCTGCATGTTCTTCAATCCTTGCTTGTGGGCAACTGGGAGGGGCATCTCTGTTTGAGCATGGGGGATGTCCATCCTTCTTTCGGGCATACCAAAGATTACTACTGCTTGCGACTGAAATTTTATTGCACACTCTCCTGACTTCGACTCAAAAATGCGTATCAAAAATCAAAGGTCTCAAGAAAGTTTGTAAAGAAAAAGAAACGCGAAAGTGCCAAAATACGGGCATATTTTGAAGCAAGACTTACTTTGCTCTCAAATACGCCAAAATAGGAATAGTTTGTAACTGCTTATATATTAAGTATTTACATTTTTGCAGACCTGTTAGGACCCCCTAAAACTGCTTAAAAAGGCCCGAAAAAGCCCTATTTTGGCCTTGTAAAACATATGCTTTTAGCCGCTCAAAGTCCTATCTCGAGGCGCTCGAAGTACTTCGATGAGGCGCTCGAAGTCCGATCTCGAGCGAAAAGTACTCAAAAAGGGCTCTCAAAGCACTCGGATTTTCTCTATTTCGAGATTTTTATTTGTAAAGGATTCGGTTAGTGTTAGCATTATTTAACGCCCATATTTCCGTATCAAAAATCAAAGTTTTCCATTGCACACTCTCTCCATTTGAAGTTCATCTGCCTTGACAAAAATCGGTATCCATCAGCGAGACACTACCACTCAGAAAGAGCATAAGCGCTTGCGGAATTTGAAAACCCTGTCTTCATATAATGGTTCTCTCGCCCACTCATCCAACCACCAGCATCTTGCAGGGCGCGGCCCTCGTGGCCGTCCGCATCCTACGGGCGAACAGGAAATCCATTCTACATTCGCAGCTTGCGGACGGCCACAAGGGCCGCGCCCTGCAGTGGATATTTGCGGACGGACTTTAACTCTCTTCATTTGGAGCACTCCTGCCTCGACAAAAATCGGTGCCTGTCAGTGAGGCGCTACCACTCAGAAAGAGCATAAGCGCTTGCGGAACTTGAAGACCCTATCCTCACATAAGGACTTTCTCGCCCACTCATCAAAACCTCAGCAACTTGCAGGGCGCGGCCCTCGTGGCCGTCCGCATCCTACGGGCGAACAGGAAATCCATTCTACATTCGCAGCTTGCGGACGGCCCCTAACCCTACCTAGCCGCGCACTGCAGTGGATATTTGCGGACGGACTCTAACCTACCAATCTGCGGCATCTGCTCTGACTGATTCTATCTCAGTGAAAATTTGGAGGTCATCAAGAGAGCTATGAATTCGGAGTTAGACAAACGGACAACAATTGGTAGACAAACGGCTAACAGTTTGACTACATCTCTGCAATAACTTAATGAAACGTCGAAGAGTGCTCTCCTGCTAAGGGATATTTACTTCCGAAGTAGGGTGTTCAATTTATTGTACCCACTTTTGAATGAGTTCTTGAATACAAACTCGTAGGAAATTTATTGTTCAACCTTTGCCACTGCTGGTCACCATTCGCTCAAATGGTAATGGGAAATCATGTACAGGCTTACGCTCCCAACGGAGCTCTGAGGCTCAACCTGTGGGATAGCCTTACGAGCAAGCTCGACGGCTATCCCATCACTTCAGGCCCATTGCTCCATTGGGAGCGTAAGCCTGAGCATGACTATTTTCCTTTCCCCTTTCCATCTGAAAATGGCAGGGCTGTCCACTCAGTACGAATGCTGATTGCAATTTGGAAGATTCATGTAGCTCCGTGGAAGAAAAAGGTTGTTGAAAAATAACGAAATTTGTGTACACCGTATTGAACACCCTACTGCCATACAATCAGGCACTGCTGCATTTTGGAAAGGAACTCTGAGGCCTGCGAATTACAAATACGAAAGAATAGCAGTAGCTTATAAGCAGAGCGGGAAATGTTTGTTTCCTTGTCCTCTTGAAGTCTTTCTGTCTGGAACCCCTCCCTGACAGTTACATGGGCGCTGCCGTCAGGGAGGGGCTTGAGGCGAGATGCTTGTCAGCCTACTTGTTCAGTTTCAGTCCTACAAGCATTCCGTCCATGGAGCTGAGCATGCTGCCTGCAGTCTTCAGAAAAGCGTTGCCCGTGACGGAGCCGACGGCGTTGGCATAT
>Ga0256406_1003351_pt1 | contig 20041 bp, 18 predicted proteins | sample RumenRJG_03DNA_FD_185986 | JGI IMG/M metagenome (GOLD analysis project Ga0256406, IMG submission 185986) | Bovine rumen microbial communities from Lethbridge, Alberta, Canada - RJG_03 | ecosystem: Host-associated > Mammals > Digestive system > Stomach > Rumen | place: Canada: Alberta | collected... | reverse complement strand
CAGCAGTTATCTATCCAGAGTGCTCTTTTGAGACTGTCTGAATGAAGGCAGTCTGGTTATTTGCGTTCATTTTTATCTCTCCAACTTTTTGAAATTTTCTATTGACTTTTACTTAGCAGGCTGTTTTCATTGTGTTTTCAATCATAACACAAAAGCGGACAAAACGGGGCAGATAGTTTTCAGAGGCCGCGCATCCAGTTGGATTTTATTTAAAATTAAGAAAGCGTTAAGCAATAAAAATGTGCCCCTTGTTTCTCAAAATATGCAAAAAAATTCGTTTAGTTTCATTCATGAAACGCAGAAATTGGGGTTAAAATCGGCTGAAAATCAATATATAGGCGTCAAAAACCTGAAAAAAGCGGCAAAAATCCCATATAAAAATTTTAATAGTGTAATTATTTACAAATCAAATAATTTGCACAAATTTACAGCTTGACATCTGTTATTTCAATTGCTATAATATCACACCTTTACTTTTCGATACTATCGTGCTATAATGGTTACAACATACAAGCGAGGTGAAAAAGATGCCGCAACGTATCCATGCGACTTTAAATGATGTCAAACGTGAAGTGGAATCTCACAAAGGAGATTTGATTAAACTTCAGGCCCATAAAAGCAAAAAGAAATTGTACCGGAAAATCGGCAGAATCGAAGGAATTTATCCGAGTATTTTTACCGTGAAAGTCGAAAATCCGAGAAGTCATGTGCCGGAACGCCTGTCCTTTTCCTATTCCGACGTACTGACGCGCGCCGTCAGAATCGCGCTGATTAAGGACGAAGCACAGGAAGCGGAAAAAGCCATGACCGCGTAACCGCCGATCGGTGAATCCAAGGCCATACAGCGCCGACGCTGTATGGTTTTATTTTTTTAAAAATACATAAGGAGGGGAATATGGCCTATACAATTGTAACGGATTCAGCGTGCAACCTGCCGGCGCAGCTGGTGAAGGAGTACGACATCCGGGTGATCCCGCTGAAGCTGATTGTCGGGCGCGAGCCGATGATTTTGGACAGCGAGCTGGCCGACGACGACGAAGCGCTGAAGGGCTGGAATCAGCGGCTCAGAGACGGCGTCGACGTCCGTACGTCTCCGGCGAACGAGGCGGCCTGTGAGGCGGTATTTGAGAAAATCCTGGCCCACGGGGAAGATCTGCTTTACATCGGCTTTTCGTCGCGCCTGTCGGACGTGTACGCGACGGCAAAGGCCGTGCTGTCGCGGCTGGAAAAGCAGTATCCGGAGCGCCGGATCTGTCTGTTCGACAGCCGGGCGGTCTCCTTCGGCGAAGGGCTTTTGGTGATGAAGGCGGCGGAAATGCAGGAAAAGGGCGCGACCCTGACCGAGGTGTTTGACCAGCTCAAGGACGACCGCAACTGTCTGCACCAATACTTCACCGTCCCGAATTTGAAGACGCTGGCGCATTCCGGCCGGCTCAAGGGGCGGGTCCGTCTCGCGGGCAGCTTTGGGCGTCAGCCGCTGCTTTCAGTCGACGAGGACGGCGGCATTCACGCGAAGGCCTCGGCCCGGAGCGACAAGGGCATTATCGACGCGATTGTGAACCGCATGAGCCACAAAATCGCCGACGCCGACGACCGTCCGGTGATGATCGCCCACACCGACTGCATCGAAAAGGCGCAGAACCTCTCGCGCAAAATCCGCGAGGTCATTCACCCGAATCAGGTGCTGATCCACACCCTCGACCCGGTCATCGCCGCCCACATCGGCCCGGACGCCATCGGCGTGTTCTTTATCGGCGTCCCGCGGAAAAAACGGGTGGTCTAAACCAATCGCAATTAAAAAGGCAGGCGCACAGCGTCTGCCTTTTTTAATGGCCGAAATATTAAACTTTTTCTTTGATGAAGCCCTTGCGGTAGGCCGCGATGAGCATTTCGAGGTCGTAGATATTGTCCCGGAGGTCCTTGCCGATATCGGTGTCTGCGACGGTTTTTCTGCGGCTGTTGGTTTCGACGATTTCCTTGGTCGATTTGATGTCGACGCCGTTGCGGATGGCTGCGTCGACGGACTCGAAGGGTTGATGGGAAATCAGCGTCATGCCGTAGGAATTGTAGGTCAGGGTGTAGCCGGCAATGCCGGTGGTCTTTTGGTAGGCCTTCGCGAAGCCGCCGTCAATGCACAGCACCTTGCCGCCGGCGCGGATCGGCGATTCGCCGTTTTTCGTCTTGACCGGGGTGTGGCCGTTGATGATGTGCCCGTCTTTTGGGTCGAGACCGAACTCAATCAAAATCTTGTCGGCGATTTCTTCGCTGTCGGCGATGAGCTTGTAGTAGGGCATCTTTTCTTCGTGGTGGGTCGTCTTGTCGTCGATGAAATAGCGTTCGAAGGTCGCCATCTTTTTCTTCCCGAAAAGCGGGGATTTCTTGTTGCACCAGAGGAACCACAGGAAGTCGTTGCGCGGCGGGTTTTCCCGAGCGTTGGAGAAATAGGCTTCCCGGGCGAGCTGGTCGAATTTGTCCATCAGCGCCTTGCCCGAGTAGGTGTCGCCCTTGTAGACGACGGTGTCAAATTCGCCGTCTTCGGTCAGCGGAACGATGGCGTGGTAGAGCAGGTTGTCGTTGTAGGTCAGGTACAGGCTGCCCTTGGCGTACATGAAGCGGATGTGGCGCTGCAGCTTTTCCGAATGGCGGAAGGAGTGGCACAGCAGGGACATCACGTGTTCTTCCTCGTCGGAGAGCTTCGACGGGTTTTTGGGGTCCAGGGTCGGGAAATTCGTGTCGTTGAGTGGATATTCCTTTCCCTCGACGGTGACCGTGCCCTTTTCCAGGTTGATGGCGCGCATCAGGCAGCGGTCTTCCATGTGGTATTCTGGGCGGCGGTCAACGATTTGTTCCTCGACCTTGAATTGGATGATCGAGATGGCCTTGTGCATCTTCGAAATTAAATCGATGTCGATACTGGCGTTTTTGTCGGCGATGTTCTTCGGGTAGAAATCGGTGCAGGGGTCGTCGCCGTAGGTCTTCTGGGCGAAGGTCGCGAGCGGCAGCATGTTGATCCCGTAGCCGTTTTCGAGGACGCGGGTGTTGGCGTAGCGCATCGCAATACGGACGGCGCAGGCGATGCAGGCACGGTTGCCGGCCGCGGCGCCCATCCAGAGGATGTCGTGGTTGCCCCACTGCAGGTCCATCGAGTGGTGGTGCATCAGCGTGTCCATCACGTGGTGGGGGGCCGGGCCTCTGTCGAAGATGTCGCCGATGATGTGCAGGTGGTCAGTGGTCAGGCGCTTGATGACGGTGGAAATTTCTTCGATGAAGTGATCGGCCATCCCGTACTCGACGATGCTGTGGATGATCGCGCGGTAATAATCCCGCTTGTTGTAGCGTTTTTCGTCTTCCTGAATCAATTCGTCCATGATGTACCGGAAATCCTTCGGCAGGCTTTTTCTGACCTTAGAGCGGGTGTATTTGCCGGCCGACGCGCGGCACACCTTGACCAGGCGGTAGATCGTCAGCTCGTACCAATTGGTCAGGTATTTGCCCTTCTTTTCCTGCTTGATCAGGTCGAGCTTCTGCTGGGGGTAGTAAATCAACGGGATCAGCTCTTCCAAATCCTCGAGGGACACGGTGTTGCCGAGTTCTTCCATGACCTTGCGGCGGATGGCGCCCGAGCCGTTCTGGATGACGTGGTTGAAGGCGAGGTCCTCTCCGTGGATATCCGTCAGGAAGTGCTCTGTCGCCTTCGGTAGGTTCAAAATCGCGCGCAGGTTGATGACTTCGCTGACCGCCGAGGTGATCGACGGGAAATCCTTGGAGAGCAGTTCAAGGTATTTCTTGTTTTTTCTCAGCTGAGTTTTCGTAAAGTTTTGCATTTCTTTCCTTTCAATCGAAGCGCATAAAGCGCACTTGATTATGATTTTTGATATATTAAGTATACAACATAATGCCGATTAAGTAAAACAATTATACAATGATTTGGATAGAAAGACCTTAAAAACCACAGTGTACGTCAGCAAAAAATTTCACAAAAAATTAAAAAAAGGCTTTACAAAATGCGAATAGACCGCTATAATAATCAGGTAGTCGCGAGTTGATCCCTTAGCTCAGCTGGAAGAGCGCCACCTTGACGTGGTGGAGGTCACAGGTTCGAGCCCTGTAGGGATCACCATTTGATCACACACTCCGAAACAGACGTTTCGGAGTTTTTTTATTGCCTAATTTTCCTATACTATCTCAATCAGCGGTTTAGTGACATGTTGCCAAAACAATATACTGGACAACGAATCAATGGGTGTAGGTTATAAACAGAGTGGAGAATTGAAAAAACGAATATAATACAATAGACATTGTGTTGACATCGTAAATAAAATAGTTTATAATGTAATAAAAAGGAGGTATGCGCAATGAGTACAACTAATGTTAATATTCGGATGGACAGTGAACTCAAGAAACAGTTTGCCGCATTTTGTAAAGACGTTGGCATGAATATGAGTACAGCGTTTAATATTTTTGCAAACAAAACTGTTAAAGAATGGCGGATACCCTTCACTGTTGGGCAGGATGAACCAAACGCTGAAACATTGGAAGCCTTCCGAGAAGTTGAGGACATGAAAAAGCATCCGGATCAGTACAAGGCTTACGATAGTGTAGACGAGTTATTTGCAGATCTTGAAGCGTAATGAAATATCGTATTTTAAGAACCACGAGATTTAAAAAGGACTATAAACGCGCAAAAAAGCGTGGATATCTTGTAGAGAAGCTCAGAGAAATTGTGACAAAGCTTGCCAATGGCGAACAATTAGCACCGGAAAATTCGGATCACGCGCTGACTGGGAACTACATCGGGAAGCGAGAATGCCACATTACGCCAGACTGGCTTCTGATTTACGAAGTCGACGAAGAAGTTTTATATTTATATCTGTCACGAACGGGAACACACAGCGATTTATTCTAAAATTCGCAGATCACAACGCTCCGAAACTTTTGTTTCGGAGTTTTTTTATTGCCCAAAATTAGTCAGCGCCCAATAAAAAACGGACCTTTCGGTCCGTTGATTGTGTGCTTGATGATAAAGATCAAACGAGGAATCCCACGGCGAGCACGATAATCCCGAGGACGATTCGGTACCAGCCGAAGGCCTTGAAATCGTGGGTTTTGATGTACTGCATCAGGAATTTGATGGCCAGCACCGAGACGACGAAGGAGACGATCATCCCGACAGCGAGGACCGCGCCCTGGTCGCCGGTGAAATGGTGGAAGTGGCGCAGCTTCAGCAGCGAGCCGCCGAACATCGCCGGGATCGCCAGGAAGAACGTAAATTCTGCGGCCGAGGTGCGGGAGATCCCGATCATCAGCGCCCCGATGATCGTCGCGCCGGAGCGGGACGTGCCGGGGAAGAGGGCCGCGATCAGCTGGAAGATCCCGATGATGATCGCGTCCTTGTAGGTGAAATCGTCGACGCTGTAAACCCGGGCCTTTTTGGTCGCGTTGTGGTTTTCGACGACGATGAACAGAATCCCGAATAGGATCAGCATCACGGCGATGGACGTCGGGTTGTAGAAATGGGCTTCGAAGAAATCGTCGAAGGGGCCGCCGATGACCGCCGCCGGAATTGTCGCGATGATGACCTTGAGCCACATTTTCAGGATGTTGTGGTCCCAGCCGATTTTGCCGACCCGATCTTTGGTGGTGCGGATGCGGCGGATCGGCCACAGCCGCTTCCAGTACAGCAGCACGACCGCCAGAATCGCGCCGAGCTGAATGACGACCATGTACATCGAAATAAAGCTCTTCGGTTCGTTTAAATCCATGAAGGATTGAAAGAGATACAGGTGGCCCGTACTGGAAATCGGCAGCCATTCGGTAATCCCTTCCACAATGCCGAAAATAATCGATTTGATAATGTTGAGCATACAAATTCCTTTCTCGCGTATGATGAATTATTGCGTGGATAAAATTCAAAGTTTTACGCTGGATTGTGTTATGATGAGGATGATTATATCACAGAAATCCGCGCGGAAAAGCGCAGATTGCCATATTTTAGATAAAATTTAGAAAGGGTTTTGGAGAAAAAGAAATGAAAATGAACTGCAGTACAAAGGCGCATCGGCTGCCGAGGGCGGCCGTCTTCGCGCTGGCCCTCGGGGTCGTCGCGGCGATGGTCGCCGCAGCGGAAATCCTCGGGATTGAGGACATCATCTTTCCGGAGGCCGCGGCACTGACCATCGGCTTCTGGGCCGCGCCGGTCTGTCCGTGGCGCGTCGGCGCCAAGCAGGGGGTGGCCATGATGGTGACCGCCGGGCTTTTGGGTTACGGGATTTCGGCGTGGCTGCCCGCGTCGCTGATGATCAAGATCGCGGTGGGCTACGCCTGCGGCGCGGCGCTGATCGTCGTCAGTCATTCGAGTCTCTACCCGGTGTTTTCCGCCGTGATGCTTCCGGTGATCCTCGGCGTCGACACGCCGGTGTACTGCCTTGCGGTCGCCGCCCTCGCGGCGGTCATTCTGCTGCCGGCGGGTGCGATGCACGGCGATGCTGACGCGGTCCAGACCAAACGGGACGACGCCCTTCCGGTGCGCGCTCAGGTATGCCGTTTCGGGCTGCTCCTCGTCTTTGTGCTGGTGCTGGCGGCCCTCGGCTGGCAGTTGAACCGGCTGATGCTTATCGCCCCGCCGTTAATCGTCGGGGCGGCCGGTGTCGTCGACAACCCGAAGCCGATTCCGCTGATGACCCTCGTCAAAATTCTGATCCTCTGCGCCGCCGCGGCCGTGTTCGGTTCCGGGTGCCGCCTTGTGCTCACCGAAACGATGGGCTTTGCGGCCGCTGTCTCCGCGGCGGCTGCCTTCGCGCTGCTGCTCCTGCTCGCGTGGCGGTGGGGCCTGTGGTTTCCGCCGGCCGGTGCCGTGACCCTGCTGGCTTATTTGATGCCGGCCGCGCGGCTGTCCGCCTACGCGCTCTGGATTCTTTTCGGCGGCGCCGCCCTCGGCGCCTCGGCGGTCGCGGTGCGCCTGCTCACAAAAAAACAGACGGACAAGCCGCTGCGCTTTTGAGCGGGTCCGTCTGTTAAATAAATTTGCAGAAACTATTTGAGCTGCTCGAGCCCTGAGAGCGCCGCGCCGTAGGCGCCGACGATTTCGGGCTCTTCGACGATCTTCAGCTTGAGGCCGAGCTGTTCCTCGAGCACAGCCACCATGCCCGGGTTTTTGGCGACGCCGCCGGTCATCATCACGTCCTCTTCGATGCCGACTCGGCGCAGCAGCGAGATCGCGCGCCCGGCGATGGCCACGTGGACGCCGTGGGCGATGTCCTCCGGCTCCTTGTTTTCGGCGATCAACGAGATGACCTCGGATTCGGCGAAGACGGTGCACATGCTGGAGATGCGGATGTCCTCCTTGGATCTCAAGGACAGCTGGCCCAGTTCCTCGAGGGAGACGTCCAGGGTGTGGGCCATCATTTCGAGGAAGCGGCCCGTCCCCGCCGCGCACTTGTCGTTCATCACGAAATCGACGACGTCACCGGCCTCGTTCAGGCGGATCGCCTTGCTGTCCTGGCCGCCGATGTCGAGGATCGTGCGCACCGCCGGATCGAAGGCGTGGGCGCCCTTGCCGTGGCAGGTGATTTCGGTCAGGTCCGCGTCGGCGAAGGGCAGGTGATCCCGGCCGTAGCCGGTGGAGACGATCCGCGAGAGGTCCTCCCGCTTGAGCTTCGCCTTGTCGAGCACCTGGTTCATCGCCTTTTCGGCGGACAAAATGGATTTCGCGCCGGTGCGGACGATGTCCCAGGCGACGAGCTGGCCGCTGCCGTCGATGACGACGGCGTTGGTCGAGGTCGAGCCGCTGTCGATGCCGAGGACGTAGGGCGCCGCGTGATGGACGGCCGGAATGATTTTTACCGCCTCCGGCTGTGTTTCGACTGAGGCCGCCGCCTCGTCAGACGGCCGGGCTTTATTCGCTGAAATTTCTTCGATGAAGGCTTCGATCCGGGTCTTGATCTGGCCGCTGGACTGCCGCGTCAAATCGGTTTCGAGATTGAGAACCGGTACGCGGAAGGTGTCGAGCTTCTTAAGGGCAGCCGCTTCGTAGTGGTATTGGTCGCAGAATTTGACCGTGTGGTAAATCAGCCCGTCGAGCTTGTCCTCAAAGTCGTCGAGCATGTTCAGGCGGTCCTCCGCGCCGGCCATGCGCATGCACGGGAACTGGGCGAGCAGCTGTTCGCAGTAGTCCTCGAGCCGGCCGATGGCGTTGGGGTCGAAGAGCCGGGCCAGATGGTTGCAGGTCACGTTAAATAAAATCCGCGCGCTGTGGGCGTGGAGGGTGTCGATCAGGGACTGGCTGCACCGGGCGCCGATCAGGCCGACGTTGACCTTCGCGTCGGCGGGCTCTTCCCCTTGTAATTCAGCTGGGTGGGCCTTGAGGTAGGCCTTCAGCGGGCGGATCATTCCGTCGCTGTAAAAGGCGCGGCCGGTGTGTTCGCTGTAGGCCGAGACCATCGTACTGACGTTTTTCGTGAAGAGCTTCACGGCTTCGGGCGTCACCTTCCGCGGCAGATCGAGCAGGTAGATGAACTTGTCGGGGTAGGTGGCCTTCAGCGCGTCGTAGAGCCGGCGGCCCGAGTCGCAGCAGGAGGTGACGATCATGCCCTCGACGTCGTCCCGTTTGTTCACCAGGTCGGCGAACATTTCCAGCACCCCTTTGACGTAGGCGCAGACGTTGGGGTGGAGGATCGCCTCCGCCCGGTTGAACTGGACGACCTCCGGCTCCATCAATTCCATGTCCACATCGATGGATTCAAACAATTCGATGGGCGTGTATTTACAGATATAAGCTAACATGTGGTTCTCTCTTCATTATCATCACAGCATTTCCAGAAACGCTTCGAGCCGGGTCTTGATTTGACCCTCTGGGCTGTTGCGCGGGTCGATGCCGTCGCCGTCCAAAATCAGGTAGGGGATGTTCGCGTCGGCGAGCGCCTTTTTCATCAGGTTCGCGGCGCCGGCCATCTGCTTGCAGCCCCAGTGGTTGAAGGAGATGACGCCGTCGGCGCCGGTTTCGCGGATCAGGCGGCGTTCCGCCTCGATGCGGCGGTCGAGGGGCCCGACGAAGATGTTGTCGATCATCTTTTCCGCCAGGGCCTCCAGGGGCCGTTCGAGATCCAGCGGCTTGTTGTAGTCGAGGTTCATGTCCGTGGCCTGAATCTGGTACTTCCGGCTCAAATTGAAGGCGTGCTTCAGCGCCGGTTCGTAGAAGGGCAGCACGTGGAGCCAGAAAATCCGCTTGCCGGAGAACACCGGCCGGGACGCCGCGTCAGCCTCGAGGCGTTTGAAGAAATCGAGGGCCTCGGGGCTCCCGATGATCAGGTGAGACGCGTAGAGGACGAACATCTGCAGCGTCAGCGTCGACGGGTAGTAGCGCGAGCGCGTCAGTTCGATGAAATGGCGGTAGGCCTCAAAGGACTGGTTTTCCCGGTCGAGGGTATCCCGGAGCTTGTCCAGATCGAAGCCCTGGTGGTTCAAATCCTCGAGCTGAGCGATCCAGTCGTTGAGCTGGGTCACGACGTAGGCGACGCTGTCCTTCGACTTTTCGTTGGGGATGTCGAGGAGGGTCGTCGGGATGTGCCGCGAATCGGCGGTGTATCGGAAGGTCTGGAGGTTCGCGTCGCAGACGATCGACGTCGTCACCGCGCATTTCGGCATCGGGATTAAGCCCGCGTCCACTGCGCCAATAAAGGCCTTGTGGTAAGAGCAGAGGGTCGGCGCGATGCCCTCGGCTTCGGCCTGGTCGATGCACCAGTCCTCGATCGTGAAGCCCGAGAGAAACGAGCCCATCATCTCGATCGAGAGACAGCTCAAATCGAAATTCTGAAGAATCTCGACCGGCGTGAACAGATTGGTCCAGGCGGCGGATTCCGGGTGCTCCAGGGTGTGGAGCATCCCGTCCAGCGCCAGACAGTTCAAATCCCGGTAGGGCAGTGGGATGTTCTTGTCGCCGAGGTGGCGCTTCGCGAAGCTCTCGAGGCGCAGCCCCAGGCGGATGTAGCGGCCGGCCGCCTTGGGATTGTCCGGCAGTTTATTTTTGATCCATTGACCGTAGCGATGTACGATATCCATAAAAACTCCTATTCGCAGAAATGCTTTATCTCAATTGTATAATCTTTCAATATTAACGCAGCCACTTCGGCGGCCGGTTGGCCAGAAAGAAGGACGACAGAATCAGCGCGACGCCGATGGCGCCGAGCCAGGTCAGGGTCTCGTGGAGAAAGACCACGCCGAGTACTGTCGCAGTGGCCGGGGTGATGGCGAGGAACAGGCTCGCCCGGTCGGAGGTCGTCCCCGATTGGGCGTAGGGCTGAATCGCGAAGCCGAACACCGAGCAGACTACTGCTAAGTATAACACATTTCCCCAAACATCGCTTGGCGCAGTGAGGGTTGGGGTTTCGGTCAGCAAAGCCGCCCCGATCGAGCAGAGGGCCATCACGGCTACCTGGATCACGCCGAGGGCGATGGCGTCGTCCCGCTTCGAGAGCGTGTCGGTGACGATGACCGACAGCGCGTAGACCACCGTCGTTCCGAGGCACCAGAGGATGCCGGAACTGATGACGATGTGGCCGGTCTGGCCGATGGTGAAGACGACACCGACGAAGGCGACCACCGCCGCAAAAATGTTGGCCTTCGTCGGTTTTTGGTGAAAGAACACCCAGGTGAGAAAGGGCACGAGCATGATCGCGGAGCTTTCGACGAGGGCCGTGGTGGAGCTGGAGGTTTTGGACAGCGCGATGGTTTCGCCGGCCATCATGGCGAAGAATACCAGACCGAGGATGATGCCGCGGCCGAGGGTTTTAAGGGTCAAGCCGCGCAGGTGGCGGTTGAAAATGATGACGAGCAGGATCGCCGCGATTGTAAAGCGCACCCCCAGCAGGTTGAACACGTCAAACGCCGTCAGGCAGTGCTTGACCAGCAGAAACGAAGTCGACCGGGCGAAGATGACCGCCGCGAGCAGCCCTTCGGCGTGGCGCCTGTTGTGGATATCAAATCGGGTTTTCAAAACGCGATCACCCCGAGATCGTGGAGCAGCACGTAAAGGCCGATCAAAAACAGAATGACGCCGCCAGCGACTTCCGCCACCCGTCCGAACTTCGCCGAGATGAAATGCCCGATCAAGGTGGCGCCGAAGGAGCATCCAGCGGAGACCGCCGTGATGGTGATGACAGCCACCGGGACGTTGATTTTAATGAAGGCGAAGCTGACGCCCGCCGCCAGCGCGTCCACCGAGGTGACGATCGAGAGCAGGATGATTTCCTGGGGCGAGAAGTGCTCCGAAGAGGCCTTGGCCTGGTCGGCCGGGTCTTCGTGGAAGGCGTCCCAGATCATTTTGCCGCCGACGATCGAGAGCAGAATGAAGACCACCCAGTGATCGAAGGACGAGATAAGGTTGTAAAACTGCGTGCCGAGCAGCCACCCGAGAAAGGACATCAGCCCTTCGGCGCCGCCGTAGGACAGTGCGATGGTAGCGGCCAGCTTGGCATTGTATTTCGGCATGGCCAGACCCTCGCAGGCGGAAACCGCGCTGGAGTCCATGGCCAGTCCGAAGGCTAACAATAGAATGCCGACAAAACCCATGTTGATTATATTCTCCTTTGATGATAACTGTTTATTTTAAAGTAGAAAGAGTATAACACAACCGGACGCCCTTCGCAATGAAGGCCGGGAAGCGGCAAATCTCCAGGCGGCGGGCGCTTGTTAAAATGCGGGGGATATGGTAGAATGTTCTAAAGTTTAACTTATTATTGAAAAGCTCACCGATCACATTATAAAATCAAATGAGATCAGTTTGGATTTGGAGGAAATTATGGCATCCCGGGATCAAAAGCATCAGCTTGAAGAGCTCATAGAGGATTTTAGTTATTTTGACGATCTGCCCTGCGGGGTTGTCATTTTTACAATTGAAAAAGGACGGGAACTGGTGCCCGTATACCGCAACACCTGGTACCGCCGCCTTTTCGGCTACAAAAGCCAGAAACAGGCCGCGCTGAAGGACAACGTCTTCTCGAAAATATACGAACCGGACCGCAAAAACGTCATCCGCTGCCTGCGCCAGAGCGCAGAGGGCATCAGCGGCGAAATGACGGCTCGTCTCGTCTTTGCGGATCAAGTCATGCTGCAGGCCCACCTGCGGATTTGGTGCGTCCAGCGGCAGTACGAATACCCGAAGGTCGGCATGATGATCACCGGATCGGACAACGAAGAAGAAGTCGATCCGACGACGGTCACCTTCAATCAGAATTACCGCAACATCGCGCGCTACGAAGCGACCTCGAGCTTCGACTACGACGTCGAGCAGGATCGTTTCTTTTTCATTGTGCGGGACGAAAATGGCGGGGTGAAGGAAAAGGTGATCGACAATTACCTCGAAAACTTGCGCAACCACAAGATGGTTCACATCAGCACCGTGCGCGAGTACGAAAAGGCCCTGATGTCCCGGACGGCGACCGAGGTCGATTTTCTCGGCCTGCGCAAGGACGGGGAGTACGAATGGCGCCGGGCGACGTGTACGCCGACGACCATCAGTGTCCACGGCGCTGTGAGCCCGCACACCATCGGCCACATCGAACCGGTGGCCTCGAGCCCGACTGCGCCGCGCCGCGCCCACATGGATTTGGTTACCGGCCTGCAGGACCGTGCGTCGACGATGATGACCATCAATTGGATTCTCGAGGCCAGAGAAGAAAGCCAGCGCGTCTTCGCCCTGGTCTGCCTCAACGGCCTGTCTGAAATCGACCGCGTCTGCGGCGAAAAGGTCGGCGACAAGATGCTGCACCGCCTCGGTTTCGTCCTCTCAACGTCGCTGATGGTGCAGGACGTGATCGGCCGCTACTCCGGCGCCTATTTCGCGCTGTTCATCCGTCACGCCAAAAGCAGCGAGCAGATCGCCCAGATCGTCGAAAACGCCCGCACCGAAATGGAAATCGAACGGGCGAAATACCCGCACTGCCCGGAAATCGGCCTGTCCTTCGGTCAGGCGGTCATGCCCGACGACGGCACGACCCTCGAGGAGGCGGAAGCCGTCGCCAACGCCCGTCTCGACGAGAAAATCGCCCAATGGGACGCCGCTCATCCAAAGGCCTAACGCATTCTACGACAGCCAGTGTCCACTGGCTGTTTTTTCTTGAGAAAGGGATACCATGGCACACACCAACACATTGATTGTCGGCCCCCACACGTCCATCGCGAAGGGCTACCTCGCCGCGCTGAAGGACGCCTGCGCTATTGGCGCGTCGACCTTCCAGTTCTTCACCCGCAATCCCCGGGGCGGCGCCGCCCGCGCCCTCGATCCCGAGGAAATCGCCGCCTTTTCAAAGGGGCTGGCGGCCCACCACTTTGGGCCTCTTTTGGCCCACGCGCCCTACACGATGAACATGGCCTCGAAGACGGAAAAGACCCGGGCATTCGCGGCCGAAACTTTCGCCGACGATCTTAAACGCATGGCCCATCTGCCCTGCGCCCTTTACAACTTTCACCCCGGCAGCCACACCGGCCAGGGCGCGGCGGTGGGCATCGACGAAATTGTCGACATCCTCAACGGCGCGATGACCCATGAGCAGACGACGACGGTGCTCCTGGAGACCATGTCGGGCAAGGGGACGGAAATCGGCCGCAGCTTCGAGGAGCTCGCCGAGATCATCGTCCGGGTCGAGGTGCCTGAGCACATGGGCGTCTGCCTCGACACCTGTCACGTGTACTCCGCTGGCTACGACATCGTGCACGACCTCGACGGGGTGCTGAAACATTTCGACGACGTCGTCGGCCTCGACCGGCTGAAGGCGGTGCACCTCAACGACAGCAAGACCGAATTCGGCAGCCACAAGGACCGCCACGAAAAACTCGGTGCCGGCAGCATCGGCTGGGACGCCGTCGGCCGCATCGTGACCCACCCGGCGCTTAAGGGGCTGCCCTTTTTCCTGGAGACGCCCCAGTCCAATTACACCGGCTACCGCAGCGAAATTGAGCGGCTGCGCCAGTTTGCGGCCGAATCCTAATTTGGCTGTGTGTTTGTAAAAAATATAAAAGAAAAAAGTGAGATGAATCCTATGGAAAAAACGTCACACACTTCAACTCTTGCCCAGACGGCGACGCACGTGTCGATTGTGTCGATTGTCGTGAACATTGCCCTTTCGCTGATGAAGCTTTTTGCCGGGATCGTCGCCCACTCCGGCGCGATGATCTCCGACGCCATCCACTCGGCCTCGGACGTGTTTTCGACGATCATCGTCATCGTCGGCGTGCGCATTTCCTCAAAAAAGGAGGACAAGGAACACCCCTACGGCCACGACCGCATGGAATGCGTCGCGTCTCTGATTTTGGCCGGCCTGCTCGCCATCACCGGCTTTTTGATCGGCAAAAGCGGTGTTCAGACCATCGCCTCGGGCAAGGCCATCGCGGTGCCCGGCGTGCTCGCCCTGGTGGCGGCCGCCGTGTCCATCGCCGTCAAGGAATGGATGTACCACTACACAATCCGCGCGGCCAAACGGGTCAATTCCGGCGCTTTGAAGGCCGACGCCTGGCACCACCGCAGCGACGCCCTGTCCTCGGTCGGGGCGTTGATCGGGATCGCCGGTGCCCGCCTCGGGCTGCCCATTCTCGACCCGCTGGCCGAAATCATCATCGCGCTGATGGTCATCAAGGTCGGCTTCGACATCGGGAAGGACAGCATCAATAAAATGGTGGACCGCTCGGTCGACGAAAAGACCCTGGCGGCGATCTTGAGGGTCGCCGAACATCACCCGGGAGTCGTCCGGGTCGACGACTTGCGCAGCCGGACCTTCGGCTCGAATTTCTACATCGATCTGGAAATCGCCGTGGACCACACCCTGGACATCCAGCGGGCCCACGCCATCGCCGAGACGCTGCACAACGTCCTCGAGGAACGCTACCCGAACCTGAAGCACTGCATGATCCACGTCAACCCGGATGTCGACCTGTCCGACGCCACCAAAGCGGAGCTGCAGCAGCAGGCCGAAGCCCAGGACGGCGTAAAAAAGTCTTAAAGGCAGTTCCCCGCGGTTGAGCGCCGTCCTGCTGCGTGGTATAATGAATCGTTAAGTTCACAACAATAAATAGAAACGAGAAAAATATGGAAAACAAGAACCAAAAGCACCGCGTGCCGGGCGCCTTTGAGCTGCCGACGTGGGCGCTGCGCCTCATTTACGCCTTGGCGGTCGCTTCGGTGGTGCTGGCCCTCTTTCTGATGGCGCGGCTTCACGGCTTTAGGACGCGCAACCATTTCGCGGGCATGGCCAATTCCGGCAGCGAGGCGGCGGTACAGTCGTCGGTCAAGACGAAATCCGTCGATTCCGACCACATCACCTACACGTCCAAGGCGCCGTCCCACGTTGGCTGCGAGACCATCGCGGCGCTGGTGCTGGATCACAGCGAGGTGGACGTCAATTATTCCCTGCGCCAGCATTATTACATGAAGGGCGTGAACGGGCTGTACCGCTACATGAGCGATTCGGCGACCTACAGCGTACCCTCCCGCTACGAGTACTACGTGAGCAAAAAGCTGGCCAAGGCGATGGGCACCAAGGTGAAGACGGTGCAGAACCACTACACCTGGGTCATGCTTCCCAATCATAAGGGCAAAACCTACGACGGGGAACGCTACGGCTTCAACATCTATTGGGTCAATCAGAAAATCACCACCGACGACGTTCACAAGACCTTCGCCGCGGTGCGCTACAACACCAAGAACAAGACCTACACCAAGGGGACGATCTCAGTCAGAATGGTGCGCCAGACCGACGCGTCGATCATCCCGAATACCTTTGTGGCAAAATAATCAAGTGTTGAGAAATTAGGAAATCAAGAAATCAAGGAGAAGACATGCAGTTTCCAAGAAAATTACAGCTGGCGACTGATCTCTATCAGCTCAGCATGGGCAATGTGTATTTGAACGACGGCAAGGCCGGCGAAACCGCCGTGTTTGACGCGTTCATCCGGCGCAATCCGTTTAACGGCGGCTACACCGTCGCGGCCGGTCTGGAACAGATGATCGACTACATCAACGGGCTGGCCTTCACCGACGAAGACATCGTCCAGTTGCATCACTACCACCCGGAATTCACCGACGCCTTTCTCGATTACATGCGTCATTTCAAATTCTCGGGCGAAATTTACGCGGTGCCGGAAGGGACGATCATCTTTCCGTACGAACCGATCGTGCGGGTCAAGGCGCCCTTGATCGAGGCGCAGCTCGTCGAAACGACCCTCCTCGCGATCATGAATCACCAGACGCTGATCGCGACCAAAGCCTCCCGCATCGTCGAGGAAGCCGGGGACGGCCCGGTCATGGAATTCGGCCTGCGCCGCGCCCATGGCACGGAAGCCGGCTATTTCGGCGCCCGCGCGGCGGTGATCGGCGGCTGCGCCGGCACGTCGGTGGTCGAAACCGAACCGATGCTCCACCGGGCGTCGATGGGGACGATGTCCCATTCCTTCGTGCTCAGTTACGACACCGAACGGGAGGCCTTTGAAAAATTCTGCGACTACAACCCGGACAACGCGGTGCTCCTCGTCGACACCTACAACACGCTGGAAAGCGGCGTGCCCAACGCGATCGAGGTGTTCGGTGAATACAAGGCCGCCGGGAAAATCACCGGCAATTACGGCATCCGCATCGACTCGGGAGACCTGGCCTATTTGACCTCTGAAGCGCGCAAAATGCTCGACGACGCCGGCTTCACCGACGCGAAAATCGTCGCGTCCTCCGATCTCGACGAGTATCTGATCCGCGACCTCAAGTCCCAGGGCGCGAAGATCGACTCCTGGGGCATCGGCACGAAGCTGATCACGGCCTTCGATTCGCCGTCCCTCGGCGGAGTCTACAAAATGGCGGAAATCAACGGCAAGCCGAAGATGAAGATCTCCGACGATCCGGGCAAGATCACTAACCCGGGCACGAAGAAAATCGTTCGGTTCTACTCCCGGGACAACGGCATGGCCCTGGCCGACCAGCTCTACCTCGAAGACGAAGTGGTCGACGACACGAAGCCGCTGCGCATCTTCCATCCGATCCACACCTGGAAGCAGATGACTCTGAGAAACTTCAGAGCCAAGGAACTGCTGGTACCGATTTTCGTGGACGGGCAGTGCGTCTACGACAAGCCGTCCATCGACGAAATCCGCGAACACCTCCGGGAAGAAAAACGCACGCTGTGGCCGACCTACAAGCGCATGGTCAACCCCCACGTGTACCACGTCGACCTGTCCCGCAAGCTGTGGGATTTGAAACAGGATCTGCTCGACGAAGCCGACGTCGATCTGACCGAGACCGAACCGCCCTTTGAAGACCCGAAAAAACGCAACGTCGACAGAAAAACGTCGAAATAAGACGTTTCACGCTTAATATTAATAGAAACACACCAAACAGGAAAGGAGTACGACTATGCCAGAAACGAAACCCCATAACGACCAGCCTATTCCTGAAAAGGACACCCAGATTTTCGATCTGAATACCGACGATACCGCCGAAGCGATGGCGGTCTGCGGCGACATCATCCGAAAGGGCGGCACCGTCGTCTTCCCGACGGAAACGGTCTACGGCCTCGGCGCCAACGCCCTGGACCCGGCCGCGGTCGAACAGATTTACGCGGCGAAGGGCCGCCCTGGCGACAACCCGCTGATCGTCCACATTTACGATTTGGCCCAGCTCGACGACCTCGTCGAAGCCGTGCCAGAAAAGGCGAAGCGCCTCGCCGGCGCCTTTTGGCCCGGGCCGCTGACGATGATCATGAAGCGCTCGGACCGCATTCCCGACACCGTCACCGCCGGGCTCGATACCGTCGGCATCCGCTACCCGAGCCACCCGATGGCGAACGCCTTTTTGAAGGCCGCGGACCGGCCGGTGGCCGCGCCCTCGGCCAATATCTCCGGCCGGCCGAGTCCGACCAAGGGGGAACACGTCCTCGAGGACATGCTGGGCAAGGTGGACGCCATACTCGTCGGCGACGAATCCGACGTCGGCCTGGAATCCACCGTCATCGACATGACGACGACCCCGCCGACGGTGTACCGCCCGGGCGGCGTCACCGTCGACGACATCCGCCGCGTGATCGGCGACGTGAAGGTCTCACCCGGCGCGATCAAGCCGGTGGAACTCAAGGAAGTGCGCTCGCCGGGGATGAAATACCGCCACTACGCTCCAAAGGGGAGAATGGTCATCGCCCAGGGGAACCTCGACGAAATGGTCGCCAAGATCAACGAGGGGATCGGGAAGCTCCACGGCGACCAGAAAGGCGCGATTCTCGCCACTGACGAAACCATCGACCGCTACCACAAGGGCCTGATTCTGTCCCTGGGCAGCCGGAAGGATCCGGCGGGTATGTCCCACAAGCTGTTCGACTGCCTGCGGGCCTTTGACGACCTCGGCGCCACCGACATTTTCGCGGAGGACATCCCGGTGACGGACGACACCCTCGCGCTGATCAACCGGCTCTACAAGGCGGCCGGCTACACCTTTATTTAGTTTCTTAAATCAATTCTTAAACCTTCGGCAGATGCCGGAGGTTTTTTTGTGTAATTTTTTGCCCTGTACTTGCACTGTAAATGAAATCGGTTTATACTGAAATTACCAATTGGTCAGACCAATAAAAATAGGGGGTTTTACAATGAATTTTAAAATACCGTGTGGCCAGCAGAAGCTGGACTTGACCCTGCCTGATGAACAGGTTGTCGGCGTATTGGAATCGAACATCGGCACGATGAAGGCGACCGGAACCGAAGATGAAATCGTCCAGGCCGCGATGGCGAAGCCCTACGGCGGCACCACCCTGGCGGAACTGGCAAAGGGCAAAAAGACCTGCACGATCATCTGCTCGGACCATACCCGTCCAGTGCCGAGTAAGCATATCATTCCGTTTATGCTCAAGGAATTAAGAGAAGGGAACCCGGATATCGACATCACGCTGCTGATCGCGACGGGCTTCCACCGTCTGTCAGTTGAAAAGGAAATGCGCGCGAAATTCGGCGACGCCATCGTCGACAACGAAAAGATCGTCGTCCACGATTCAGCCAACGCGGAATCCAACGTGAAGGTCGGCGTGCTGCCGTCGGGTGCGGACTGTATTATCGATAAGGTGGCGGCCAACGCGGATCTGCTTGTTTCCGAAGGCTTCATCGAACCGCACTTCTTCGCTGGCTTCTCCGGCGGGCGCAAGAGTGTGCTGCCAGGGGTCTGCGACCGCAAGACTGTGATGGGCAACCACTGCTCGAAATTCATCGACAGCCCGTACGCGAGAACGGGTATTCTCGAAGGCAACCCGCTGCACAAGGATATGGTCGCGGCGGCGAAGATGGCGAAACTGGCCTACATCGTCAACGTGGTCATCGACGAAGACAAGAAGGTTGTCGCGGCCTTTGCCGGCGATCCTTTTGAAGCCCACAAATCCGGCTGCGAATTCCTGTCTGGCTACTGCCAGGTCAAGGCGGTGCCGGCGGATATTTCCATCACCAGCAACGGCGGCGCCCCGCTGGATCAGAACATGTACCAGTGCGTCAAGGGGATGACCGCGGCTGAAGCGACGACGAAGGAAGGCGGCGTTATCATCATCTGCGCTGAATGTGCCGACGGCACCGGCGGCGACGGCTTCTACAACGCGCTGAAGAACTGCGAAAGCCCGCAGGCCCTGATGGATCAAATCCTGAAAGTGCCGCAAGACGAAACCCAGCCAGACCAGTGGGAATACCAGATTCAGTCCCGTATTCTGATCCATCACCCGGTCATTTACGTCAGCCGTCCAGAAATGAAGCAGACCATCGAAGAAATGAAGATGATGTACGCGGCGACTTTGGACGAAGCGGTCGCAAAGGCAAAAGAAATCAGAGGCGAAGACGCGACCTTTACGGTCATCCCGAACGGGATTTCTGTCATCGTCCGCGCTTAACACGCTTTATAAATTCCGGCTTCGGCCGGAATTTTTAGTACCATATAAGTGTAGCAAGACAGAGAAGAAATTCTCATCCTGCTGCACTTATTTTTATATAATAGGGGAAGCAGCTGGCCTGACGTGCGGGTTTTTGGGTCATTGCATCCGACATAAAA
>Ga0256406_1003349_pt1 | contig 20046 bp, 15 predicted proteins | sample RumenRJG_03DNA_FD_185986 | JGI IMG/M metagenome (GOLD analysis project Ga0256406, IMG submission 185986) | Bovine rumen microbial communities from Lethbridge, Alberta, Canada - RJG_03 | ecosystem: Host-associated > Mammals > Digestive system > Stomach > Rumen | place: Canada: Alberta | collected... | reverse complement strand
CTCGCAGTAGGTGACTATCTCGCCACTACCCGCCACGAGATGCGGCTGAACGACGATGACGTAGAGGACAGCCTTGAAGTTCCGCTCATTGCAGAATACAAATGGAAGAAGCGCGACCATGTCAATGCCTTGCTGCTCCTCCAGCAAGGCGGTTACTATGAGGCACTCGGTGATGATGCCGTCAATGCTGCCACTCTCCTGCGCCACAACCTCTGGCTGCGTAACACTGGTTGTGGAGGCAAGACTGCCGCTATCATCCTCACAGACGCTGAGCTTACAGAACTCCGTAAGCATAGCAACCGCGTCTATGTAGACAGCACCATCAAAGAGCTGGATGACGAGAACCTGCAGCTGGAGCCCACTGTTCTGAATGTCCTATTAGACTTTCCACCAGAGCTGCCTATAGTTGCCACTATTTTCTCCAAGCCTGACCATCGCCTCGCAGTCCGGGGTACCATTGGCAGCATTCATTTCCCGCCCAAGGATCTCAGCAGGGTAGAGGAGAACTACTACCATTTCATTAATGGGAAAGTTGAAGAACAGGCTGCTGCCAAAGCCCTCCTCCTGATGAAGAACATGGCGGAGATCAAGAAGTCATTAGACGTCACTTATAAAAATTAGTCAAGTATGAGACAATTGTTATTATTCCTGTTTCTCGGTTGCCTTGCCTTTGCATCCCGCGCCAATGCCTCTCAGCTTCGCCCGGACTGTTCCCATGGCATCCTCCGAGCCGTTGCCCACATTGAAAAGAACGAGGTTCGTCCCGCTTACCAAGTGGGTAATATTGTTAGGCGCATGGCAGCCCAGAGCGAGCCCTATGCCGTGCAGACTCCTGACAGCACCACGCTCATCTTCTATTATGACTACATGAAATCCTCACGGGAGGGACGTGTCTATGATGTGAAGACCACCTATGCCCCAGCCAATGGCTTAGGAGCCCTCGTGGGCGAACTGACCGATTTTGCACCTGCGTGGACGTTCTCCAAGAAGATCCATAAGGTCATCATCGCCCCGTCGTTCCATGACTTCAAGCCCTCCGACACCTTCACGTGGTTCTACGCCATGAGCAATGTCGACACCATCCAGGGCCTGAAGTATATCAACATGAGCAATGTCGATGATATGTGCCACATGTTCCGCGAGTGCGCCTCCCTTGTAGCCCTCGATGTCAACCAGCTCGATGTCAGCCATGTCACGGAGATGCTTTCCGTCTTCAATGGCGACACGAAGCTCAAATACCTAGTCGGGCTCAACCGCTGGGATGTCTGCCATGCCACATACATGCGGTCGATGTTCCAGGGCTGCCGGTCGCTGACCACCGTCGACGACCTCGCCCACTGGGATGTGAGCAAGGACACCGACATGAATGCCATGTTCCAGGGCTGCTCGTCCATCGCCGCTTTCGACTCTATCTATGACTGGGATGTGCATAGCGTCACCAATATGAACTCCATGTTAAGGACTGCACCTTGCTGACCACTTTCGATCCCTCCGCATGGGATATAGGCCAGTCCACGGATCTTGGCCACATGTTCGAGAATACGCCGCTCATGACTATCGACCTCAGCCATAACTGGAATATAGAGACCCTTTACCCCGGCATGTTCCAGTCCTGCACGCGTCTGGAGTCCATTCTCCTTCCGCCGGGACTGAAAAAGATCGGCACCGCTGCCAAGACGGGCTTCTTCAAGACGGATGTGGGGAAGACCTTTAGTGGCTGTTCCAGTCTCAGGGACATAATCCTTCCCGACGGTCTGACCCTTATCGGCCGTCAGTCCTTTACGAACTGCTCATCGCTGGAGACGATGACCATCCCGAATACTGTGACGACGATCGGCGATTATGCCTTCTCAAACTGCACCAGCCTGCGTGAGTGCAATATCCCCAATGGTGTCACCTCGCTGGACTATGTCTTCCAATACTGCCGCTCCCTTGTCTCTGTCAAACTCCCCAACAGTGTCGTGGACTTCGGAACCGGTATCTTCAGTGGTCACACCTTTGAAGGCTGCACCTCCCTGACCCATGTCACGCTGCCTTCCCGTCTGGAGTATCTCACCACCGCCAGCTTTAAGGGAACAAATATCACGTCCATCACCCTGCCTGCCACTATCAGTGCCGACTCCTACTATAATGACTTCACGGAAGATACCAAGCCGGACCTCTCCGGCATGACGTCGCTGAAGGAGATCTTCCTTTTAGGTGATACGATTTACAAGACCTTGCAGGACTGCACCGGCCTGAAGAACGACAGTAACCTCACCGTCTATGTCAAGAAGTCGTTGTATGACAAGGTCAAGGACACCTATCCCAACGCTGCCTGGAAGAAGCAGAACATCACACTTGGGTATCTTATCCCTGTTGAGATGACGAGCCACTATAAGAGCATCTGTAGGGATTTCGACGTCGACCTGAAGACCAACGTCCCCGTAGAGAACCAGATCGAAGCCGCTATACCCGTATCCGTCAATGACGAGCGCACCGCTGTCGCCATGCGTACAATCAGCTATGTGCCTTCCCGTACCCGTGCCAACCTGATGACCACTGACAGCACCCGGTACAAAGGCATAGACAACTATGTTGGTGCTATCCTCTATGGAGAACCCGGCAAGACCTACTACTATACCATCGGGGAGGATGACTACACCAAGGGAGAAGGTCAGAAGACCACGGATGCCGTCCTCGCAGCATCAGCAAAGGATAACACAGAGAATTTCCTCACGTCAACCAGTAGTCAGAATGATGCCAAGAATCTGGAGGATGCCACCGACTTCGACAACGGCAACTCTTCTACAGCCGATGTCAAGCTCGTCGGTGCCAATGACAAGCGCTATACTGGCCCTGAGAGCGAGAACCCAAGCGGCATCCTCTACAGAAACTATGGCTTGAAGGACGGTGCCTTCCATATCTATGGCAGCGATGGCTATACTGCCTTCAACAGAGCCTTTCTGTCTATTGCCTACAGTGTGCCCGCAGCCAAAACTTCTGCCTTCAATATCGAGTTCGAAGACGGGAAGGGCACCGTGACGCACGTCATCAACCTACAGAATCTGATGCGGGAACTGGATAATAGCGCTTATGACTTACAGGGGCGCAAAGTCAGCCACCATTATAAGGGCATCGTCATCCAGCAAGGCAGAAAGTATCTCCGCCAATAAGAAGTAATCATTTGGTAAACAACAAATATTATAATGTTATGACAGAACAAAAAGAGCAGCCCCAGCAAACAGCTCAGGGCATTGAACCAAGACGCAAGAAAGCGTATGTCAGACCAATGACCAGTATCATCCACGTCGAGAGCCACTTGATGGCCCCCATCGCCTCTACGCCAATCGACCCGTCTGAAACTGAAGCCAAAGGCAATCCCCTCAATGCGGATGAGGACTCAGACTCTAATATCTGGTCAGGAGTAAAGGACTTCGACCAGGTATGGGAATAGAGTTCGCTTAATCTATGCAAGTTCTTGTAATACAAATAATTATCGTTTGAAGTCTATCATGTCAAGGCGCTCCCATCCGTGAGGACAGGAGCGTTTTTATGTCTGCGTATTGGTGTGAGTAAAACGATAATATTAGGAAGAGTGCTATAAACCTTGTTCTTTTGAGGCATTCAAATTTTTGCTGCCCACCCATTCATGCCCACTCGTCATCATCTTCATCTTTGCCAGCAACGTCGTCAGTAACTCTGTTAGTATCATTTATCGCCACTGGCATCATATCAGACAAAATCGACGTTAGGTCATTCAAGTTGCTGACGAAGTATACCGAACTTGCATCACCTGTAAAACGTGCGAGCGCAGATATATCTGCCCCCTCAACAGCTACAGCGTAGCGTTTGCTAGACTGAAATGATAGTGTTGACATCAGTGTATCTATTCCCTCATCGAAGTCATCAGTAGGATAGCCATCAGATATGAGTACCACAATAGCATCTTTGTTAGATACCGGGTCTTCGGCAAAGCATTTAGCAAGTACCATGCATGCTTGCCCCATTGCCGTCATGCCATTTGCTTCCAATGGCACCCATTCGAAAGAGGATGCAGGTCTTGGCTTTTCGGTCATCCACCTGACAGTCTTAGAAAATTGAAGAACTGCAACACTAAGTTGCTCATCCCCAACATCTCTTAGTTCCGTCAAAATGTTGGTCATGGCATCATTAAGGGCACCGATTTTGGCACCCTCCATACTGCCTGATGTGTCAATGAGAAAGTAGACTATCATACAAACTTTACTGCTATAGAGATGAGAGTGGCTAAAAGTGTGATGATCAGCAAGATTCGATTTACATTGATTTGCTTTTTCAGCTCGTCATTCTGTTTTATAAAAGAATCTTTCATGTTCCGAATTGCATCGGCATTCGATACAATCTTTGTTTTCAACGAATCTTGTTTCGTACCCACCTTATTGATGGATTCAGAGATTGGGGCAAGCATGGCTGCCATCTTATTCCAGAAGTCATCGATCTGGCCCTTATATTGAGCAAGCAGCGAGTCCAGTTCATTCTTTGTATGCTCAAAAGAAGTTTCCTGTTCATTGAAAGAAGACTCGAATTTCTCCACGATTTTGTTAGCAGAGGCTTTGAAATTCTCAGATACCTTCTCTGTTTCGGATTTGAATTCTTTGACAATCATCTCCTCTGCTGCCTTATGTTGTTTCCCTGACTCGCTGAGTTTACTGTTGAAATTATTGCCCATCCGCGTGGTTTCCCCCTCAAAGCTTGTGCGCATCTGGGTTGCAGCAGTGTCAAAGGCCTCTATTTTCGATGCGATGCTGTTAATCTCATCCAATGCCCGATCATTCAGAACTTTCAGCGTTGCGTTGAACTGCTCTTCCATTTTCCGCAGCGAGATATCTGTTGTCTGGCTGAAAGCCAATGAAGCAGATTTACAACTATCGTCGAACTGCTTTTGGATGTTATCAGTAGAGGTCTGTAGCGTCTTTATTCTTTCATCCAGTTTGTCAAATGCCTTCTGTGTTCTCTTGCTGTAATCATTCGACAAAGCCGTCTGGTCCTGCTTGATGGCAGTGATAATATCACTGATGTCTTCTGAAACACCTTTAATGTTTGCAGAAAGCCCTTCGAGTTGTGCTTTGACCCCATTATAAGCACTGGACACTTGCTGCACTTGCTGGCGGGCAGATTCCACGCCTTGCAGGTTCTGTTCCATCTTAGCCAGCGTCTCGGTAATTAGCTTTACATCCATATTATTAATTTTAATTATTATACGATTTAGCGAAGTTTTCGAGCCAAGCATTATTGATTGACAGCTCTACTGACGTCTCGATTTCTTCTAACATTTGCAAATCTTCTTCCGAAAGTACATCGCGTTTCTTCATACCTTGCTTGAATTCCGCCATACCATGGAAGAAATCTCTCATATCCTTGGTCTGTTCACGAAACACACGATACCCTTCTTCGTAGCTTCTTTGCAACTCGTCCATCATGTTTCGGTTACTGCCATATTTCAACACCAACAAACAGAAAACGTTGAGCAGACTCAGGGCTGGGTTCACATCAGTTGTACCACGGCGGATTAAGCGTACTGCACCCAACAGATGTCTGATGCTGTCTTTTGTAGATCCGGACACGCCCATCACATCATTATCTATTACCCGTAGATACTTCTTAACTATGGCGAAAGTACCGTTCTTCCCTCGATCAGTGTCATCGAGAAGAGAAAAGTCTTCGCCGTCATCAGTCTTATATCCTTCCCGGGCATATTTTGAGTTGAAGTAGAAGTATATCTCGTCCTTCAGATCCTCGTTGATTTCTTTCCAGTCTTTGGTCTCGTCAATGCCTATCAGGCAGAACCTACGCATGTCGTCAATAGCACGTTTGCGCTTCATGACGACCTTGTCATAGATGAACTCGGTCAGGTAGCCAAGACACTTATGTATCTCGTTCTGCCCCTTCCGCATACTGGCCTTCTCGACCTCATTCTCTGCTCGTTCCTCCGAGTAGTAACGCATGAGGAACTGCTTCAGCCGCTGATAATATTGTCCGTTCTTCTTTCTAGTAGACAAGATCCGGAAACGGCCGCTGTTCCTATCAAGATACTCCTGTGTAAAATCGTCAATCAAGCCAATGACACACATCCTGTAAATAGCCTTGGCCAGGTCAGAATACGATTCCTGGTTATATTTTACCAAAGAAACGACCTCAGTGCCTGGCTTAGAGTCCAGCACCACTTGCATAAAGCCTTTTGCTGAGTGATGTTCCAAAGGCTTGTCCTTCTTATCATTACCGTAGAAATATTCGAGTTCTGTCTTGCTCAGCAGTTCGAACATCTTGGTCTTCTCAACCCTCTCACCCTTGAAATTGTTGTCAAAGAAGTACATCACTGTGTTATAGTCGGCTCCTTGGTATTCAATATCCTCCTTAGAAATGCGGATGTTGTTATAGGAAAGATATTCATTCATTTCTTTTGAAGTCATCCATAGATAGCGATGTTCCCTGTCGACCTCCCGAAGCTGGCATGTACCTCGCTTCGAGCATTCATTACAGTGCCATGTGTTATGTCTTGCTTGATGGTCTCCGTTTTCATCAGTCGACTCTTCAATGTCATTGGTATTGCACTTAAAGCGTACCAGGTCGCTCATGGGATCGCAGATTTCTATAGCATCCTGTGGAACGTTCATCTTAAAATCAGCAATGATTTTCCTCAGATCGTATTCCCTGAACCATTTGCCCTCTATCTCCATGACAGGATACTCTTTGACTCCGCTGTTCTTCTTGATGCGCGCAAAATGGTAATTAGCAAACAGAATGACGCTCAATGCCATTTTCCGGTCACGGCCAGCACGACCGGCCTCCTGTACGAAACTCTCCAAAGAACTTGAATAATTCATGTTGACCGTAAAGCGCACATTGGGCTTGTCAATACCCATTCCGAACGCTTTTGTGGCTACCATGATTGGTTGTTTGTTATCTCGGAACAACTTCATACTCAGCATGGAGTCATTGCCTTGCACCCCTTCATCATCGTTAGATCCCGAGAATGTACCCACTTCGCAATAGTCCCCAATCTGCTGAGCTATTGTCCTGACACTGACACCAGTGTTCCTGACGTGAGGGCAAAATACGATGCCAGCCTGCTCATAGCTATCCTTCTTGGCATAGAAGTCATCAGGCATGTCAACTTTTAAGTTGCTGCCGTCAACAGAGTCTATGCCCTCTCGTTTATTGAACCTGTCTGTTATATATTTTATCGACTCGTCAGTCTCCAGTTCCCGTATATATTGCGGTATCCGTTTGATGTAGTTTTTAATAAATACTGATTTCGCATCACGAGATCCCCAATTATCTCCGACATTAACTGGTCGAGGGTATTGGCAAACAGGGCCATTGGGCCAATATCCTCTATCATCCCGATATTGTATTTCTACTTTCTCTATCTTATATTGTAGCTCTAGCCGGTTGCTGTTCTCATACCTGACGATTGCTTCTGGGTCGAGTGTAAATGCGCCATTGCCTGTAAGTTCACGCTCCACGTCTGACAGCACGTCGAACGATGCAGTAGCCGTGAGGCCAAACAACGATATATGCTCATCACCCTTCCCATGGAGGAAGCTATAAAGGTTACGACCTAGGTGGAGATATGAAAATCTGAAGTCCTGCCCCCATTCCGATACACAGTGAACCTCGTCTATCACACCATAGGAGAAGTAGACGTTCACGTTCTGCATATTCTGTAGCCTTTCGCGGAACTCATAGATACACAGGCGCTCCGGTGACATAAAGGTGAAGAGAACCTGAGAAGTCTCCATCTTGGTTTCGTTGACGAGTTTCTGTTCCCGAGACAACTCAGAGTTGATAAATGTGCAGCAGTCAATACCAGCCGAGAGTAAACCGTCATATTGGTCCTGCATCAATGACTTCAACGGATCGATGACGACTGTCACGCCAGGCTGGAGCATAGCTGCCAACTGGTATGTAAGTGACTTGCCTCCACCTGTCGGCAGCAGGCCAATGACGCCTTTCTTCTGCATCGCCCTGTTGAGGATAGGCAACTGACCGGAGCGGAAGTCCTGTTTCCTGAATAACAGTTGCAGGAAAAACCTCAGATGTTTTGCATTTTCTTCTATGACCGTATGGCCACCGGCTGGATTTAAAGCGGTCAAAGGCTTATAGGTAATCTGGTCTGTGGTATAGATTTCACGTTGCGCATATACTTGCTTTGAAGACCTGACATTAAAATAGCAATCATTTTTTGCCTTGAACTCAGAGAACTGAACTTTCTCTGCGTCAACCGTCTCGTTCATTGCAACGTCGATGACCATGTCGAAAGTCTTCTCGCGGTTGACGGCCTTTGTCTTTGTATATACCTTGCTGTTAAGATGGAGTGGTGAAGATGCGTATTTCTGTGATACGATCTCTAATTCCACGTCAGGGAAGGAACGGGTGTCATAGTCGGTACTTAATGCGATAAGATGCTCATACATCATCTTCAGCTCGGCAAAAGCCAACGCTGCACATGGCTCATCGTTCTCTTTCACCAGAACATGCCATGTGCCCTGAGCCATAGAGATATGTCCCGTCAGCACAGCTTCGATGATGACCTTCTCTATACGGGCAACGCCTATAGGAGTGTTTTTGAGCACTTCATGGTTGGATGCGATGGCGTTCTTGTCGCTTACCGCATAACTGATGCCTCCATATTTGTTTTGTTCCTTGGAAAAATGGTAGATACTGTTGAGCTTATTTTCTATAAAAGGACTGCATTTAGTGGGCAGACCTCTTGTTATGATATTGCTCAACACTGCCAATACAGGGTCGATGTCATCATATACGCTTGCACCGATATCAAATGGGGCAAGAACTTCAAATGATGCGTTCAATGGCCACGTCATCTTATCACTGTCATCCTCTGTCTGACGTATGGCATCAAGACGATATGCAGCAAAAAACTGTTTGGGCGGATAGTATGACAATGGTACGAGGAACGGCTTTCCTTCTTTCCGAACCATTTGAAATCCATTGGTTACACACCCGTACCAATGTCCCATACTGTTCTGCTTGTACTTTGCCTCATGCACATTGGAGAACACAGCAGACGAGTCAACGGCAAAATACCTTCTGAATCCGTCAATACGGTCGTTGCCGAAGTTCATGGGACCGACACAAAGGAAGTAATGCCTGTAGCCCGATGAGCTTACCAGAAAAGCAAGCTCCTTCAGGTCAACTGATGGAATATCCAGAATATTGGAAAATACATGAATGCAGATAGGCTCTTCAATATGGATACCTGTCAGCTCGTTATCCGGAGCCTTGGGCAGAAAGTAATTCAGCGTCTCAATATAGACATCTTCCTTAACTGCACACTGAACATGCAGTTTGGCTCTGTCCAATGCGGCTTTCGAAGGTTCTATCAATGTCACCTTCTGCAGTTTGCTTTCCAGACCAAACATGCGAAGCGCCTCAACAACACAGACTGTTCCCAAGCCTTGGCCTGCTCCCCAGTCGATGATCTCCAGATTGTCATCAATGTTTTTATAAGGGAACTTCCCAAGGATCTCCTGCATCTTTCCTTTGTGCATCTCGCCATAGGCAGCCATATAGCAGCACAGCTGGGCATCATTGGAGAGACATGCAGTGCCATGGGACAGGCCTGGCACGCTCCAAGGCCGTCCTTTATACTCATCAGGGACGTACTCCTGAGAGGTCTTGATGATGTCATCAAGCGTCAATGGTGAGTATTGTCGTATCGCTTCGTCATAGGTCATTTCGCTCCTCCTAGTATATTCTCATTGAAAGGATTCTCCATGTGCAGTTTGTGGTTCCTGACTGCAATCGCCTTTGTAGTGTTCGCATAGCAGTATTCGCATAGATGCGGGCAAGTGTTATATTGACCAATATCTTTACTCATGATACAGCCGCAGAACTGCCGCTGTCCCTTGTCCTTATTATTCTTGGAAAATATGACCTGTTCTTCCGGATGGAACAGATCTGCTGGAATTATCGTTGCTCCGAGGAACTCCATCAGTTTATGGTCATGGCTGAAGTATTTCACCATCAGCCTGTCATCAATGCATCTGTTATGCTCTATACCATAGCGTGACAGATCTATCCGCTCTGCACACGTGCCAAGCTGATACCTCCAATTCTTGTTCAGGTCGCTGATGCCTTGAGCCATGATGTTCATCGTGCTTTCGTCAAACTCGACATAATTCACGTGGTTGATCTCAAGGTTAGCCTTCACTTTCTTGTAGGAAGATATATCGGCAAAGCTGAAGACCATTCTCTCCGTATAGCCTTTGAGCTGATTTCCGATGTTTTCTATTTTTTTTAGGAGATCATCAGTAGTGATTCGATCTGTCAGCATTAATGGGTCAAATCGCCAGATTACCCGTCCAAATCCTATCTGGTCAACAAGTCTTTTGAAAGTATCTATGCGCTCATCAAGCGGAGGCACACCTCTTTCAAGGCCTTCTTTTACGTAGTCGTTAAGTGTATACTGGATGTAGTAGCCAATACCACGTTCATCTAACTTATGTAGGAGGGGCAAGAGAGGACGAGGATTCTTTGACCAGAACACGACAAAACGCATATTCTGGAAACTGACATAGCTCTGCACACCATTGAAAGGATTTGTCCAGGCACAATATCCTTTCTCCAAGCGATGAAAGAACCAGTCTGCGTAGAAGGCCGGTATGTCCGTACTTCTGCTTGCCGATATTATTACCGGGGCTTGCGCATCTGCTATCAAGCCATTGTCTCGTTGTATTTTAACTTTTTGCCAAGTCATATTTATCTGTCACTACGAAAGTTGATAGTATCAAGGTCACAACAGTAGAACGAACCTTCACCAGAGGGGTCATCTTGCACATACTCGAAGTAGAAAGATTCAAGTATTCTGATGCTCTTTGTATTCTTCTTGCTGACAGAAGCGTAGAGCTTATGAATATTCAAATCCATCTTAGCAGCAGCCAGAAGTCTTGCCAATGCTCTTTGCATAATATTCTGACCCCTAAAGACTTCAAAAAGGAAGAAGTCCAAAGTCCATTCGTCTAATCCTATTTGCCTGTTAAATAGCGGCGAATCAAGATACACGAAACCAGCTAGGCCATTTCCAATCCTGATGGCATAAGGTATGCCTAACCCCAATTCTACTTTCGAAGGTAGAAGCTGGAGGTATTTGCTTGTCGGGGTTCCAGTGAATATGGGAAGTCCGGGGAGATATTCCTTAATGTCATCCGACATCAGAAGGTCTAGCATCTTCTCATCCGTTTCGGCAAAATTCATTATCTGATAGCCATCATAAGGACAGAGGAATACACCCTTTGCTATCTGCATGACCTTGATGGAATCAAGAGAATATGGTAGTCGCATTTCCTTCATCTATTTAATAAACTTCGTGTTATATTTTATTTTGCATCAGCTGGTAATCCATATAGAGTTGTACGCAGCAAGCCCTCGCTATTCTGTAATAGCCCTATTTCCCCTCCAAGAAATATTTTCTGATACTTCTCATAAATGGAGTTACATTCGTTGGGTAGCCATACGCATTTGTCCTTGCATAGCTCACACATAGACGTTTCTTTGCCCTGGAGATCGCGACATAGAACTTTCTGGCATCCTCCATCAGTAGCTTCTTGGCCTCTTCCACCTCTTTAGGGGTATAGCGGTAAGGTGCGCCAAGGACTTTGTTAATGGAGAAAAATGGGTAGGTGCCGTCAACTGCTCCCAGAACGATGACATTGTCGAATTCCAGTCCTTTGCCTTTGTATACAGTCATTACGAACACTCTGTCTTGCAGTAATTCGCTGGAATTCACAAGGTCGCCCTCGCTGATAGACGATGTCATGTCATTGATGTGTGTAGCAATCTGGTCAAACAGACTCTCGCTCTTTTCAAAGTCTACCCACTCACTTTGGGCGAACCGTAGGAATGTGTCATATTTGTTGCCAAGATCATCAATCATGCCTTGCCCATGAAGCGTCTCATAGGTGGCATGAAGCTCATCCGCAATGGTACGACCTGAGACTTCTACCGGGAAATAAACGTACTCTTCAATCTGCTCGAACATGGGCTGTAATATCTGCATCCGCTTTTTCAAAGCTTGCACCTTGATGTCATTCATGAATGACTTCTGCTTGGGTAATATAGACATTGCCTTGTTTACACAGTAGTCCACGAGAGACTTTGTAGCCTCTATATCCTCATTGGCCAGGTGTGAATTCTGTCCCAGAAGGTTTAGCTCTTTCAACAGGAATGCCAGCTTGTACATCCTGAGTCTTGGTTCCACACATTTGATCAGATGCAGGGAGTCATATATTTCGTAGTTGACGGCTTCATCCAACGTACGCTCGGTATTCTTCTGGAGAATGCGATAATCGTACATCACATTGTGGCCCAAGATCGGGTCGTCACCGATATAGTCAAGGAACATACGCAAACCTTCTTCCCTGCTGTAGTGGCTTCGCTCTGCATATTCAGCGATCAGCGGGTTGACAATATCCCCAAGCTTCTCCGGTATCTCCCTGTTGGTTTCCAGGAGGATATTGAAGTCTGAGCCATCGACCTTCTGTCCATTTCGCACCTTGAAAGCAGCAATTTGGACAATATCATCTTCGAGCACATTGAGTCCGGTGGTCTCTGTGTCGAAGAACACCATCTCTCGGTTTTGATACGTATCGATGAATTTCTGCAAGTAGGTCTTGTCTGCCAACAGATCTGTCGGCGTCATCATCAGGCCCTTCAGTTGTGAAGTCAGAGCCCTTGCCTGCATCATGTTCTGGACAGCGTTGATGCCATACAGCAACCGTGCCCATGCCATTGCATTGAAATCATTGACCAGAACAGCATAGAAAGCAGCTATGGTCTTGTAGGCTTTGGTGCGGAACATATCACGGCCGGATATTTTGAAGTTCGTTATTCCGTTTTCACCGAGCTTACTGCTTATTCTGTCTGCGGCATCGTTGGTAGGGACAAGCACAGCAAGCCTCTCATCATCTGCCAATTTCAAGTAGTAGTCTATCATTTTATAGACTCTCTCGTTCTCTGTATCATAGTCTGTCGATGCGCAGAGTATTAAGTCCCACTTAGATCCCGGGTCATGTTTCACAGGCTTTGGCAGAATATCAGGATCAACACCCAGCTCATTCTCAGCATACGTGTTGCACACATTCAGCAGATACTCCGGAGCCCTATAGTTCAACCCCAAGGTCAATATATGTCCACTGCAGCGACGCTTCAGTGCTGTCAACTGATCCAACTTTGCCCCCATGAACGAGAAGATTGCCTGTTGCTCATCACCCAGATACATCACCGTGAAGTCTTCGTCCGTGGCAGTAAGCTCATCGATGATAGCTGTCTGGAGCGAATTGAGATCCTGTACCTCATCTACCTGTATCCATTTATAGCGCTTATGCCCCGTGTTTTTGCTTAATTCATCATAGGCATCAATCAGTATGTCCGAGAAGTCAATAAGGTTGTTTTTCTCCTTGTATTCCTGATACATCAGTGCATATATTAGCGTCTCCTTCTCAGCTGGTAATGACGAAATGTTGAACTGATTTTGTTTGGCAAGAGCATACAAAGCTGGTGATTCCGGCATTGCAAACTTCACCTTCTCAGGATGGCCTAACTCTGACTGCCTTATATAGCTTGCCAAGTCCGTAACAGCCTTTACCGCATTCTTGTTCACCTGCCGTCTCTTGTTAAGGAAGGCGTCTTGATCAAAAGACAAGAGAATATCAGCCTGGTCATCATCATCTATAACGCAGGAGTTTTCAGCAATGAGTTGGTTATGGAAAAGGAAGTTTGAACAATAACGGTGGATATTGCCAACGAAAACATCCTTGGCATCCTCACCAATCCTTTCCATGATACGGTTTCTCATGCCCCTGGAGGCACGGTTTGTAAATGTCAAGCAAAGCATATCCTCAAACGGTACGCCCTGCTCATTTGCCTTCGCAATACGCTCAGCTAAAATGTCTGTTTTACCACATCCTGGAGGAGCCAAAACCAGATAGTAGCCTCCATGAGCGTTAATAGCTTGAATCTGATCTGTATCAAACTGTTTCATAGATTATTTTGATTTTGCTATTCTTAATCCGACAAGTTTGCTTTTGTAATTGGGGTTAAGCGATAAACGCTTTGAAACGCGGCAAGCCATTTTCTTATCACTCCAGCTTCCGCCCCTGATGACCTTTGCAATGCCCGACGAAGGTCCTTGTGGATTGACTTTATCGTTGTTGTTGTTATACGAGTTGAAGTACCAGTCTGCACACCATTCAGACACGTTACCGCTCATATCGTAAATACCGAGCTCATTGGGATTAAGGGAACCTACCTGATGACTTACTCCATTAGAATTGTCATTGCACCATATAAATGCACCAAGGTCATTATCATCGGCACCAGCATATCTCTTGTGGGCAGCATGCTTGCCGCCACGGGCTGCGTATTCCCATTCGGCCTCCGTTGGCAAACGGAAGTTCTCATTCGTCATAGCACTAAGTTTCTTGACAAACTCCTGACACTCGAACCATGTGACACGTTCCACAGGAAGGTCGTCACCCTGATGGTGACTGGGATTACAGCTCATCACAGCCTTCCAAAGAGCCTGTGATACAGGTGTGATGCCGAGATAGAAGCTGCTCACCGTGACTTTTACGGAGGGTTTCTCATCAAAAGCCGCATAGATACCCTGCTCTGGTGTTGCTCCCATATCAAAGCTATCACCTTCTACATATACCATGCTGAACTCAACACCTTTAACAGTGAAGGTCTTCTTCATGCTGTTTACACTATCATCCTGTACATTCGGATCTAGTATGGGATTGTCGTATGTCCATCCCAAGCCATGGCACAGGCAGTCGAAAGTATAGCTAACATAACCATTTTGGAAGCCCATAGCAGTGAGCTCAGCTATATAAGTTTTTACTTTCATGTTCCTGTCGGGATGGAACTCTTTATCCAACTCGTACATTTTCTGTCCATATCCGGATTTGATCAATTGTCGCATGACAGTCTTGACTGCTTTCAAATCAAAGCCGCCGTAGTCCGACAGAATGTTTATGAATCGTTCCGAACATATAATGTCATGACCAAATTGTTTGATGACCGTATCTATGGATTCGCTAAAGCTCATATCTAAGACAAATTACTGATTTGTGATAGCAGATTCATGATAAACCAAGGATCAAATCCCTGCATGGCGATCCGCTTTACATTAGCACCATCCTTGTGCACCTCTATACCATCAGAATAAGGAGTGATTCCAACAATCTTATTGAAAGGTAGCTTCAACCCCTTTGACGCAGAATAGAAGATAAGGTTCTTGTTCGTCACAAAGAGCGATCCGGTTCCTTGCAACTCCATACTGCTATGTTCTACAGGGTGGCCCTTCGATCCTCCGGTGTGGTAGTACACTCCCCTCATCACGCGGAAGCTCATGCCACGGCTTCGTCCGACCCATTCACGAGTGACCTTCTCCTGATAGAGACTCACGCCATTATATGTCCACAGCACAGTTTCTTTCTTCCCAAGGACGATAGGGGCCATAATGCCTGTATTCGGAATTATGCCACGCTGGATGTCCTTCAGTATTGATACCTGGCCTAACTTGCTGATTTCTGAGTCTTGGTATTGAGCTGGCAGGTTGTTAACAGGAAGGGCAAGGTAACTCACGTAATCGTCTATCTTCTTTTGTTCTGCATCAGAGATAAGACCATCTTTCAGGAAGTTAGTGGCAGCCTTGTTCAAAACATATAAGTAAGCATCCTCGATGTTGAATGGAACCATTGGGAACTTACAGAGGACCTTCTCACATCTGGAGTGGGCTACTGGAAGGGTTAGCTTGTCGGTAAAATATTCTACCATGAAGCCTTTCAACAGCTTCTTGGTAAATTCATCTACGGCACCATGACTGTTTACTTTGGAATAAGAGGTACCCAGAGCATTCAGAAAGTTATCCATGAGGTTCATTGGATGCGGAGAGAAGGGCCGGTGGATACTTGCAGTATATGTCCTGATTGCTGAGTCAGCACAACTGCAGATGTCATCTTCTGACAGGAACGCATCCGTTTGCAGTCTGCGTCTTGTCGCTATGATGTCAGCAGCAGTTGCCCGTTCCATGAAGAACGAGTTCAACATTTGGGTGAAAGACTCGACACCCTTGGCGTGTTTTTCCTCACATTCCTTATGAACATGAGAAAAGAGTCCCGCACTTTGACCACAATACTTACAAGTACCCATATCTGTTAATGTTTTTTCTTCCTCTCCTTCTCCTCAAACTCTTGGAATTCCTCTTTAAGCCTGGCAATTCGCCTGTCGATGCTCTCTACCTGTGCTTTCGCCCGTTCCAGATCATTCTTAGCGTATTGAAGCTCTATCTGAATTTTCCGGTCGGATTGATCCATTGCGCTATAGTGATCAACCTTTTCGGAAAGCTTCTCGATTTTATTTTCTAAAACGTCTTTCTCTTCGTTGTACTTCAATTCCTGATAGTCTGAGAACAAGAAGAAATAATATTGCAATTTAAACTCGTCATACACCATGGCGACAGACATGTCATCCTTGCTTCCTCGTTGGCTGATGACAGGCAAATCATGTTGGAGCATAGCTTTCGCTTTTCTCTTGCCATTCTTTGCGATTTCCTTGTAGATCTCAATATAGAAGTCCGTAAGCTTGTCGCCGTCACCAAAGGTGTCATCAATGCCATCCGACCCCAGGCACATGGCAACCGGGAACTTTCCATCGCCTTCGTAGCAATATCTGAACTTTGCCAACGCATCAGAAGAACACAACGACGTTGTCTTGTTCAGGAAGCAATCCTTATCCCACGGGATAGGCTGATCAGCATGCAGCTTACCACCTTCTTCCATAAACCTGACACATTTACCATCGCCAATATGAAAGGCCAACCAATATGTGTCTGTACGGACATACGCCATTAGCGTGCAACCGTATGTCTTCTCAAACGTTGCATTCTTGTCAGCCTTGTCAGCCAAAAATTGTTCCTGGTACTTCTGCTCTACATGTTCTTTTTCCCATTCGTCAAGATCATGTCCGCGGGCATGTTTAGCAATGGCTTCATTCCACTGTGCGATGATGGACGAGAATAACCACATAAGAGCCTTATGTGCAGGCTTTTCTTCCTGCTCAATAGTAGAGATTTCAGCACTGTATTGCGTGAATGGCGAACCTTCAAACGTTAGCTTCCCATTCTGTGATTTGAATTCATTCTTCTTGATGTTCTTCACGAACTGCCTGATTGACTTTTGGGTTATCTTTGTGGCAAATTCTGCTCCGTATTGGCTACGGAAATAGCGTTCTCCACCATGACCATCACAGATGATGGCCATGGAGAGGGCTGGAGAGTGATAATCATAAGCGCGGTCTTGACATGGCTTGTCTGAGGACTTATGACTCTCACCTTGACAATAATATGAAAGGCTTTCCATACAATACCTTTCTTACAGGTTTAACATCATTCCCATTCGTCATCTGCACTGGGCGTTGGCGCAGCTGCACTCTCTGCCCCCTGAGTATCCTGGGCTTCCTTGTTGATCTGGTCAACGACTTGCTGTTGCTTGGTCGCATCGGTAGCAGACGAGCTCGTGCTGCCAATCTGTGATGAGGTTACGGCAATGAAGCGGATCATCTTCTTCAGTGCGTCGACATTATGTACCTTGATGACCGCCTCCACACTACCAGTAAAGCGGCTTAGAACATTCATATCTGCATCGTCACCAATGGCGATAGCGACACGAATGGCGTTCTTGAACCAGCTGTTAGCCCAAAGCTTGGTAACACCGGACTCGAAATTATCCGTTGGACCACCATCGGATAGAAGTATGACAGCAGGAGCATAGCAACCGCTTGGAGATGTCATGAAACCGCCTTTTTGATGAAGTTTCTTCTCCAGCTCCTCGCAAGCTTCACCTAAGCATGTCAGTCCGTCAGCCTCTACTGGTTGCCAAATGAACTCTTTCCCCTCCTTGGGCTCATCGTAGAGCCATCGCGTACTGGTGGAGAATTCCAGCGCTGCTACTCGAATCTCAGCGTCAGGGTTCTCATCTGAGATGTCACCAATCATGGGGAGTACATTCTCGATAGCATCATTCACGCTGCCGATTTTAGATCCGGCCATACTTCCTGATGTGTCAATCAGGAAGAACAATGTCATCTGTCTTCTGGGGATGCTTTCATTGTCTAATAAACTCATAGTCTTATCGTTTAAATGGTTTTAATCAATGCTTTAATTGAACCTAACAAGGTTACTTTAAGTCCGTCCTTCACGGGAACTAATTGCCCTGGAGCTATGCTTTTCAGTTTTCCACTTGGTGTCTCAACAGTCCAGTTGTCAGGTGTGTTGTTCCGTAGCTGTACCGGGTACTTACTCCCGACAACGCTTTCCACCTTAAGATCTGGTATGTTGTCCATATCCACATACACGATTGTTCCCGGAGAGAGTAGCAATGATCGCTTGCCAATCTCAAGATAGCCAGCGATGGTGAAGGGCTTACCACAAGAAATGCACTTCGGGTTCTTCGGGTCTTCAACGAAGGTTTCCTCCATGCAGTGAGGGCAGATGACCAGCATGTCACGCAGCTGCTGGATGAGTTTTTGCCACTGAGACTCGATCAACCGTTTCTGAGGCGTTTTCAGGCATTCCTGACTGAACTCATGGATGAATTGATCTCGTAAGATCTTCGGTAACACACGCCATCTCTTGATGACGTTGTTATGAACGCCACGTACAGGAAGGTTGCTCTTGTCATTCTCATCGTAGATGAACAATGCCTTAGAGCCATAGAACTCCTTTTCATGCTTCTCCGTCATGCATGGGCACCCGAGGACCTTGGCACCTTCCAGAGGATGGTTGCCATAGAAAAGCAAGAAGAGAATCACGGACAGCGAGTATCGGTCACTGTATTTGTCAGGAGCCTTACCCCCTACAACCTCCGGAGCCATGTAGCGGGCCTTACCCATGATGCCTGATTTGTCGCCTTGGGGCATTACGTTATCATTGTCACAGATGAGCACGTCCCCCGTATTAGGCTCAATGAAGAAGTTTCCGTCGTTCAGGTCTTGATAGCTATATCCATTCAGATGCAGTTTCATAAAGCCTTCGCAAATCTTCATGGCAGCATTGCACATAGCTTCGAATGATCCGAACTGCCTTTTTGCAAGGAGATAGTTGCCAAACTCATAGTAGCCCTGTGGACGTAGTTTCATGATGTACCCATAGCTTCCTTTCTGCTTCATGGTCAGATATTCTGGCCATAAGAAAGCATCCGAAGGGGCTCCTTTGCTGATGTTCTCCTCCAGGTTCTTATAGAATTTATCATCTGGTGGGTTGATGTACCATTTCAAGGCCATCTGCTGACCACCTAACTCCACGAGATAGACAATACCTTGTCCACCCCGCCCTAACTCTTTTACTACTTCTGCCTCCGAACCAATAGTCAGCTTGACCTTTTCGCCATTTTTTAGTTCTTCCATATGATATTCAGTTTTGTGATTGCTATTTGTTAAAATCCGCCGCCATTAAGGTCAACGGCTTCTGATTCAGACACGGTGCTGGACAGTCCGCAGTTGGGGCATGTTACCTTCTCCTGCCCATGATAGCATACTATTTTCCCGCAACGACCACATACAAAGAATTCCCGCGCTCCACAGTACGGGCATCCATTGAAATCCTTATCGTACACTACGGCACCATGGACATGTGTCTTATCATAGCCCTCTCGCTTCGCCTGATCAGGGTTTATCTTGAACGACCAACAGAATGCATACTTGCCGTCGCGCGGGTCTACGGTTATACCAAAGTGCTTTTTGGTTTCCTCACACATCGCCATAACAGCGAAAGCTCCTTTGCTTAGTTTTGACATAGTATAGTACTACCGTTTATTAGACAACGTTTAACTTTAATTTAAGAATATAATTCAGAACAAGGGGAAAGAGGTATAGGCCTCTCTCGACCTTGCCCTGGCTTGCTGTTAGCAAGACTTTTTGTTTTGGTCACCCCAAAGTTAGACAATTATTATTTTACGTCCAAATATTCACCTCCTTTTTTAAGCTACAATCCCATATTCCATT
>Ga0256406_1003347_pt1 | contig 20049 bp, 17 predicted proteins | sample RumenRJG_03DNA_FD_185986 | JGI IMG/M metagenome (GOLD analysis project Ga0256406, IMG submission 185986) | Bovine rumen microbial communities from Lethbridge, Alberta, Canada - RJG_03 | ecosystem: Host-associated > Mammals > Digestive system > Stomach > Rumen | place: Canada: Alberta | collected... | reverse complement strand
ATTTTTTATCTTGTTTGTTTTGCAGCACTAAGATAAGTGAAAAATCTGACAAGGCAAAATCCTGAGCAACTTTTTGTTGCTCAGGAACTTATAAATTAATTCAAATCAAAGTGCTGCGGAATTAAGGATATATATGTAACGGAAAAAAGGTCGTAGTAAAATAAATCAAGATTGGTAACATGAAAAAGATAGTAGTTCTGACAGGTGCCGGCATGTCGGCAGAGAGCGGCATCAGCACCTTCCGCGATTCGGGCGGTTTGTGGGAACAATATCCCGTGGAGCAGGTGGCTTCGCACGAGGGATGGGAGCGCGACCCAGAATTGGTGACCCGCTTCTACAACGAGCGGCGCAAACAACTTTTCACTTGTAATCCGAACGAAGGACATCGGCTGCTGGCGCAGTTGGAAGAGAAATATGACGTGACGATTATCACACAAAACGTAGATAACCTGCACGAAGTGGCAGGTTCGAGCCACGTGATTCACCTGCACGGTGAACTGACGAAGGTTTGTTCCAGTCGCGACGTGGACGACCCGCGCTATATCCGGACGCTGACGGCGGAAAACTGCGAGGTGCAACTGGGCGAGAAGGCTGGCGACGGTTCGCTGCTCCGACCCTACATCGTATTCTTTGGAGAAGCCGTTCCCAACATCGGAGTCGCTGCAGAATTCTGTCAGCAGGCTGATATCTTCATTGTCATCGGCACATCAATGGCGGTCTATCCGGCTGCCGGACTGATTCACTATGTGCGACCAGAAGTGCCGGTCTATCTAATTGACCCGAAACCTGTCAACGCCAGCCACAGCGGCGGCATCACCTTCATTCAGAAAGGTGCGTCGGAAGGCATGAAGGAAGTGATTGCGTTAATTGATAATTGACAATTGATAATTGATAAATATGGTTACTTATTAAGTTGTGTGGAATCTGCGGTATAATCGCAAATCAAATTATCAAACAGAAAAGGCGGGCGTTCCATCACGGAGCACCCGCCTTGCTGATAAAATAGGACTTAATTACTTAAGGTATATATAGAGTATGGATTTATCTTCGTGTGCCGCCGAACTGCCCCTTGCTGCCACTGCCCGAGTTGGATGGTGCCACGCTTCCCCGTGAGCTGCTGTTCGGACGCGTGCTCGTTGCAGGACGGTTGTTCATATTGTTACCGAAACGGTCGTTGTTGTTTTTATACTGGCGGTTGTTCGTACCGGTCGGACCGCTGTTGCGCCATGTGCTGCTATTCGTCGTGCTCCTGGTGACACGCGGGTTGTACCAACTGGCGCCTCTGTTCTTTCCTCCCCTGAAAGTGGAATAAGTGGCAGGACGCGGGTAGTAGAACCGACTGCGATTGGTATAGCGGTCGTAGATGCGCAGATAGATGTTGCGCCCGTCCCAAACAATCGGACGATAGAAGTAGGGCACATTGCAGTAGCGACGATACTGACTGGTGGTGAGCACGTAGCGCAGGTCGGCGTTACGACGGTCCCAATAGATGCTGTAATAGCCGCTCGTGCCGCTGATGGTCAGCAGATAGTCGAGATTGATTTCATAGACCATTTCCTGCTGTATGGTGTTCAGTCCCAGCTCGTAAGCCATCTTGTCGGTCAGGAAGAGTGCTTCCGTCCGTGCTTGCGTATAACTCAGTGCGTTCGCAGATACCGTGAAGGTAATCATTGCTACGAAGGTAAAAATCCAGCGTCTCATAGTCGTAATGTTTTAAAAGTTCAACATGTTTGTTTCTCTGCTGCAAAGATGCATCAATTTCCGCACACCCCAAAACGGTAATCCCTAAAAATGAGAGGGGAAATCCCTATTTGTCGGAAGGGAATATAGTAGGGGCTTGACTATAGCTTTTTGCTAAAATATTTTGCCGGCTGTATATATTTGTTTAATTTTGCTGCAAAAGTAAAGAAGACAGATGGGAAAATCGATTTGTTTCTCTAAGATGGAGGCGGCTGGCAACGATTACATTTATGTATATGCGTCGCAATATCCTGTGACTGACCCGGTAACGACAGCCATACAATGGAGCAACCGCCATTCTGGCATCGGCAGCGACGGACTGGTGCTTATCGAAAAGTCGATGGACGGCGATGCCGATTTCTCCATGCGCATCTTCAACGCCGACGGCTCGGAAGCACGGATGTGTGGAAACGCTGCCTGCTGTGTCGGGCGATATGTCTATGAGAAGGGGCTCACGAACCACACCATCGTCCGCCTGTCCACTCGCTCGGGTATCAAGATTTTACGCCTAGAGGTAGCAGAGGGACATGTTCAGAAGGTGAGCGTCGATATGCAAGAGCCTTCGCTGGATGCTCCGGAACTGTTCCGCCCACCGTCATCTGGCATGCTGCATGCCGACGGGAAGTCGTTCAAAGGGACATTTGTGTCGATGGGTAACCCACATTTTGTGGTGATGACGGACAACATTGAGCTGATTGACCTTTCCCGTGACGGCAGGTTGCTCTCCATCCACGAGGCGTTCCCTGAAGGGTGTAACATCGAGTTTGTGGAATATCTGGGGAACGACGAGGTGCGGATGCGGGTCTGGGAGCGTGGCAGCGGCATCACGATGGCATGTGGCACGGGAGCCTGTGCCGTAGCGGTAGCCTCCGTCATGCACCGACGCACGGGGCGCACCGTGCGCATTCATGCCGATGGCGGCTGTATGGAAGTGGAATGGCGCGCTGCCGACAACCACCTCCTGCTCACCAGTCCTGCTCGCTTTGTGTTTGAAGGAACAGCTTTCCTACCTTTATGAAAGCACTACGAACACTTTCAAAAGTCATTTCAGTGGAGTAATCCGGAACCGGAATTGCTTGTCTGTCGCCTTCACACGATATGGCGGCAGTGGCAATGCACGTTGGCTCCAGCTGTCCACTCCCCCGACACCGGCATGCTCACCATCGATGAACAGATTGGTGAAGCGTGACTTCTTCAGGTCGGCAGCATGGCGCTGGTGCTTCTCGTCGCCCTCGTCCAGCTCCTCAATGTCGTAATGGAGTGCCGACATGCAAAGTTGATGACCACTTATTTCAATAGCCATACCCTTTCCGTTGCCTTGTTTCCACCACTCCACATCGGTTTTCAGACCTGTCTCTTGCGGGCGGACGTAGGGATAGAACTGTTCGTCGGCAGTCTGTTTGTAAACGCCCAATCGCTGCGACGTGTTGCGGTCGGGATAGTTCTCGACCGGTCCGCGTCCGTAGAATTCACTCCTGTCCATGTCGTAAGGCAACTGCATCACCATGCCGAAACGGAACATGTCGGGCAGGGTGTCGCTCTCAACATCCAACGACTGGACGACGGTCATTGCGCCATTTCCCGCTATTTCGTAAGTGACCGACAAGTCGGCTGCCACTTCTGGCAGGCGATAATGTGCTTTCACCTGCACCTCACTCTTCGTTTTCTTCGACACATCCAGACGTTTCAGTTCCATTTTCGGATGTTTCCAAACTTTCTGTGTGCGGTGCAGTCCCGCACCCATATCGTTGTCGGTCGGTGCGCGCCAGAAGTTTGGCTTCAGCGTACCACCATCGCCAAGCAGACTGACGCCCTTCACTTGATAGCTGGCGAGCAGTCCCGTCGCCTTGTCGAAAGCGATGCGGAACAAATCGTTTCCTATGGTCAGCTGCTGTTCGCCTTTCTTGTTGCGCACTTTCGGGGCTTTCCATTTACTTGTCTGTTCCGAACATATATCCATCTTACGATACTCAAGTTGCTGATGTGCAATGGTTTCTCCCCGTCCGAGCAGACCTTCGTCGCCCTTCAGCCTGAAGTCGATGTTCAGCAAAATCGCTCCGCTGCCCCCTCCTGCGACAGCCTCATATCGCGGAATACGAACATCGGCACGCTGTTGCGCTGCACAGTCAATCTGACCGATGACGCCTTCTTTCAGCACAACTCCTTGGTGAACGTACTGCCAGTGTAAGGCTATATGGCTCAGGTCACGGAAGAAATACTCATTATGAATCCTGACTATGGTATTTCGTTTGTCGATGAGTTCCGTCCAGATGTTCTGATAGTGATAACCCACTTCGTACATGTGCGGATTGGGCACGCGGTCGGGACTTATCAGTCCGTTGCAGTTGAAGTTGTTGTCGCTCGGGTCGTAGTCGTTGAAGTCGCCACCATAATAATAGGACCGCTCATATCCCTTGCCTTTCATGCGCAGACCTTGGTCAACGAAGTCCCAGATGAATCCGCCCTGATACTTCGGATACCTGCGGACGAGCTCCCAATATTCCTTGAATCCACCGCAGGAATTGCCCATAGCGTGAGAATATTCGCACTGTATGAGGGGCTTCTGCTTCGTTTCGTCCTTCGCATATTCCTCACATTGTCTGTGCGTCCAATACATCGGGCACATGATGTCGGAATTCTCGCCTCCGTTGGCGGGCTCCCACTGGATGGGACGCTGACGGTCCTGCTCTTTAATCCACCGATAGGCGGCGGAAAAGTTCGGTCCGTCTGCCGACTCATTGCCGAGCGACCAGTAGATGATAGACGGGTGGTTGTAGTGCACCGCCACGTTGTGCCGGTTGCGCTCGAGGATGGTCTTCGCAAATTTCGGGTCGTAGGTGTCTGCTTTTTCGCCGAAGCCTAAGCCGTGTGCCTCGAAGTTTGCCTCTGCCACGACGTACAAGCCGTACTCGTCGCAGAGTTCATACCACACGGGGTCGTCGGGATAGTGGCACGTGCGCACGGCATTGATATTGAACTGTTTCATCAGGCGGATATCCTGAATCATCCGTTCGCGGGAGACGACATAACCTCCGTCGGGGTCCATCTCATGCCGGTTGGCGCCCTTGATGAGCACTGGCTGACCGTTTACGAGCAACTGTCCGCCCTTGATTTCCACCTTCCGAAAGCCTATTTTCTGCACGACAGCCTCCGTCTCGGCACCCTTCTCGGGATATTTCCGGGCAGGCAACAGCCGTGTGACGAGTGTATATAGATAAGGAGTCTCTGCCGTCCAAGCCTTCACATCTTTCAACGTGACGGAAGTGGCGGTCCCGTTCCACACCTCTCTGCCGTCAGGCGCATAGAGCGTGTAGTAGAGTTGCACCTTCCCCGTGGTGAGCGGACGGATGGTGAGCGTTCCGTCCCGATAGCCGTTAATCAGGTCGGTCTCAATGCGCAGGTCATCGATGTGTGCCTTCGCGTCACGACAATAGAGATAGCTCTCGCGTGCCACGCCCGTCAGTCGCCAGAAATCCTGGTCTTCGCCCCACGTTCCGTCGCACCAGCGCCGCACCATGAACGCCAGTTCGTTGTCGCCTTTCTGCAGATAGCGGGTGATGTCAAACTCCGCTGCCGTTTTCGAGTCTTCAGCATAGCCGACAAACCGTCCGTTCACCCACAGACAGATGCAGGAGGTGACGCTGCCGAAATGGGCGATGACTTGTTTCCCCTGCCAAGCGTCGGGAATGGCAATCGTGCGCCGATACATGCCTTTATGGTTGTTTTTCAGTGGCACATCGGGAGCTTTCCCGTCAAAATGCCCGAACCATGCATAGCCCACATTTTTATATATAGGGTCGCCGAAGCCGTTCAACTCCCACATTCCGGGAACGGGCATCGTGCCCCGCGCCACCAATTCGCCGTCGGCATCCGTGGCACCACTGAACGCCCAATCGCCATGCAGCGACAGGAAGCGCGCCGAACGCGTTTTGTCACCCTGCCGTGCCAACTGCTCGTTCTCGTAAGCGAAAAACGACGTGTGAACAGGCAGGCGGTTCAGTTCGTTCACTTGCAAGTCATGCCAGGCACCCGCTGCCACTGGCGGCAGACTGTCAGCCATCAACGGTCCGGCACTCCATGCCGCAAAAGCAGACATCTGCCCGCAGCAGAAAACAGTAATCAACAATAGACGCAACATTCTTTCCATATCTTTTTTCCTTTATCCATTTTTTCATGAGCGAAGTGCCCTGCCGCTGATTCTCCTTTTCCATCCCCTTCCTTTGGAGGATTGGGGCTGGTTCATGCTGACCATCGCCCCCAGGCAGTCCCTAAAACCCGAAAAGGACTCATCGCGACAAAAAGCCCTCGGTCGTCCTGCAAAGATACAAAAAAATCGACATTTCAAACCATTCGCGCCCAACTTTTTCAGACATAAAAGGCGACCCGCATATTTATACATAAGCGTGCATAAAAATACGGCGGAACTTTCGTTTTCCAAAAGTTGAACTTTTAGCGTGCAAAAGTTCAACTTTCAGGACGCAAAAGTGGCACTTTTAGAAGCCAAAAGTTCAACTTTTGGAAAGCCATTTCTAACATCTTGAAAATCAAAACTTTACAAACGCACCCTCAAAACGCCCACCCATGCATAAATATACAACCTTCGATTTTTAGTGACGCTCAAGTTTTTCGCATTTGGAAAAACTCAGATAAATTTGGTTTTCGCGCGCTTAATCACTTTCCTCTATCAACTTGAACAAGTTTTTATCTCAACTGGTTTATAATCTCGGAAAAATTATTTAACTTTGCACACAATATAAGAAAAGTTATGTTCCACATCTCCCAATACTTTCCCATCACCGACCCGACGCTGATTTTCTTCGTCGTGCTCTGCATCATCCTGTTCGCACCCATCATCATGGGAAAACTGCGAATACCGCACATCATCGGCATGGTGCTCGCAGGTGTCGTACTGGGAAAATACGGACTCAACATTCTGGAGCGGGACGACTCGTTCGAACTTTTCGGAAAGGTGGGGCTTTACTACATCATGTTCCTCGCCGGTCTTGAGATGGACCTCGAGAGCATGAAGAAGAGGAAGGGGAAAATCATCTCATTCGGACTGCTGACGTTTGCCATCCCCTTCATACTCACCTACTTCGCCAGCCAGAAACTGTTAGGCTATCAGCCCATCGCTGCCGCGCTGCTCAGTTGCATCATGGCAGCCAACACGCTTATCGCCTACCCCATCGTCGGGAGATATGGCTTGCAAAGGAACAGGAGCGTCATGCTCAGCGTAGGCTCGTCAATGCTCTCGCTCTTCCTCGCACTGGTGGTGCTCGCCGCTACCGTGGGGACGTTCAAGACCGACAACAGCGCCCTCTTCTGGGTCATCTTCATCGTGAAAGTCACGGCATTCTTCGCAGGACTCATCTTCTTCATCCCGCGCCTGACAAGAGCCTTCCTCAGAAAATACAGCGACGCCGTCATGCAGTTCATCTTCGTCATGGCAATCCTGTTTATGAGTGCGGCACTCGCCGAAGCCATCGGACTTGAAGGGATTCTCGGAGCATTCATGTCGGGACTGATTCTCAACCGATACATCCCACACGTATCATCGCTCATGAACAGGATTGAGTTTATCGGAAACGCACTCTTCATCCCCTATTTCCTCATCGGTGTGGGAATGCTCGTCAACGTCAGGATCCTGTTCCAGGGAGGGAATATCATCTGGATTGTGCTTGCCATCGTCTTTTTCGGCACCTTCGGAAAGGCACTTGCTGCCTATCTTGCCAGCATCACTTTCCGATACCCGCTCTCATCGGGACACATGATGTTCGGACTGACATCGGCACATGCGGCAGGAGCCATCGCCATGGTGATGATTGGAATGCGAATAGAAACTGCGCCCGGAGAGTTTCTCGTCAACGATGAGATGCTCAACGGAGTCATCATCATGATTCTATTCACCTGCATCATCAGTACCCTCATCACCGAACGTGCTGCCAAGCAAATCGTCCTCCACGACAATGCCATGCCCACCGACGAGAAAGGCAACGACGACGAACTCATCCTACTGCCCGTGAAATACAAGGAGATTGCCGATGGACTGGTCAACCTCGCCATCATGACACGAAACCGCAAACTCAACCGCGGACTCGTAGCAGTCAATGTGGTCTATGACGACGAGAACAGACGAAGTAACCAGGAAAAGGGGAAACGGTTGCTGGAAAGTCTGCAACAAACCGCCAGCGCTGCTGATGTCAGGATGCAGACTCAAGTGCGCGTAGCAGCCAACATCGCCAACGGCATCAAGCACACCTTCAAGGAATACAATGCCTCTGAAATCATCATGGGCATGCACATTCACAAGGAAATATCACCGAAATTCTGGGGAGAATTCGCACAAAGCCTATACAACGGACTGAGAAGGCAAATCATGTTCGTCAGACTGAAACAACCGCTCAACACGCTTCGGAGAATACAAGTCGCCGTGCCGTCGAGAGCCGAATTTGAAGCCGGATTCTACAGGTGGGTGGAACGACTGTCACGCATCGCCGGCAACCTGGATTGCAGAATACAATTCCACGGGCGGCAGGAGACGCTCACACTCATACAGGAATACATACAAAACAGACACCCGAGCGTCAGGGCTGAATACACCCGCATGGAACACTGGAACGAACTGCCGCGTCTCGCCGCAAACATCCATGAAGACCACATGCTCGTCGTCGTAACCGCACGAAAGGGAACCGTCTCATACAAGAGCGCACTCGAACGGCTGCCCGACGAGATAGAACACCACTTCTCGGGAAAGACCATCATCATCCTCTTCCCCGACCAATACGGCGAACAGATGGATGAAATGACCTTCGCCACACCGCAACACCAGGAAGAGACAAGTGCATACCAAGCTATTATCGAATGGCTGAAGAAAAAGAAGAATAAACTAATCAGCTGACAGACCATGATTGATATCGAAAACATTACCAAGAAATTCGGCTCACTCCAAGTGCTTAAGGGCATCGACCTGCACATCGGGAAAGGAGAAATCGTCAGTATCGTCGGACCAAGCGGAGCCGGGAAAACCACCCTGCTGCAAATTATCGGAACACTCGACAAGCCTGACACGGGAAAAGTGGTCATCAACGGAATTCAGACAAACACCCTGCCGAATGACAAACTCTCCGACTTCAGAAACCAACAAATAGGATTTGTCTTCCAATTCCATCAGCTGCTGCCTGAATTTACCGCTCTCGAGAACGTGATGATACCTGCACTCATCGCCAAAAAGTCGGAAAAGGAAGCACGCAGACGGGCAGAGGAACTGCTCACCTTCATGCAGCTCTACGACAGAATCCGCCATAAACCCAACGAACTGTCCGGAGGAGAAAAGCAACGAATCGCCGTGGCACGTGCGCTGATGAACAACCCTGCCGTCATCCTTGCCGACGAACCGTCGGGAAGCCTCGACTCGCAAAACAAGACCGAGCTGCACCAACTCTTCTTCAGCCTGCGCGAACAGTTCGGACAGACTTTCGTCATCGTCACACACGATGAAAGCCTCGCAAACATCACCGACCGCACCATCAAAATGAAAGACGGACTGCTCGTCAACGACACAGAGGAATCCAACAGCAATCTTTGAACAGCAACTTTTTCAGAACATGCCAATCAAACTGGGAGATTACAACACACTGAAAATCGTCAAGCGGGTAGATTTCGGACTCTACCTCGACGGAGATGAGGCAGGAGAGATTCTGTTGCCCCAACGCTACGTCCCCAAAAATGCAAAAATCGACGATGAAATCGAGGTTTTTCTCTATCTCGACCAAGAGGAAAGGCTGATTGCCACCACCGAAAAGCCACTGGCGAAAGTGGGCGATTTTGCCTTTCTCGAGGTAACATGGACCAACCAATACGGTGCCTTCCTCAACTGGGGACTCATGAAAGACCTTTTCTGTCCGTTCCGGGAACAGAAAAAGAACATGGAGCGAGGACGGAAATATATCGTACACGTACACATCGACGAAGAGACCTACCGCATCGTGGCATCGGCAAAAGTAGAGCGATACCTCAATAACGACCAACCACCATACTACAATGGCGACGAGGTAGAGCTTCTGGTATGGCAGCAGACGGAACTGGGATTCAAGGTCATCATCGACAATGCGTTCGAAGGACTGGTCTATGCCGACCAGATATTCCAGCCCATACGGACGGGCGACCGACTGAAAGGCTATATATATAATGTACGGGGAGACGGGAAAATTGATGTCACACTCCAACCGACAGGACACCAACATACGCTCGACTTCGCGGAAACGCTTCTCGAATACCTGCACACACACGGCGGGCAGTGCGAACTGGGCGACAAGAGCGACGCAGAAGCCATCAAGCAACGTTTCCAAGTCAGCAAGAAAGTTTACAAGCGCGCCATTGGCGACCTGTATAAACGACGGCTCATCACGATTGAAGACGAAGGCATCAAACTGACAGCATCCACCTAAAAAGCACCCGACGAATGACCGAAGACATGCTTTCAAGAACACGACTCCTGCTCGGCGAACCCGCCATTGAGACGCTGAAACGCTCCCATGTGGCTGTATTCGGCGTGGGAGGCGTGGGCGGATATGCCACCGAGGCACTGGCACGGAGCGGGATAGGCGAATTGACCATCGTCGATAACGACCGTGTGTGCGTCAGCAACTTGAACCGACAGATTTACGCCTTGCAATCAACCATCGGACAATATAAGGTGGATGTGGCTGAACAGCGCATACACGACATCAACCCCGAATGCGTCGTTCACAAATATCAGATGTTCTACATGCCCGACAATGCCGACCAAATCGACTTGACTCCATTCGATTATGTGGTCGATTGCATCGACACCGTCACGGCGAAAATCGAACTCATCCGTCGCTGCCACGCACTCGACATCCCGCTCATCTGTTCGATGGGGGCAGCAAACAAAATGGACCCGACGGCTTTCCGCGTGACCGACATCACCAAAACGGCGATGGACCCTCTCGCCAAGATTATCCGCAAGAAACTGCGACTGTTACACATCGCTCACCAGAAAGTCATCTACAGCGAAGAACCACCGATGAAACCGATTAAAAATCTCGATGAAATCGGCGATTTTTGCACATCGCAGGATAAAAACACGAACCCGTCTAAGCGGAGAAGCACACCCGCCAGCAACGCGTTCGTACCGGCAACAGCCGGGCTTATTGCCGCCGGAGAAGTTGTCAAAGACTTGCTCATCAAGGCTGGAACCATGCGAGAGTGAGAACCGCGTGCGCCTGGAGTCATCGCATCAAAAAAGGCTGTCCTGTCGGGCAGCCTTTTTTGTGTTGATTTCTTTCCTTAGTCTCATGAACATTGGGATTAAAACTCCGCATTGTTCGGCGTTCTTGGGAACGGAATGACGTCGCGAATGTTCTGCATACCCGTCACAAACAGTATCAGACGCTCGAAGCCAAGTCCGAATCCGCCATGCGGGCAGGTGCCGAACCGCCGTGTGTCCATATACCACCACAAATGAGTGGTATCCATCTTCCGGCGCTCCACTTCGCTCATCAGCTTGTCATAACTTTCCTCACGCACCGAGCCACCGATGATTTCGCCGATTTGCGGGAAGAGTACGTCTGTCCCCTGCATGGTCGGTCCGGGAGCTACCGCCCCTTTGTAACCTATCGACCCGCCGTCGGTTGTCGGCTCGTTCTGCTTCATATAGAACGACTTGAACTCTCGCGGATAGTCGGTCATGATGACTGGTTTCTTGAAATGTTCCTCCACCAGATAGCGCTCGTGCTCACTGGCAAGGTCATCGCCCCAGTTGCAGGGGAACTCAAACTTCTTGCCGTTCTTCATTGCCTCCTGCAGAATGTTGATTCCTTCTGTATAGGGGAGACGCACGAACGTTTCTTTGAGCACACCCTCCAAGCGTTGGAGGAGTGTCTTGTCAATCATCTTATTGAGGAATTCCAGGTCGTCCTTGCAGTTATCGAGCGCCCATTTCACGCAATACTTGATGAAATCCTCTTCCAGGTCCATCAACTCCTGCTGGTCGATGAACGCCACCTCCGGCTCAATCATCCAGAACTCTGCCAAGTGGCGCGGTGTGTTGCTGTTCTCCGCGCGGAATGTCGGTCCGAAAGTATAGATGGCTCCGAGTGCCGTTGCACCGAGCTCGCCCTCCAGCTGTCCGCTGACGGTCAGCGATGTCTGCTCGCCGAAGAAGTCATCGTCATAGACAATCTTCCCGTCGTCACCTTTCTTCAGGTCATAGAGGTTCTTCGTCGTCACCTGGAACATGTTTCCTGCACCCTCGCAGTCACTGGCTGTGATGATGGGCGAATGGAAATAGAAGAATCCATGCTCATGGAAGTAGGTGTGAATAGCCATTGCCATGTTATGACGGATGCGCATCACTGCTCCGAAGGTATTGGTACGCAGACGCATGTGGGCATGCTGACGCATATATTCGAAGCTCTGCCCTTTCTTCTGCATCGGGTAGTCACTTCCGCAAGTGCCATAGATTTCCAGCTCGTGGCATTGTATCTCCACGCTCTGACCGGAACCCTGACTCTCAACCAGTTCGCCCGTCGCGGTAACGCATGCTCCCGTCGTGATTTGCTTGAGCATATTCTCGTCAAATTTCGATGGGTCAACGACTATCTGCACGTTGTGGATGGTCGAGCCGTCGTTCAGGGCGATGAAGTCAACTGCCTTACTGCTACGATGTGTGCGGACCCATCCTCTTACGTTGACGATGCTTCCGTAGTCTGTTCTTTTCAGGACGTCCTTTACTTTTGTTCTACAAATTGTTTCCATCTTATAATTTTCCTGTTATTCATTACTCAAATGCACCCATTCGGAGCATATCCACTTCTTTTTCAGTCAAGAAACGCCAATCGCCGCGACGCACGTTCTTCTTCGTCAGTCCGGCAAACTGAACGCGGTCGAGTTTTATCACGCGATAGCCCAGCGACTCGAAGATGCGTCTTACGATGCGGTTTCTTCCGCTGTGAATCTCGATTCCTACTTGTTTTTTATCTGTTTCGCTGGCATAGTCAACAGCGTCTGCCTTGATGTCGCCGTCGTCCAGCGTGATTCCGTCGCGAATCTGCTGCAGGTCGTGTGCCGTCACGTTCTTGTCCAAGAAGACATGATAGATTTTCTTCTTCAGGAATTTCGGGTGTGTCAACTTGCTGGCAAGGTCGCCGTCATTGGTCAACAGCAACACGCCGGTCGTTCCGCGGTCTAAGCGTCCCACCGGATAGATGCGCTCCGGACAGGCATTCCTCACCAAGTCCATCACGGTCTTACGCTGCTGCGGGTCGTCACTCGTAGTCACATAGTCCTTGGGCTTATTCAAGAGGACATACACTTTCTTCTCGAGTGTCACGGGCTGGTCGTGGAACAGCACTTCGTCCGTGCGGGCAACCTTGGTACCCAGTTCCATAACGACTTCGCCGTTCACTTTCACCACGCCTGCCAGGATGAAGTCGTCGGCTTCCCTGCGGCTGCACACACCGGCATTTGCGAGGTATTTGTTCAAACGTATCGGCTCGTTCGGGTCGATATGGTCTTCCCGATACTCGATACGTTTCTTCATATTATATTTCGGATGGGCTGGACGCGGACGGAAGCCTTGTGGCTGATAGCCTTGATAGGTCTGATAGCCTCTTCCTCCATAGCCGCCCTGACGAGGCTGATAGCCTTGTTCGCCCTGATTGTAGCGCGGACGATAGCCACCCTGACGGGGTTGGTAGCCTTGCTCACCTTGATTGTAGCGCGGACGGAAGCCACCCTGGCGGGGCTGGTAGCCTTGCTCACCCTGATTATAGCGCGGACGGAAGCTGCCCTGACGGGGCTGATAGCCTTGTTCGCTCTGACTGTGGTGCGGACGATAGCCGCCTTGCTGGCGCTGTCCGTAACCCTGATAAGACGTGTTCGGATTCATTCGGGGACGATAAGGACGCTGCGAACCGGAAGACTGAAGTCCAGCTCCGAATCCTTCCGGACGGAAACCGTCATGATCATCCTGGAATGTGGGTCGTTCAGTGTTGTAAGTGCGCTGTGCCTGAATACGCGGACGCTGCGTACGTCCTACTTTACGGTAACCGGGCATCTGTCCTCCTTCTGCGTGGTCCTCACGGCTGCTTGCATACTGTTCGTTAGACAGTGCGTCATTTTTTAATTCTTGATCACTCATAGTTCTTTCTTTTGTTTTTTTTAATTACGTTGCCTCACGGCTAAAATATCTCTCAAAATCTATCTGATTCCTGTATAGTTGTGCGGGGTGATTGCTTTCAGCTCTGCCTTCACCTCGTCGCTCACGTTCAGCGTGTCTATGAATTCATGTATCGCCTGTTCCGTCATCTTCGCATGGGTGCGTGTCAGTGCTTTCAGCGCCTCGTAGGGCTTCGGATAGCCTTCTCTCCGCAGGATGGTCTGGATGGCTTCTGCCACGACTGCCCATGTGTTATCCAAGTCGGCTGCCACCTGCTCTTCGTTGAGAATCAGTTTGCGAAGTCCTTTCAGCGTGCTCTGTATCGCAATCAGCGTATGTCCCAACGGAACGCCCACATTGCGCAGCACGGTCGAGTCGGTAAGGTCGCGCTGCAGACGGCTCACCGGCAATTTCTGGGCAAGGAACTGGAACAGGGCATTGGCTATTCCGAGATTGCCTTCCGAATTTTCGAAATCTATCGGATTCACCTTGTGCGGCATCGCACTTGAACCTACCTCGCCTGCCTTGATTTTCTGTTTGAAATAGTCTTCTGAGATATACATCCAGAAGTCACGGTCGAGGTCGAGGATGATTGTGTTGACACGGCGCAGAGCGTCGAACAATGCGCCCAGATTGTCGTAATTGCTGATTTGCGTGGTATATTCCTCGCGCTCAATGCCTAACCGCTCGCTGAGAAACTTGTTGGAGAACGCGCTCCAGTCATATTGCGGATACGCCACATGGTGGGCGTTGAAGTTACCGGTCGCACCGCCGAACTTCCCGGAAATCGGACACGCACGCAACTGTGCCAACTGGGTCTTCAGGCGATAGACATACACCATCACTTCCTTGCCGAGCCGCGTCGGAGATGCCGGCTGACCGTGTGTCCGCGCCAGCATCGGGATGTCTTTCCACTCCTCGGCAAGACTCTGCAGACAGGCTGCCAGCTCTTCCACCTGTGGCAGATACACCTCGTTCAAGGCATCTTTCACTGACAGTGGCACACTCGTGTTGTTGATGTCCTGCGAGGTCAGTCCGAAGTGGATAAACTCCTTGTAGGCATCCAGTCCGCCGATGGTGTCAAAACGCTCCTTGATGAAATATTCAACGGCTTTCACGTCGTGATTGGTCGTCTGTTCTATCTCCTTCACACGACGGGCATCAGACACCGAAAAGTCCTTATAAATATGGCGCAGGTCGCCAAACAGACTGTGGTCGAATGTGGAAAGCTGAGGCAACGGCAATTCGCACAAGGCAATGAAATATTCTATCTCCACCTGAACACGATACCGGATAAGGGCATATTCCGAAAAATAGTTTGCCAATGGCTCTACTTTACTACGATAACGGCCATCGATAGGCGAAATTGCTGTTAAATCCTCCATTTTCATTTGTCAATATTCTTTGTAGGGGTGCAAATGTACTAAATTTATTCTGAAAACCATCTTTTTGCACATTTTTTAACGCTCTCCCACGTTTTTAACACAAAATCCGAACATCCGCCACCCCACCCCTAAGAATTAAAAATTAAGTAAGAATTAAGAATGATGATTAGAGGGTGACAGGGTTTCCCTTTCAGCAATTTTTGCCTTCTCCCGTACGGCGGATTTCCAATCCGCCCCTACGACGGGGTTCGGTTTGGCTTAAATTCTCATTCAGCCAACCTTCTCAGCAATTCGAGGAACACCTTCCAGATGTCGTCAATCGTTGACAGCTCCACACGTTCGTTGGTTGAATGGGGCTCGACGATGCGCGGACCGATGCTCGCCATCTCTATGCCTGGATATTTCTGCACGAAGAAGCCGGCTTCGAGCACGAAGTGCATGGCTACCTTGTGCGGATGCCATCCCAGCACGTCGTTGAACGTGTCTGAAACCATATTGATGAAGTCGGAGTGTTGGTTCTCCTGCCATGCCGGTGCCGACATGATGAGTTCCGAACTCCCGCCGTTCTCACCGAACACCTTCTTAATCTCTTCTCCCAGGGCGATCATGTCGGCATCGATGAAACTCCGCGTGTGGGTCGATACGAACAGGTGGTCGCTTTCCGTAACGATTCGCCCCACGTTGTCCGATGTCTCCACCGTCCCTTCCATCGTCTCGCTCATCTTCACCACGCCCTGCGGAACCTGCTCCAGACAGAGCATCAGTGCCTCCATCGCCTTCCGTTCGATGACGGTGTCTTGCTTCTCACATTTCTCTATCACGCAGTGCACGCCGGGGTCGTTCTCGCCGTATTCCTCCCGAATCCATTGGTTGAGACTGTCTTGCTGCGCCTTGACAAACTCTGCCGCCTCGCCGGAGGGCACACACACCACCACTTCTGCCGTCGAGGCGATGGACGCATTTGCCTCGCCCACCTGAATCGACGCCACGTCGAAGTCATAGTCGTTGTATATCGCTGCCAGAAGCGCCCACGTCAGCACGACGGCACTCGCCCGTCCCTTGTTGATGTCCACGCCCGAGTGTCCGCCCTGTCCGCCTTCGATGCGCAGCCGGTACCACCGCCGTTTGCCTCCCGGTGCCGCTTGCCGGCGGAAGGGGATGCGGTGGAACTGCAGGTAGGCACCTGCCGCCCCTGTCGTGATGGTGTTGTAGTCTTCCGAATCGAGGTTAATCACCTTCCGTCCTTTGATGAAGTCCGGAGAGAGGTGGGCTGCTCCCGACATGCCGTCCTCCTCGTTCGTGGTCGTCATCACCTCGAGCGGTCCGTGCACGATATTCTTGTCTTCCAGCACTGCCAGCGCCATCGACAGACCGATGCCGTTGTCGGCACCGAGCGACGTGCCGCGCGCCTTCATCCAGCCATTTTCCTCGTATGCCTCGATGGGTGTATGGAGCGGGTCGTCCATTCCCACGCACACCATATCCATGTGGTTCAGTATCACGATGGGGGTCGCTCCCTCGCAACCGGGCGTCGCCGGCTTTCTAATCACTACGCAGTTCTGCTCGTCGCGATCATATTCCAGCCCCAGCCGCTTGGCAAAGTCACACAGAAAGTCTGCCACTTTCTCCTCGTGGTGCGACGGACGGGGCACCGCATTCAACTGTTTGAAAATCTCAAAAACGCGTTTTGTTGTACACATATCTTTATTTGCTTTTAATTTGTTACACTCCTGTTTCGCATCCTCCCATCTACCTCCTACCTGACTCCTATGCAACTCCTACCTTTCAATTCGTAAGCAAACGGGCTATTCCTCATCTTTCTTCCTGAATCCGAACATCCACCGGAGGGAATCTATCTGTTCGGCGCGGCGAATGATATCACCGATAATCGGCAGCCCGCGAAGACCATACAGGCGCACCCTGTTGACCTCGTCGGGGAGCACTTGCGTGATGGCAGCACTGACCTGCTGCCGCGCCTGACTCTTCGCCGCTTCTTCCGCTGCTGTTTTTGCAGTGTTTTTCCGCTGGTCGGCGATGAATTCGTCCTTCGTCTTCTCCTCACCATCAATGAGGACTTTGGCATACGTCGAGCAACTCGCCACCAACTGGTTGTATTCTTCACTCAGCCCCGTTGTCAGCAGCTGCTGTTCAAACTGTCCCTGGTCAGCACATTCGGCGGCAAGGGCATCCATCCGTGCGAAGAGGTCGTCAACCCGCCGCTGCGCCTCTTCCGGCAGATTGTAATAATCGGTCAACGTCCGTTTGCGGACATCCGTCCAAGTTGTATTTCCCATCGTCATTCTATCATTTAAATGTTTCCTTTTTCTTATCACACAGGAGCAAACCGGCGTACCCGCCCGCATGCAAAGACAGGACTTGCCTCCTCCCATTCATTTGCCTTCTCTCGTACGGCGGATTATCAATCTGCAAAGACCAGATTTGCCTTCTCCCGTACGGCGGATTTCCAATCCGCCCTCTCCCCTTAAAACATCCCGAAAAAGAAGAAGACTGCCGCCCACTCTTTCTTTATTCCCCGCGCATATCCAATGGTGGCGTTCGAACTGTTGCGCACTGTCCCGTCGCTCTCGACTCTTCCTATCATGGCGTTTGAACCGTTGCGCACTGTCCCGTCTCTCTCAACCCTTCCTATCATCGCGTTTGAACCGTTGCGCACCGTTCCGTCGCTCTCAATCCTTCCTATCATGGCATTTGAACTGTTGCGCACTGTCCCGTTACTTTCAATCCTTCCTATCATGGCATTTGAACTGTTGCGCACTGTCCCGTTACTCTCGATTTTCCCTATCGTTGCGTTCGATGCGTTGCGCACCGTCTGTGCCGTCGCTCCTACCGACAGGAACGCCGACAACACCATCATTAAAAACAGTTTTCTTCTCATTATCTCATTCATTTAAATATTCATCAATCGACTTTCCCCAGTCCACGTCGTGTTTCAAATCGATGAAGTTGTCGATATACCATTTCCCTCGCTCAAAGACCATCTCCAGGCGCACGGGGATGTCCGACATATTGTGAAGGAGCAGTTCCACCACCGCCGTCCGCTCGTCCATTTTCACCACCTTGATTTCCTTTGCGTGGGGGTTGTCATAATCTTGTCCCATCACCCAGTAGTCGGCATCAAAAAACACCATTTCATCGGGATTTTGGGCATCTTTCTCCACTACCGCCCGGCACCGTTCGTTCCACGATTCCGAGCAGAAATCCTTGTCCAGGTCAACGCTGGGAACCGGCGTCTCTTCTCCCGGATTGCTGTGATAGGCAGCACTCACCGCGTCGTAAATCTCCTTCACGCGCCGCTCCACATCGGCAGCCGTCTGTTTTTGTTCCTCAACCGCCGCAGGTGCCGTGTCCGCCGGAGCCACACTCTGCGGTTCCTCCTGCCGTTCCCCCTTCTGATGACCGGGCGCACACCCTGCCAACCAAAACGCAAACAGCAACGCACCTATCCAAACCGTTCCCCTTGCAGTCATATTCATATCCATTTACTTTCCGCAAAGATAAACAAAATTCCCGAAACCATCGGCATTTTCACCACAAATTGCACTCTTCGCACTTAACACGGGTGAATTATGAATTAAGAATTAAAAATTAAAAATTAACCGCAGATTAAACAGATTAGAAACCCCTAATCATATTTGTCAATTATCTAATCGTCTTTGACGCTTTTACCAAGCGTAGCGACTAAAAGAATTGTCAATTAGCGCAGCGTCTTCTCCCGTCAGGCGCTCCCCTCCCTTCTTAGGGGAGGGGCAGGGGTGGGGTAAAAGGTTAGGGTGGGGCTACATACAAAAAACGGCGTATGAATATACGGTTGAACTTTCGTTTTCCAAAAGTTGAACTTTTGCGCTCTAAAAGTTCAACTTTCACCGCCTAAAAGTTCAACTTTCGCAAGCTAAAAGTTGAACTTTTGGAACGCCCCTCTTAACGCACTGATTTGCAACCGTTTACAAACACCAATCCAAAGCATCCACCCATGCATAAATATACAAAACCCAGGGTGATAAAAAAACACACCTACACATTATTTTATATAAGGAGCCCCACCCTAACCCTCTCCCAAATGGGGGTGGGGTTTAAGGGTTAGGGAGGGGCTTCTTTCAGGCGATTTTATTAACCGCAGATTGCGCTGTTCTCAAATTTATTTATTACCTTTGCACCCGAAAAGTTGGGATGCCCCCAACAAGGGAGCATACATGAAGGCGCCTGTGGCGGAATTGGCAGACGCGCTAGACTTAGGATCTAGTGTCTTACGACGTGCAGGTTCGATTCCTGTCAGGCGCACCACCATAAAAAAACGGGCGGGAGAATGCAATTGATTCCCCGCCCGCTTTTTATTTCACTGATTCATTTGCGTAGGGACGGATTGATAATCCGCCGAACGAGGGAAGGCTAGTATCTTAACAGATTGATTATTACCCTACCAATAATCTTTTATAGAACAGAGTTCTATCAGACATTGAAATGTTGTTTTTCAAAAGAATATTATATTTTTGTTCTAACCTATACACTTTTTTGGCACACCTTGCAACGTACCTTTGCAGCAGATTCTAAATCAAAGTCAAAAGAATTATGGCAAAGACAAGTATTCAGTACATAAAGTGTAAATAATAACGCAAAAGTATACCAGATAATAATTTAAAAGTATACCACTTTGGTTGAGTTCTGCAAAGGTACAAAAAGTTTGTTATACATTACTTGTTATTGATAATTTTTCTTGTTTCTTTT
>Ga0256406_1003344_pt1 | contig 20064 bp, 18 predicted proteins | sample RumenRJG_03DNA_FD_185986 | JGI IMG/M metagenome (GOLD analysis project Ga0256406, IMG submission 185986) | Bovine rumen microbial communities from Lethbridge, Alberta, Canada - RJG_03 | ecosystem: Host-associated > Mammals > Digestive system > Stomach > Rumen | place: Canada: Alberta | collected... | reverse complement strand
TCTCCATCGCGAAGAACTAACTGGCTGGTTTTCCTTGGCATGATGATGTCCTCCCGAAATCTGATGGCATCATCATATCACAAAGTTGAACATTGTAACAGTTATTTATTTTATGCTGTACTAGTAGGTAGCAATATCGTCCCAGGCCGTACCGCTGTTATGCACTTTCATAAACAATCGCACCTGAATGTGTTTATCCATAATAAAAGCTCCTTTCGTAAAATCGGAACTATTTTCGATACTCGTTTCTACACCGGATTCAGGCCAGTGCGTATGTGCGGAAGAACAGCATCTTTCCGCAAATTGCGCTAAAACATAGGGCAGTCTCACTCGCAGAATGGCGGTATCGTTATGCAAAGGATGGTATCCTGAGCCCGAAATATTCAATTAATCACTGATGTAAAAAATTAAAATTATACTGTATTCAACAACTGTTGCAAAGCTTCTGTATCTGAAACTTTGAAAGAATCCCTTTTTTCAATCATATAACGGTTGCCTACATATGAATCCATATTTTCATTTGCTGGATAAAAACATGCGAGTTTTCGTCCATACGCATAAGCAGCATTTACAGTATGCATGGTTCCACTTTTTATTTCACATTCCACAACAAATGTAATATCAGCTAAGGAAGCTATGATAGAATCACGATCTATAAAGTTTGTGCGAAATGCTGGTGTATCAGGTGGATATTCTGATACAAGACATCCCCCCCTCTCGATAATATATTCTGAAAGATTCCGGTGTGCAGAAGGCGTGATTTTGTTAATGCCGCTTGGCAATACAGCAATCGTTGGTCTGTTTTGCTCAGCAGTAGTTTCATGTGCAATATAGTCACACCCAATAGCAAGGCCACTGATAATAACAAAGTTTGAAAGCTGAAGGATTTTTCTAACCAGATTTTTCTCAACTTTTATACTGTATTCTGAAGGATGTCTTGTTCCAACAATTGCCATACTGGAATTATATAATGGGGCAGTTGCTCCCTTAATATACAGCGCAAGAGGCCTTTTTTCTTCCATAATTAGTAGTTTTTTGGGGTATTCTGGATCAAAAGATGTCAAAACAGTGGTGCTCTCCGAAAGCCTAATAGTGTTTATTATTTTCTCAGCCTTCTGTTCGGCACTTAAGATTGCATCTTGTGAAAACTTGTCTTTAAGTTCAACTTCCAGAGATTCGATACTATCTGTGTTCGTAAGCAAATGCCAATATTTCCTGTATATTGTAGCCTTTCCTACATGCGGTAGATTTTGTAAGAATAATATTTGTTCCAGTTTTTTCATCAAATTGTCCTCGCAATAGCCAGTTTTATAATGTTATGCTTCGCCAAACCATGCTCAATCAGTATATTTTGACAAACATCCATGCTCGTACCGGTTGTCGTGATATCATCTATAAGAAAAAGTTTCATGGCACACCGGTCAAGATTACTATCCGTACATTCGATAGTATTATATTGCTCTTGATAATTGGGGCGTTTTCTATGTAAATGGGATGCTGAAATATCCTTGGATCGCCGTAGTAAACCACTCATATTATGAAGATGTTTGCAATTCCTCCATAATTTACTCACAAGTTCAATTACATCCTCTTCTATTGATAAATCAGGCATAAACAATTCATGGAGTTCTTCACCTTCTCTGAATAATGCTAAGGCGTACCATAAACAAATATCCTCAATACAATATTCAATAATAGAGGTTTTAGACATCTTTGATGATGGTATTGAAGCAAGTGCAAACTGACTAAAATTACTTTGATTAACTATTTTTTCAATGGCACATAATAGTTCATATTCATAGTATGCTACTGACTCATCTTCACCATTTTTAAAATCCCAGAGAGATTTTGTTATTTCAATTTCTTTATCTGAAGCATATTTAAATTTCCATTTCGGGCAATAATTACAAATATAAAATATCCCTGTATCTGTTTGATGTAATTCGATCATGATACTTTTATTGATATTAATGCTAAGACAGATTATTTAAAACCAAAGAATTAATACCAACCCTTTCTTTTCCTGCATTTGTAAAATAAGAATCTTCTCTCCATTTTTTCATAGGAAGCCTAGTGCAGATTAAACATTCTAGAAAATCTAATATATCTTGAATTCCTGCAATTTTTAAATCTATTGTTTTTAGCAAAATGCGCTGTCGTTCACTAAATTTCATATGGCTCGAATTTTGGACATCATATTCCATGACATTTAACACGGATTGCGATCTGTAATGAAATTTATTTGAATAATGTGAAGGTATATTATCATCATATTTTCTCCTCGATGCATTCCTTTATTAATCTGTACCATGGATGTCGGCTATTTATCAGCGCTTTCCTACATCCTTCTTCTAATATACTTCGACTGTACTTATCTGCAAGCCCTAATATGGCTGTTGCTGTCACATATCCCTGTTCCTCGTAAGTGACACTATTAAAGACATCAACGACAACCTGCATGGTGTTCTTTCCAATACTTTCCGCCCATGATATAAGTCGTTTTTTGTCAAGCTTTGCTTTTTGACCATCCGGAGGGAGATGTTCGGCAATGGTTACAAATTGATTCCGCACATCCGGGGGCAGCATCTGATGCGTTGCTACGATTTTCCTTTTTGCAAGTATTCTCAATTCTTTTTCATCGTAGAGTACACTTAAAAGAATTCCCCGATACTGATATGGAAAAGAGTAATAATTTCCCTTAAACCGTATGTGACAGTTTTGTCCACCGGTAACTCCCTCCTTTATCGATATGATTGAATAATCTGTGCCCGGTAACGGATACAACTTTTTCCGCTCATAGATAACCGCCTTCAGATTTCTGTTATTCTGCTTTATCATAATCCGACGCAATACAGCATTGCACTCTGTAATGCTTCGACACCTATGTGCATTTACCGTATCCACGATCTGCCCTGAAACGCTAGCCAAAGCAGAGTTCTTTTCCTGTATCAATTGCGCATGATAGAACTCGAAAAAATTCCGATCTACGTCCTTCGTATCACGCATCAAGACCCTACGGGGCACTCCGCCAAAAGCAGAAAACATCCTTTTCATACATCTAAGGATCGTATCTGCGTCATTCTCATAGACTGCCTCGGTATAGATGGTTGGGCTATATATCAGCATACCCAGGAAAAGAAATGCCCGCCTCACCGTATGCGTATGAACATTGATTGGCTTAAATGTGTCGCAACATGTCATACAGACCCCTTCCAGCCGATGCCGGGTATGATTAGGCAGTCCGGATGTCCCCGTATAGTCCGCATATTCCTTGCAGAACTCCGCGTACTTTATATAAATCCGCCCATTTTCCTGGCAAATCTCCCGGTACTTATTCCACTCGGATTTCAGCGTATGTCCCGGATATAGTAAGCTCTCATGGACGGTCTCAAAATCCGGTTTTGCGCCTACCAGATCGGCACGCTTTTTATTTGGAAACAGCCAAAAATAAAGGTCCTCATCTGGCATTTCCAATAGCTGTTCCTCTGTGAGTGCGCTACTTCGAACCGCCTTGATGACGCTACTCACAGAAGTCTTGCTCATGTGCTCCTGTTCCGCAATCTTCTGCTGGCTCATCCCCGCTTTATAAAGATGGATGATCGCTCTACAATTGATCCCTTTTTTCATAAAAGATTCCGGATGGAACATCCTGAACCATCCTTCCCTCCCTTCATATTTTCAAATTTCTGAGAAATTCCTGATCGCGTTTTTGGATCTCCTTGTTCATCTGCGCCAGCTCTGCTTCATATTTCTCGCATTTCCTTTTAACCTTTTCCAATTCCTTCCTGGTACGCTCCAGTTCCCTCTGCAAATTTTGATTGAGAACCGTATTTCGCCTATCCTGGATATGCTCTTTTTCCTGCTCCGTAAAGACCTGCCTCCACTTCCTGGCAATGTCTGAATTGTTGTAAAAGTATGCGCGGGATAAGCCTGTTTTCCTTCTCAAAGCCGCAACCGTAACCAGCTCTCCATCTGCTTTCATACGGTCAATAAGCGAAAGTACCTGCTCTTTCTTTTTTCTGCTCTCTTCCTTCCTAAGTGCAACCATGGCATCACTTTTTTTCATCGCCCTGTCCTCCATCTGTATTTTTCCTAATGAGCTGATCTATCTTTTCTCTTGTGACACTTGTTTCATCGGCCAGCTGCTGGGATCCGATCTTGCGGTATACCCGCACGCTGCTTACTGATTTATGCCCAAGCATCCGGGCAATTGTCAAATCATCATAACCCAACTCCGCCAGTCTCTTACCATAGGACTTCCGAAAATAGTGCAGATGCACCCCAAATGGGTGCCCCGAATCATCTACCAGTTTCTCCTGACGGATCATTTTTTCTATCTGGTCATGTACCATGCCATATCGCATCGGTCTTTCGGGATTACTCGGAGAAACGAAAATATATTCCTGTTTGCCATAAACATCGTTTGTATATTTTATTGCTGCCTGCAGAAGACGTGTAGTATCTTCATCGATCGGCTTAAAATATGTTTGGCTTTTCACCTGATCGATTCTTATCATCAGGCGATTATTGTCCTTGACCAGACAGTCCTGCCGCAGCGTAAGGATATCCGAAATGCGCACGCCAAGGATTTCCATTGCCATGACTGCCCTTGCCACCTGAGCATTACAGTGCTTCAGTCCCGCGTTAAAACGGATGATTTCCTGATCCGAATAGCAGACAAAAGGCCTTGGGGGAGTCCTGCCAAAATCATCAAAAAGGAAAAGATCATCCGGACAAAAACAGTCATCAACGACACGCGCGGCTGATGTGATGACACTGCGCAGATGGAGGAGGGTTTTCGAATAATCCTTCCTCTCTGTCTTATCTGTGTGGATATGAATCAGATATCGCTCTATCATTTCTCGTGTTATGTCATTAAACGATTGAATATCTACTTCTTTTCTTTCAAAAAACATGATAAATGCCTTAAAAGCTGACATTTCCGCCTGTACCGTTCCTAACGCTTTTGTCTGTAAATGGGCATAGACCACTTCTTTGAACTCGGTTTTCAATGTATCCGAAGACAAAAAAGAAAAGTTCAGCGTATCCACAGGCCTGGTAAGATTTTGACGAACCGGAAACGGAAGCTCTCTGACATGCCATATATCGCTCTTTTTTGTAACCCCTTCCTCTTTTGGCTTCACAAAATTCAAAAACTGCCGCAGCAGAAGAATGCCATCCGACTCTTCAAAAGTGTCTTTTCCCCTGCGTTTACGTATATGCACTGGCTTTTTCCCCATGGAATACATCCAGCGTTTCATCTCTTTGACAACCGTTTCTTCATCCACCGTCCGGAGAATATCAAGTCTCTGCCCGGTTGCGAATAAAAAATCAGCCAAAAGGTTATACGGATAAATCACACTTTTCATACTTAGCAGCGTTAAGGCTTTACCCTTATCCATCAGGAATTTCTTCATTTCCGTTCGAAGTTCTCCCGGCGGAAGCCTGTCAAGGTCAAATCCTCTGTCCGCAGAAATTAACCTGCTGTTTTTGACTGTATCATCCGCTTTTTTATAACACTCCAAATCCGATAATCTAATTTTTTCCATCTTGGTACCTCTTTTTTCTATGGTCATGATTACTGTAAAACTCATCTGTCAGAGCATCGATGCGACTATCCATGTAGTCGATGTACTGCTTCGTCATGTCTGTACTGGTATGGCCCAGAAACTCACGGATGCCCTGCAAGTCCACGCCATCATCAAAAAGCTCTGTAGCAATCGTATGCCGATAGTCGTGGGGGCGAAAGTTGTACTCCTGTGGATCAATGCCATTTTTCTCAAGCTCCTTGCGCATCTTCTTCCGAAAAGTTCCAGTCCTGTAGGGTCCTCCATCACGTCCCTGAAAGATATAGGCATCTGCAGCCCGTTCCATTTCTGTACTGTACTCTTCTAGCAACTTGAAAAGAAATTCAGGTATAGGAATTTTTTTAAAGGTCTTCATTTTGGGCTGATATACATAAAGCCAGCTACAATGCTCTTCCTGCCGTAATGATGATCTCCGAAGCTGACATACCTCGCTGATCCGTAAACCTGTACCCAGTAAAGTAAGGTAGATAAGTCGCACCTCCACAGGAAAACGATTCGAAACAGAAATGATTTTTTCCTGTTCCGGCACCGGCACTGTACGGTCATGATGTTCTTTGTAAAACTTCTTTGTATAACAGATGTCAAGGTTACAGTTGATCACTTTTTTACTCCGAAGGTAACCAAGGAAACGCAAGACAAATTCTACCTTTGTGTTAAAGGTTTCTGGCTTCAGATCCTTCTTCTCAAGATATGCATAATATTGACGGATATCCTCTACAGAAAGCCTCTGCAATTCCATCTGATGCGCTTCTAAGTACACCAGAAATTCTCGCACGACATAGAATCGACACCGAATCGTCTGGATCGCATCCCGAGTAGAGATAGCCAGGAGATAGCGTACATAATTTTGCAGTACCTGTCTGCTCTCCTGATTTTGGATATTCACGACGCTCAGCCGTTGCACCGGGTTAGATTTGTTAAGCCTGTGTGCTTCGATCTGGAATCGCTCCAGGTACCAGACATTAGCCCTCCAAGCAACCTCTGATGATGACATGAAGAGATATTTCCTCACATTGTCGACGATCTGCATGTAAATTTCCGTCTTGCTGCCTGCATGACCATCCATACTTTCCCGGAAGCCGTTAATATCTTCCTTTTCCAACCTCTGGATATCCGATATCCCCGCATCCACGCAATAGTTATAAAGCAGCTGAAGCGGGATCAGAAAACGTTCCCTGCGGTCATGCCGGTCCCTGTTATCCTTGTATGGATGATCGTCAAGAACATGCAGCAGCATCCTGCACACCTGCGACTTCAGCATCTGTGAGACATCCAGACTGAAATCGAAAACCAGCTCTTCTTTGACCTGTGTGTAGTAAAAGGATCTGGCGATCCCATAATCCGGATAGTAGAGGAGGAACACTTTGCGGTCCGGATGTTTCTGAAGATTCAGAAGGATCTGCTGCTTCTTTAGGTCATTGATCCCCTTTATCCAGTCCAGTTTCAGTATGTCCAAGGCCTTCATATACTCGTCAAAATCCGTTGACACTGTATGATGTAAAAACTGCGCATATTCCTCTCTTATCCGACAATCGATCTGCTCAGCTGAATGCACTCCTTCCAGCATCAAAAAAGTGCAAACTCTGCGTCTGACAGGACGTTGCTTAATCAAATCTTCAGCTTTTTGTATCAGCTGCGGATACGCATCCCGGTAGTACACATACATGATCTGCTCCGGAATGCTGATATACTTACTTTTCTGTGACGGGCTAAGATCCTCAGCGCTCCGAACATAGATCTGCCAGGTGCGGATCAGATCTACGGTCACATCAGTCAAATCGTAAATGCCTTTGCCCAGCAAAAACTGTTCAAAAAATTTCCTTGCCTTCCCAGTGACATAGGAACACACTGACAACTGCTCTTCCAAGGATTCCTGTGTAAATTTCTTTAGTGGCTCCATTAATCGACCAGTCCTTCCAGATCAAACAGATCTTTTCTGTCTTCAAATAGCTTCTCCTGTGCCTCATCCAGTCTCCTCTCATCAAGGTAAATATAGTGCTCAGTCGTCTCAATATGCCGATGCCCCAGCATCTTTGATACGGCAGTCAACGGCCAGCCCGCATTGATGCGCACACTTGCGAAAAATCTTCTAAGCATATGTGGGGTCAAGTGATAACCTGACTTTTTTTCGATACGTGTGAACACTTTATACACGCTGGAATAAGTAAGAGGTTTCCCCTCTTTTGTCACAAAGAGATAATCCGAACCCTTATGTGCTTCGGATGTCTGTGCCAGATAGGCCTGGAGCATGGATAACGCGTCTCTGCTGACCTTAACCGAACGATTCTCCGCATTTTTCTGCCTGGCGCCATTTGCATTATCCTCGCGGTACCGGACAAAAATCCGGCCCTCCTCAAAGTCGATGTCCTCTGTATAACGGACACCGAGAAGTTCACCGATACGGAATCCCGTTTCTTTTAGTAGTACAATAAGCAGCCGGTCTCTGAGGCTTTTGCAGACGGCAATTCCCGCCGATATCATCTCTTCTGTGGCCGGGCGGACGTTGCTTTTCCCCTCCTTCAGATATCCGGAGAATCTCCGGCCGTTTTTCCTCCGGGTTACGCCTGCCTGAGAGCTGTAACTGTACATCCGGTCCTCTGTCACGCGTAATCTTGGAAACTCACGGGTTCTCTCCAGGTACTCGTAAAATCCCAAAACTGCTTTTAGATAAGCGTTAGCCGTTTGTGCTTTCGGATGAGATTCCCGTTCCGTATGCCGGCCTGCCTGGACAAATGCGAGGAAGCCAGAAAAATGCGCAAGCTGATCATTATACCCCATATGAACAACCTCCTCGAATACCAGCGATTGATCATCCAGATAGTCGGCGTAGTAGCACAAAGCCCTTGCCACCCGCATACACGTAGTTGTGCTCCGGTTTTCAAGGACCATCTTCTTCAGGTATGCCGAGGGAAGCTCGCAGTATTCTTCTGCCCTGGCAACCAGCAAAAAAACCCGTGCTCCCTCTTCTACTTTTCTGATACAAAATTTGTCCATAGTTAAACTGATATCCACCGCTATCGGTGTGCATTGCGCACTATATATACTTAATTTATAGTGTGCATTGCGTAACTTGTCAACCAAATGCATACTTTTTTGCGCACCGATTAAAAATTTTATGTTATACTTTCTTTGTGGACGTCCTCCTTTATTAGATATATGGTCGATAATGATTTAAAAAAATCCAAAAAATTTCGTATAGTTGCCGCCCACAGAGAAGCTTTTCAGACAGGTTTTGTAATGAACTTTTAGGGAGAAAGCATGAAAAATGTGATCAAAGAAGCGGATGATGATGTATATTCTGAAAATTTGAAACGTGCTTTAAGAAAAGAAGGCATGACGGTCGGTGAACTTGCACGAGTATCGGGGATCCCTAAATCCACGCTTTACTCTATGATCACGCGCGGATCTGCTCTTAGATATGACACCGCAGTCCGTGTTGCTGAGATACTGCATATCAGTGTGTCGAGCATCTCAAAATCTCCAATGGCTAGGAACGAACAGAAACTTCCGAATGATTATATACAGCATGAGAATCATAAAAAAAACTTACAATCATTAGAAGGAATTCTTCTTTTATTCGATCACAGCGATCAAACGGATCTCAAACATCTTCTTCAAGCCTATTACCAGCTTACGGATTGTGCGAGGAGGACTGCTATAACTGTCGTTGAAGATTTGTCCCATAACCCTTCTATGGTCGATTCCGATCGGAAAGACACCCTCTCAAAGACGCATTTAAAAAAGCACCATTAACCAAACGATCTTTCTTTCATCATAAACAAATCTCCGGACCTGATGCCAGACGTCTAAAGAATTTCTGTACAGCAACAGCATACCGCCCCTCCGGTTGGGGGAAAGGCAACGGAACAGACTAATCGGCTGCTCCGCGGGGAGGGACGGAAAGCGGGCAGTAAGGACTGGGTGTCTGTCCAGGCCTTATTGCCCGCTCCTAACTTTCGGCAGAGAAATGTAAATGGCTGGCCTTCCTGTATGCAGGCAGCAACGTTGCCGGCATGCAGGAACAGCCAGCGTGTAAGCCAGGAAATAAAATGGAGGCAGCAGTGCATTCCTGCAAGCGCTTTAAGAACATACACCACCTTCCAGACGGAATAAAGGGAATCATTGCCCCGTTTCAATGCAACAGGCCTTCTTCACGGAATGAAAAATACCTGTCCCCGCCAATGATAATAAAATCATGCATTTCCAAACCGACAATCCTGCATGCCTCATCAAGCTTGTCGCAGGTCATTTTGTCAGTATCTGATGGTTCCGGATTCCCGCTCGGATGGTTGTGAACCAGAACAAGCCCTGCCCCGCCGGACATTAAAACCCTCTGGATGATCTCCCGTCCATTGGCTAAGGAACTGCTGCAGGTACCATGGCTGATCTGAAACAGCGCAAAGGGGGATGCCAGCGCGGTGTTAAGGGAAAGCAGATAAACATATTCCTCACATTTATCTTTGAGATGGATGCAGCTGTTTATCATCTCCACAATGACGTCTGCCCGATTTAATTGATCTGCGTGATAAGGATATACCGTCTCCTTCACCATCACCGGAAGCCTGTCATCATTCAGTATTAATCCATATTCTGTAATCATTTGGTTAGTCTCCTCTCTATTTCTGTTATCAGCTCGTCTGCCGTCCTCTGTATCGTCGCTGCGGCTCCAAGAAGCTCCTCCATCTCTTTTCCGGATAACCATCTGGCGATATACGGAAAGCTGTAATCCCCTGTATCTAATCCCAGCTGCTTGCAAATTGGATGACAGGGGAACACCCTCTGTCTGGGATGTATCAAAAACATACGCAGGACGGAAACGCAGGAGCTTCTTTTCCTGGCCGTCCACCTTCCTTTTGAATTTCATAGGTGCTATAAATCCGTATCCCCTTCTCTCCCGTTCTGACGCGCCGGTTGGACTTCTTCTGACAGGTCTTGTACCCGACAATATAGAAAGCATCCGGTTTCTGCAGATAAATGAGCAGCGTGTTGGAATCGCTGTAAGAAGGGAGCCGGCTCATCACCGTAAGGTACTTTTGATATTCTTCTGAAGAAAAATCCCTGCTGACACCATCCTTCAGCATCTGTATAACCCCTTCCGTCTTCCTTTTTCCTGCCCTTTCTTTTGCGACTGCAGTTTCCCGCAGCCGCAAAAATGTTTTTATACAAGTGCGCACAACTTTCCATCCTGGAAGAAATAGACGTTATCCGTCAGCTTGTCCTCCGGCCTTACCATTGTCCCGTTGATTTCACATACAATGCCAAGCATGTCCTTAGGATCGAAGTCACCGTCCTTCAAAATCAGCACCTCCTCCACCGAAGACGGCAGGATAACCAGTCTGTCCGTCTGCAGCTGCTCTTCCACCTTCTGTAAAAGGTGTTTGGAAAAGATCGTACCTGCACCGTATCTCCTGCCAGGTGTGCACAGCACCCAGAGCGGGAATCCGTCTTCCCGGTCTGAATTTTCGATATGGGCTCCCAGGATATCCATAAGCGGCCTGCATTCAGCTTCTGCCTCGATATTGCGTGCCGCGCATGCGGCAGCTTCTTTCATATCCAGACCTGCTCGTGCAAGCAGGTTCTCTGTCACACAGATGGAAGCCGTTTCTCCCGTGTTACTGTGCTCCGCGATCGGAACATAAAAAGTAAAGGCCAGATCCAGCTTCTTATAGAATGCAAGCCCGTTTTTCCTAATATCCGGGATCTGTTCCGCAGACAGCGCTTTCGGCAGAATATGTCGGCAGATACTGTCCTTTTCCAGATACTCCGCAAGATGGCAGACCACGGCTTTCGAAAAAAAAATATCTTCCAGCTCATCCGCAATTTCCTCGTCCGCGGCATTCCAGAAACCTGCGCTGATGTGAACCACCGGCCACTTGTCTATAACAATGCTCTTTAATTCCAGGGCATTTTCCTGCGTTGTCGCATTTACCCGGAACAGCGCTTTGCGTGCTGCAAGAATGCTGTTAATAGAATCCGTACGTGCAATCATCTCTGTATTCATCATGTTTTCCTCCTTAGAATAAAAAACTGGCCGGACATTTCTGTCCGGCCCCAATGCCCATTTATGCTTCGCTTTTTGCGGATCTGCGCTGCTCCCTTACGGTCCTGCCTTCCATAATCTGGATACTTTCAATGAAGGGATGCTGGAAATACTCTATTTTTCCGCCTTTCTCCCGGCTGCCTGATCTAAGGCTGTACTGGATGCTGACCTTATCCCCGGTTCCGAGATATCCATAGATGCCTTTGTTTTTCATACTTGCGGGAATAAAACCCCGGAATTCTATAAAATCCGATTTGTATTCATGCTCTTTTCCAGATGCGAAGTTCTGCTGACACGCGACATCCAGGACTACGGAAAAAGAGTGGTTCTGATTCTGAAAATAAACGGGTTCCCGTGTAATCCGTCCGGTATAGATGCCAAAATTGTTGTTATTCACGGTTTTTCCTCCTGAAATAATGATTGAATTCCTGTTGACACCATATTCATATTGCATGCCGGAAAAAAGACATATTGACAGTAGGGGCAGACCGGACCAGGCTAATTGCCGCGGGCGCCTATTTCGCCCCGGCAAAGCCCGGAGGTTTCGGACTGCGGGTACATGCTGTCAATATTCTTTTTTCCGTAAAAAACAGAAGCTGGGATTTACTCCCAGCTCCTGTACTTTCCGGAGATAGTTGTGATGGTACCGATCGTTGACCGGATCGCCTCACCGTAGGTTGTTGCGTTTTCTGCTACTTTCTGGCTGTGCAGCCAGTTACTGAAGTAGATAAATGTCTTTTTATTTTTTGTGTCAAAGACGAATTCGATTTCTCTATCGAAGTAATCGTCTGTCCGGAGTCTTTCGATTCTCTGAAGATTTTCTTCAGAGCAGTCAACTCCGTAGATATGAGCTACCCCCTGGTTCAACGCTGTGCCTGTGATTTCAATGAGCATCTGCTTTTCCTCCTTCGGATTTTCTATTCGGTTTTCAAGGTTCCCTGCAGCCTTTTATCTGGCTGCTCTGACACGAGTGCACAGCGCGTTCTGCATAGGTGCAAGGAACAAGCGAAGTGAAACGAAGCGGGACGCCGTAGGGCAGTCCTTGCACCTATGCAGGTTGGGCTGTAAAAGGAGTTCTGAGCAGCCAAAGGATGCAGGGAAGTTGGAAACACGGATAAAATCTGGACAGGAAAAGCGTACGCACAGTGGATACAGGCACGGCGTTGGACCAGGGGGGGCGGCGCACTGATAAGTCAAATCTCTCTCCCCTGCCTTCACGGGGGAGATGTCAGACGACCTATTGCGTAAGCAACGGATGACAGAGGGGGTTCCGATTTATGAAATGAAAAACTTTTGCAAACTGAAATGTTTGTTCTACCATGAACGCATCCTGTTAGATTATACTATCCCGTCTCTCGCATTTTATGCCATTTCTTATAATAATCCATGGAGTGTGTCGCTTTGTTATGGTTTTTCATATTTTAACTGCGGGTCTGAACCCCGTTTTCTTTTTTTGCATTTTGCGCCGCCGGGTGGCCGTTGGTGCGTTTGTGAGTGGCCACCCAGCGTTATGAGAGGCCGGTCAAGAAGACATTATTCCACGGTGCTCTTGACATGAGCCTCCTTCGCATATGATGCGATGGCAAAGCGGCAAGGCGGCGTAAATATAGCCTTTGCCACGGCAGGACAGCCTATCATATGCTACTCATGTAAAGAGCCTTTCGCGGCATAAGGTCTTCTTGACAGGATGGACACTCCGGCGCTCTGTGGCCACTCGGCTGCACAAAAGTGGACACTTGGTCACGCCATATGCATTTTTCTTCTGGCATTTTTCATTACAAAATTTTTCCTCAAAATCCGCACATACAAATCGTTTTTTCGAAAAATCGACCATATATACGTGCTTTCAAAAGATAGCAAAGGACGGGGATTTCTCCCCGCCCTTGAATATTCCGTGCTTAGGATACCAACAATCCGCAATAGCGTACTACATGATCATTAGGCTTCTTTTAGTTGCCGAGGTTGTGGTCCCCCCGGCGATGCTCCCACAACCCGACCTTACATGCCGTTATAAAATGCAGGTAATACAGGCAATCAAGGAACTGTGGAAAATTGCCACTGATGCTTCTGGTGTGTATTTACATCGGTATCTATAAAAATTTTTTCCCGTAAATCCGCACAAACAAAATCGATTTTTCAAAAGTCGACCATATATACACGAAAGCGCATTAACAAAAGAAACGGATCAGAAAAATAAATTTTATTTTTTCGAAAAAATCCGCACGTATGAAAAATTTTCTCCAAAAATCGACCATATATACATGTAACAGAAAATACTGTACGAAAATCTATCGAGGAACAGAAGCCACATGAGCAAGGGAAAAGTCCAACCGAAAAACAAAAATTCGGTAGCGTATCGTGAGGTATGTCCTCGCAATGGGAGGAGGTTGTATATGACAAAAAAAATTTCATTACAAAGTTCAAATGATATTCACCGCAGTGGATAGAGTGATGCCGAGCTCTTAAATAGATTATCACATAAAAAGTAATGAATAAACAAAAGTTTAACAGCAAAGGAGATAAAAAATGGATAATCAGCTCAAAATTCTCGTCGACGAAAAGCATAAGGCTAAAATTTTAGCCGCTATCAAACAAGCTGAAGGAAAATCCTCAATGCGATTGGCCAATTTTTCAAACGTAAAGTACGCGGCGGAAACGCTTAAAGACATCGGCTCCACACTCACAGCTTTGGAAGGAAGCAGCATCACATACACACCTGGAGCCGAGATTTTCCCTAATGCGTATACAAATTTTAATACTCCAATGGGTACATATATCACTGTTACATGCATCCACAAAAGATTTTATCTTACGGATGTTGGACGACATAATTGCAATCGGTCGAAACGCTTCCGCGTTTCACTTTCCGAGTCAGCTAAAGCAAGCATTATTGAAAGAATTGAGCAGGGATATGTATAACCATTTCATCTTTGTTAATGATGAAAAGTTCCAGACAGCCAGTGTCATGTTAAGGCTCTGGCTTCTGAAAATAAACCAGTAGATTTTTCATGCACAGAAAATTAAAAAACAATCTAATTTGATCCATATATAACGTAAGGGAATAGTAAACGGTAAAACACTAGTACCTTGAAAAAATACAGCTGCCATTTCTGGCAGCTGCGGGTTGTCAGTTAAGTTGTTCCCGACATTCCGTCGGCAGATCCTGTGACCATGGCTCAAGCTTTTCAAGGAAGGATCTGTCCGTTTCTTCCAGGTGCTTCGGTATCTTGCTCAAGAGTAATTCAAAGTATCGGAACGGGTTCTGATGGTTGGCCTTAGCTGTTTCGGCAATGCTGTAAATGATAGCACTCGCTTTTGCTCCGGCAATCGTGTCGATCATCAACCAATTCTTTTTTCCTACACAGAATGGGCGGATGGCCTGTTCTGCAGCTTATGCGAATGTTCGGATAAGCCGCAGAGCGAGGTATACGCACCTTCACAATCGGCCGGAAGAACTGGTATCTCATAGATACCATCCACGGTGCGAAATCCAGTGCGATACTGTACAGCATAGCTGAAACGGCAAAGGTGAATCACCTAAAGCCGTATGAATATTTCAAGTATCTCCTGGAGGAGATCCCAAAACATGGTGCGCTGGAAAATGATTCCTTCATAGAGGATCTGCTGCCTTGGTCCAAAAAGCTTCCGGATTACATACGGAAAAACGATCCGCCGAAGCCACAGCCATCGAAAAAATGATCAATGTTTGTTCATGAAGTCGTTCCGAAAGGAGCGGCCTTAACTTTGTCAAGGTACCGATTATTTACCACTTACTTCGATTGTAAAGGTGCGGGTTCGGATAACAGCATCCGGACAAAAATTCAACGTAGATCCTGCCACTGGCTTTATCGATGTCGGAATATCGACTTCAGCAAAGGAAACCACAGGTTCTTCAGATACAGAAGCAGTCTGCGCATCATATGCTTCACGTCGCAGTTGTCTCTGCCGGTAATAAAAAGTTTTAATGTTGATACCGTTCTGTTCACACCAGGCCTTTTTTGTAAGACCACTGGCATTACAAGCGTGGATGATATCGAGCCATTGTTGATGACGAATATCCGAAGTTATCTTGTCCATGAACTCTTAGCCTCCTTTGGAACTTCAAAAAACCTTAGGTTTTTTCGATTTCATTATCCCAAAAATCAGCTGAGCTTGACAGGTACGGACGATTTACCGTTTACTATCAAATAGCCAGCATCCTGAGAAAAGATGCTGGCTATTTGATGTTTGCAAAAGGATGATATTGCATTTTCAGTATAAAATTATTTTATGGATTACAATCCTTACATGGTGTATAGCCTTCTGCAATTAACTGACTACGAGATTCTGTCACATCCTTACGATTTTTCGTGCTCATTCTTTTTACGCTGCTGCATGTCGGCCGATGGAATACCTTTGATCTGGTATTCAAAACATAGGATGATGCAACAGGTGTTTGTGTCGGTGCCACTTTCGGAGTTGTTGTAGGAGTTGGCTTTGCTGTAGGTGTAGCTGTTGGTGTCGGGGTTGTGGTTGGAGCAGGTGTAGGTGTAGCTGTTGGCGTCTGCCCACCAATAGATGAATCACCAGTTGAATAATCAATAGTGATTCCCGGCTGCACATTATAGCAGTAAACACAGAATTCTACGCCTTCTCCCTGGTCTTCAACAGACTTTGCTTCCATCAGGACACCGGAAGCGAGCATATTGTTTCCCTCAAACATAGGCGTAACACGATACAGAACGTGGTTTCCAGTTTCCTTGATGTAATCTGCCACCAAATTTTCAAAAGGTTCCATGCCCTCCACGTTCATGTACCGAGTTCCAGTAATCAGATTCTGCGGATTCGCATTTTCAGCTGTAAGCTGATATCCAATTAAATGACATCTGTTATACAGATAATTGCCATCAACAATCCCTGGGTACTTAACAGTGTGCCATCCTGTCGGTTTTACGGATCCGATTTCACCACGAGGTTCCGTCGGCATCAAATCCTGACCGATACAGGCATATGCTGTCGTGCATCGACCTACTGAATCTAAGTTACCGTATGTTTCGAAGGCAGATGTAGTGTTGTCAGAATCTGTAAAGAACGGGACATTATTATTAACAACGACATATGGGGATCCATTATATGCAGGAACGGTAATTTTTCCGTTTCCATTGTTGTATACTTTCCCGGCTTCGGATTTCTGATTGCTGCCGTTTGTCAGGCTGTTATAGCGATAAAGGAATGTGATGGCCTGCGCACGAGTGCATGGTTGGTTACTTCCGAAATGATTCTCGGATACACCGGACGTAATGCCATTTGCGGCAGCCCAGTTAATGGCATCATATGCGTAACCAGATGCATCATCAAAACCACTGTTCGCTGCCTTCTCATTATTTCCATATTCCCGATAAAGGAATGTCACGATCTGGGCACGCGTGCATGTCTGTTCAGGTGAAAAATTATTACCACCAGTTCCGGATGTGATTCCTTTTAGATTCGCCCAGTTGATGGCATTATATGCAAAATTGCTCGTGGATACGTCGTTAAATGTATTAGAACATAATACCGTTGGTGAGCCTGCATATCTATAGAGAAAGGTAACGATCTGTGCCCGGGTACATGGAGCATCGGGACTGTAGGTAGATTGCGTCGTACCAGATGTGATGCCATTGGTCTTATCAGCACCCCATTCTACAGCGGCTGCGTAGTACGCATTTGCAGGAACATCACTAAATGTGGAACCTGCAGCACCTACTGGAATCGCCAGAGAAAATGCGATGACTAAGGTCATGACTAGTATAAACGTCACGAATTAACTGGACTTTTTAAGGGGCAATGTCTCAACCTGTATTTTCTCATCGGAATCTATTTCGTCGAGCTTATATTTCCAATGGTAAACTACAGGATCAGCATTTACCTCATCAAAGTATTTATATATCCGCTCTACCAGTTCTTCCTTGGTCTTCACACGTATACCTTTTAAGAACTGACGGGTAAGTTTACTGAAAAAGCCTTCTACGAGATTCAGCCAGGAGCCATGTTTGGGCGTGAATACAAACTCAAACCTTCCGGGAACTTTTGCAAGGTACTTACGTGTCTCTTCAGATGTATGCACCTTGAGATTATCCAGTACCAGTCGGATCTTATCCCCCTTGGGATATTTGGCGTCAAGCAGACTGAGGAATTCTACGTATTCTTTGCTGCTGTGACGATCTCTGACAAGCGGGATTGCTTCTCCGGTCTGCAGGTCAATCCCGGCAAGAAGCGCAACAGTTCCAAGACGTTTATACTCGTAATCCCTGTTGATGGTTCTGTGGTTCTCGTCAGGAAGCAGGTCCTCTGAGGTATTGGCGGTTGCCTGAATTCCGGGCTTTTCATCGTAGGAGAGCACATGGACCACCTGACCGTCTTCATCAAGAGGCAGAAGCTGGCCGGTTTCGTCGAATTGCAGGGATAACTGTTTGTAGACCAGAAGGACATTATGCATCTTCTGATCGAAATCCGGATCGCGGTTCTCACAGTAATACGTGATCTTGTTTGGCTTGATATCTGCCTCTTCAAGTATCGTGCGGACCTTCGACTGGCTGACAGTTGAAAGCCTTATATGACCGGCTCCTTCCGCAAACTTGTTTATGTGTTTGGTAAGAAGTGCGCGGGTCCATACTTCGGCAGAGTAGCCCAGGTCGACCGGTTTCTGACAGGCAATACTGATGATCCACGCTTTTTCATCGTCCGTGATCTCTGCATTGCGGCCACGGCCGGGAGCATCAAACAGAGCGTTTTCGACACCGCCCTCAAGATACTTGTTTATGCAAAGCATTATGCTCTTGCGGTTCATATCAACTTTATCCGCAATAGCATCAATAGACAGACCATCTGCTTTGAGCAGAAGGATCCTGGCTCTCATGACTGTCTGTGCCTGGATTGTACGTGCTTTGGTTTGTGTCTCAAGGTAAGACCTGTCTTCATCGCTTAACGTAATAACAGAGGCTTTTCTTCCCATAGTACAGCTCCTTTTGAATTGATAAGGACATTATACTATAGGATGCCGTTACAGTCCATTTATTTAAAAACGTTTATACTAGTGTCAGGAAAAACCGGAATCTTTTTTTCTTCATGTTGTTAACCCTCCTCCTATTTATATGATTTGTTTATTATGAGGTAATAAGTGCTTCAGTCAGATAGCCATTGCTTATGCTCATTATCAATCCCAGCCCATTGTATTGGAAGGCATTATTGATAAGATCTAGATATTCTGACACCGTAAAATATTCATAAATGGACTTATTGGTATCAGAATCATATCCTGCATTTAAGACAAACTGTGTGTTTTCATTAAATTTAACATAATAGTTCCCATACGAGAGCCTGTTGGTACCACTACTGAATCCGTCCTCGGTCATCTTTTCTGGTCTTCCGGTAATAACAAGCATATTATCTTTCAGGCTTACATTACTAATATACCCATATGGGTATTTATCATTACCTCGAGTCATACTGCCGCCATATGTACCTTCTGTCAGAAGATTCGGATCGTTGGTTGACTCTGAATTATTAGTATTGCTGTATACTTTACCTGCTTCTGCTTTCTGGTTCGCACCATTCGTCAGGGAGTGGTATCGATATATAAAAGTAATGGCCTGTGCACGCGTGCAGGGTTGATTGCTCCCAAAGTGTTCTTTAGACACGCCGGACGTAATGCCATTTGCGGCAGCCCAGTTAATGGCGTCATATGCATAACCAGGTGCATCATCAAAGCCGCTGTCTGCAGCTTTTTCTCCATTCCCGTATTCGCGATAAAGAAACGTCACAATCTGGGCACGTGTGCATGTCCGTTCAGGTGAAAAATTATTGTCACCAGTCCCAGATGTGATTCCCTTTAGGTTGGCCCAGTTGATGGCACTATATGCAAAATTGCTCGTTTTCACATCCCTGAACGTATCAGAACTTAATACTGTTGGTGAGCCTGCATATCGATACAGAAAGGTAACAATTTGTGCCCGCTTACATGGAGCATTCGGGCTAAAGGTCGTTTGCGATGTTCCGGAGGCGATGCCGTTTGTCTTATAAGCACTCCATTCTACAGCATCTGCATAGTATGCATTCGCAGGGACATCGTTGAATGTCAGTCCTGCAGCGCTTACAGGAATTGCCGCAGAGAAAGCCGTGGCTAGAGTCATGACTAGCGTTAAAAATAACCGGAATCTGTTTTTCTTCATGATAAACCTCCAATCCTAAGAATGTTTTTCTGAAAGAAGAAAGTATCAATTATCTTTTTATACTTGTGGCGACCTGTAAACTTTTCCTTATATACTGCTTTAATGTGCTCTTGTCATGAGAGTATCCAACAAAATCTTCTTTAGATATAGTCAAGTCCATATTTGTGTGTAAATTACCTTCAGGTATAACTGTTGATAACTATGCTGCCAGAAGAGCGGCTTGTTCTTCAGCAATCAGATGCAGTTG
>Ga0256406_1003343_pt1 | contig 20070 bp, 18 predicted proteins | sample RumenRJG_03DNA_FD_185986 | JGI IMG/M metagenome (GOLD analysis project Ga0256406, IMG submission 185986) | Bovine rumen microbial communities from Lethbridge, Alberta, Canada - RJG_03 | ecosystem: Host-associated > Mammals > Digestive system > Stomach > Rumen | place: Canada: Alberta | collected... | reverse complement strand
TTTATTTTTGCCTTGCTCAAATAATTGTTGAGGTTTTTACACCTCGCACATCGGCTTTATTCGTTCGCTGTACTGTTCAGTTTTCAAAGAATCATCGCTCGTCAAGCGACTTGATTATCATATCACGAGGTTTCGTTTTTGTCAAATTATTTTTCAATTTTTTCAAAAACTTTTTCGTGATGCCGCTAGTTGCGGCTTGATGATAATAATGAGTGCTTAAACCTTTCAACACCTTTTTATGTTTCCATTGTTTCCGAAGTTGTCTTTCTTGTTCAAGCGTATGTTATTATAACAATTTGTATTTTCTCTGTCAAATCAGTCAATTCTCGATTTTCCTGTTTTGGGTTCTCCTGTCGTTTTAAAAGTATCCACTATAGACTTTGAATGATGTACTTCTTTTTTGATATTAGCGCAGTTTGAGGCAGCCTCATTGGTATTAAAAATAATGATTCTACAACCTATATTTCATAGCGAAAAAGATGTACCGGATCTCAGTCATTTTAAACCTTTTCAGACTATCTTTAATTTTATGTTTAGTCCATTTGAAATGGTTATTTTTCTTTTGTTTTATCTTCTTAAAAGTTTATAATACATAGAGGAAATGTAATTTCAAAGGAGGGTTTCTGATGAAAAAAATAATTCTTTCTGCCGTCTTTGCTTCTTTCATTCTTGCAGGCACTGTTTCTGCCAATTGGATTACCGGCGAATCGACTATACTGGCTGTAAGTCAGGGGGAAGCTGCGTTTCACACGACTCTTTCCTCCGATCAGCGGCTAGATGCCGGTATGACTTCCGGCGATAGTGTGAATGCAGATGTTATTTTTTCTACTGCCTCTTCTACTGAGAAGTTAACACTCACCTGTCCGGTACGTCACTCATCAGGAACCAGTGCTGACGGAACTTCATATACCGATGCAAAGCTGACTGTCACCCCTCTCATCAATACCGACAGCGGCCGGCGCTTTTACCTGGTTGAAACAGGTACCGCAGGTGGAAGCCAAATCGTAGCTTATAAAAAAGGCATTTTTACCGTAGTATTTGCAGCCGATTCTCTGAAAACGGATTTTGATGAGGTTTCGTTCCAGGCTGCCAAAAAGGAACTTCTTCTCCATACGGTAACGAATGGAGCTGCTGCCGATTATATACTTAAGTTTGATAACAAGACTGGCACTTTCAATGCTACTTTAAAAACATAAGTCCATAATAAAAACCGCCGCTCCGTATAAGGAGAGGCGGCTTTTATTATTTCTTCTTTTTGTCTTCCTTGATTCTGGACTTATCACGGTCCAGTGCTTTTTTCTTTTTCTTCTTGTTTTTCTTTTCTTTATGAAGCGGTTTTTCCGGTTTAAGGATTTCTGCTCTAGTTTCTCCTGTTTCTTCTTCTGTCCTTCTATCTTCTTCCGCTTCCCTTTCAGCAAGCTTGCCGGATTCCGCATCTTCTGCTTCCTGCCGGGCTGTCAGGGTTTCGATTTCTTCTTTGGAAACATCTGCTTCGCTGACGCGGGGAAGTATAACGGTCATGGTTGTACCTTTCCCTTCTTCGCTGAAAACAGACAGTGTCCCTTTATGTTTATCTACTATGTGTTTACAGATGGCAAGACCAAGGCCGGTACCACCGGTGGCTTTGTTTCTGCTTTCTTCAGCACGATAGAATCGCTCAAATACACGATCCTGTTTTTCTTTCGGGATACCAATACCTGTATCGGATACGGTGAGTTTGATTTTATCTTCGCCTTCCGGGCAAAGTACGGCATGAACGCTTCCTCCCTGGGTGTTATATTTTACTGCATTATCCAGAAGGTTCATAATCAGTTCGGAAAGGAGGGCCGCATTACCATAGGCGTAAAGAGGTTCTGTATCAACGGTAATTGTCACATTCTTGGCTTTTGCCTGCGGTTCTATGAGTTCTGCTGCATAATGAACAAGGCTGTCCATGGATACTGTTTTCCAGGTAATAGTGGTTTCTGTTTCTTCTATTTTAGAAAGATGCATAATCGTATCAATGAGCGTCAGCATACGATGGGATTCATTGACAATCCGGCTTCCAAAGAATTTCACATCTTCCGGCTGCTGATACATACCATTGGCAATCATTTCTGCAAATCCGCTGATAGAGGTCAAAGGTGTCTTTAATTCATGAGAAACATTGGCGGAAAATTCCCGTCTCATCTTTTCTGCCATATAAGAAGCGGTCATATCGCGGAGAACGATGAGAAGACCGGTCTGGCCGTCGGTCAGTTCAAGCTGCGTCATAACCATACGATAGGGCTTGTCGAAAAGATTCAGCGTATACTGCTGCCTGCCTTCTGTACGGTAAGCTTTCCCGATCACTCGCAGCCAGTCTTCGTCGTGATACAGACTTGCAATGCGGCGATATCTTTTGTCTTCGCCGGGTTTGAATATTTCTTCGGCCTTGGTATTGTAGGAAACAATTTCTTTATGGGCATTCAGAAGAATAATACCATCAGAAATCGTATTGAAAACGATTTGAATGGTATTTCTCTCTTCTTCCAGATCTTCCAGATAGCTTTCTATTTCATCATGCTGTTCTTCTACTTTGGAAATAAGAGGATTCAGTTCTTCATAGGCCGCAGGCGGGGTCACTTTTTTCCCTTCCATTATATCCTGTACTAAATCTCCCAGGAGCTGGAACGGTTTCAGTATTTTCAAGGTTTCCCTTTCCGCCACAAAGAGACAGCCTACGATAAAAACGAAGAAGAAAATCACTATTTCCGGAAGATAAGCGGAAAAGGCCGCATAGGAGACGGAGCGCATGCTGGAAAGACGAAGGATGGAACCATCCGGAGCTTTTCGGGCATAGTAGCTCTTCGGATTTCCCCTGGCATCTTTATGGACACCGCTGCCCATGCCTTTTTCCATGGCTTCTTTGACTTCACTGCCGGACATATAGTCTTCGTCGGTTTCACCATCACTGTCGTATATCACGGAACCTTTGTCATCAAGCCAGACGATGTGGATAGTCCCTTTGTTTTCATCAAAGACACGGGCAAGATAGTCTTTTCCGCGCGCTTCTTCATCCATAGACAGAGATTCAGCCATGACTATGTTCAGATGCTGAACTTCATGGCTGAATTGTTCCACCATGCCCTGATAGTAGAGCACGGCGGAAAGGATAAAAGTAAGGACTACGGACAGGATGCCCATGAGCAAAAGGCTTCGATAGATGCGGACTTTCATGTATTGTTACTGCTCCTTAAGATTTTCTGTCGCCCAGGCGGTAGCCCACTCCACGAACTGTTCTGATGGCTGCACCTTCGCTTCCCAGTTTCTGGCGCAAGCTCATGATATGCATATCGATGGTACGGCTCTCCATTTCAAAAGGAGAGTCCCATACGGCCTGCATAATCTGGTCTCGGGACAGGACGATGCCTTTATTTAACAGCAAATAACACAATAAGTCAAATTCTTTCAGGGTCAGCTGTACTTCTTTTCCTCCGGCCATAACAGTATGCTGTTCCTGATCAACAACTATGCCTTCAAAAGAAAGTAGTTTTTTACCCTGTTCCTGTGGTTTCTTCGTGCGCCGGAGTACGGACCGGATGCGGGAAAGGAGTTCCATGATGCCAAATGGTTTTGTTACATAATCATCGGCCCCAAGGTCCAGTCCCTTGACAACATCGAATTCACTGGTTTTGGCAGTCATCATAATAATCGGAATGTTCTGAAGTTTACCCGGAGCACGCAGTTTCTTCAATATTGTAAGTCCATCTTCTCCCGGAAGCATGATATCAAGAAGAATCAGATCCGGTACGTTTTTCTGCAGGGCATCATAAAATTCCTGGGCTTCTCCAAACCCGGCCACTTTATACCCCTGTCCACGGAGTGCATAACTTACAAGTTCCCGGATACTTTCATCATCTTCAACACAGTAAATCAGCGCCATATAGGCCTCCATAAAAACATATAACCAAAGCCGGCAAGCAAAAATACCTGCCGGATGACTCATCAACTTAATTTTATTTTACCATAATTTTATTCTTGATACACATCTGCAAAGGATGAAGTCCGGCAAGAGAAAATGAAAAATATTTCCTGGTAAAGCCTTTTACAGTATATATCAGCCAAAATTGCCGGATACGTAACGGATCGTTCTTTCATTCTGCGGATTTTCGAAAATCTGGTTTGTTTCACCAAATTCAACCATTTCGCCAAGATAGAAGAATGCGGTCTTGTCAGCGATACGCTGGGCCTGCTGCATATTATGGGTAACCATGATGACGGTATAGTCTTTTTTCAGTTTGACTGCCAGGTCTTCGATATGAGCTGTGGAAATAGGATCCAGTGCAGAAGTAGCTTCGTCCATGAGGAGGACTTCCGGTTCAACCGCAAGAGCTCTGGCGATACAAAGACGCTGCTGCTGACCGCCGGAAAGGCCAAGGGCGGATTTATGAAGACGATCTTTCAATTCGTCCCAGATGGCTGCCTGCCGGAGAGAACGTTCAACGATATCATTGAGTTCGCTCTTTTTGGTGATGCCTTTCAGTCTTGGTCCGTAAGCGATATTGTCATAAATGCTCTTGGGGAACGGGTTCGGCTGCTGGAATACCATGCCTACATGGCGGCGAAGAACGATGGGATCCACGTCAGTGTAGATATTGGTGCCGCCAAGGAGAATCTGTCCTTCCACGCGGCAGCCTGCCACGAGGTCATTCATTCTGTTCAGGGTACGGAGGAATGTGGATTTGCCGCAGCCGGAAGGTCCGATGAGAGCGGTAATCTGATTCTTTTCGATGCGGAGGTTAACTTTCTTCAGTGCCTGGAATGCGCCATAGTAGAGATCTACATCCTTGCAGTCGAACATGATGTTGGAATATACGGAAATGGCGGATGCGGAAGCCTGTGCATTCACTGCCATAGAGTCATTGTTTGTCATTATGCGTTTTCTCCTTCTGTCTTCTTGGATACATACCGGCTTACCAGTCTGGCACCGATACTGAATACTAATACCATGATCATAAGAACGGCTGATGCGGCAGCAGCGGTATCGGCTGCACCTGCGCCCACGCCTTCGGTACGGGTTGCCCATACCTGGAGGGAAAGGGTTTCACCGGGACGGAATGGATTCAACGGGCAGGCCGGAGAAGCCAGATTCCAGTTATTCCAGTTAATATCAGTGGACATTCCGGCGGTATACAGAAGGGCGGCTGCTTCGCCAAAGCCTCTTCCTGCTGCCAGGATGACACCTGTTACAATCGGGCCGATCGTAGCGGGAAGCATAACATGCCAGATGGTTTCAAAGTGAGTAGCACCAAGGGCAAGGGAGCCTTCTTTATAACCGGGAGGAAGCGTTTTGAACGCATCATAAGTCGTAGAGGTAATTAATGGAAGGGAAAGTACGGATACGGCCAGAGAGCCGGCAAAAAGACTCCACTGGGAGTGAACCATAATGATGAATACGAGGTAGCCGAACAGGCCGACTACTATGGAAGGCAGGGAAGACAGCGTTTCAATAGCCATACGAAGAGAATTGGTTACTCTTCCGGGCGGCGCATATTCAGCCATGTAGACACCTGCGAATACACCAATGGGCACGGAAATAATCAGAGAAAGTACGACGAGATAAACAGTATTGAAGAACTGGTTTCCAATACCGTTGATACCGAAGGAAAAGATTTCCGGTTTGAGTGCCCTTACCCCGCCCCAGACCACATAGAGGGTGAAAGCGATAAGGAGAAGAACGAATGCCGCAGAAACGACATAGAAGAATCCGGTTGCGACATGATCGGAGAAACGGGCTTTTTTCAGGCCTGCATCGATATAGCGGAGATTCAGGGTCCCCTCATTTGACGGCTGTGTCATGCTAATTTCTCCTTTCTTGCAGCAATCAGATGAATCAGAAGGATAAAGATCAGGGAAATAATGAAAAGCAGGAGTGCCATGGTCCAGAGGGCAGAGTTCAGTTCCCCACCGTCCATAGCGCCGCCCATATCAGATGCAATGGCTGCGGTCAGGCTGTTTGTCGGGGCAAGGAGGCTCGAAGGGAAAGATTTCATCTTGCCGATGACCATGGAAACTGCCAATGCTTCGCCAAAGGCTCTTGCAAGGCCCAGGACTATGGCAGTCAGGATTCCCGGCAGGGCTGCCGGAATCAATACCTTGTAAATCATCTGCCATCTGGTAGAGCCCAGACCGTAAGCACCTTCAATAAATTTCTTGTTTACTGTGCGAAGCGCATCTGCAGAGACGGAGGTAATCGTCGGATAAATCATGACGGAAAGAACGATGGATGCCGCCAGCACGCACTGTCCATGAGGAAGGTTGAATACCTTCTGTAATAGAGGAACGAGCACGACCAGGCCTACCCAGCCATAAACGACGGAAGGAATGCCTACAAAGATTTCTACTGCCGGACGAATGACCTTTTCTCCCAGTTTCGGAGAAATCTGGGTCATGAAAACGGCTGTGCAGATCGAAAACGGAATGGCAATGACAAGTGCAAGGAAGCAGGTGAGGATGGAGCCCCAGATAAAGATGGCCGCACCGACTTTACCGCCGCCAACATCGGTATCCGACGGTTTCCAGGCAGAGGAGAAAAGGAATTCACCGATGCTGTGGTGGAAGTCCGTAAATGTAAGCATGCCTTTTGCCAGGAGGAAGCACCCGATGGCAATGGTGAGAACGATGAGGAACAGCCCGCATATGGTGGAGATGCTCTTCCCCAGTATTTCTCTTCGGAACATATGCTGCTGCCGCATATTGCTTTCCATAATTTCTTGATTCAACCCCTTTGTTGAAATACGGGAAAGGCAGCCGCAGAGATTCACTGCGACTGCTTTTCCCGCTTGAATTCATTTTGTCAGGTCTTTTGGACCTTTTATCTGCGGGGAAAGTTTCTCCGCGTCCGGCAGACCGGATTATTTTTTCTTCATCTTGGAGGATACGCCGTAGCCCTGTTTTTCAATTTCTACGCCGTATTCATCGCTCATTACATAATCGATGTAAGCTTTAACAGCGCCGGTTGCTTCGCCCTTGGTGTACATGTGTTCATAGCCCCAAACCGGATATTTGCCGTTGTAAGTATTTTCCAGAGTCGGTGCTACGCCATCGATGCCGATGGGTACAACATCTTTATTGTTAACCAGATAGGACAGAGCTACATAGCCGATAGCACCCTTGGTCTGAGCAATGGACTGAATCAGTGTGCCGCTATCATCGGTTTCCAAAGATTTGTTGGAAGCTTCTTCAGCGCCTGCCAGAGCCAGTTCAGTGAAGAGGGCACGGGTACCGGAAGTGGTCGGACGGGTTACGAGGACGATTGGTTCATCCGGGCCGCCAACATCTTTCCAGTTGGTTACTTTTGCAGTGAATACATCCTGCAGCTGTTTTTTGGTCAGGCTCTTTACCTTGTCGCCGATATCCTTGTTGGCTACCGGAGCAACGGTGAGAACACATACCTTGTGGTCTACGAGGCCCTTAGCCTTGTCAGCAGGGAGCTTCTTTTCTGCCGGAACATCGGAGTTGCCGATATTAACGGAGCCTTCAGCTACCTGTTTCAGACCAGTGCCGGAACCGCCTGCATTCAGGGTAATGGAAACGTCAGGGTTCTTTGCCTTGAATTTAGCTGCTGCATCCTTAGCAAGAGGGAGCAGTGCGGAAGAACCGGAAACGGTTACCTGACCGGAAACTTTGGAACCGGAAGCTGCTGCACTTTTAGCCGGAGCGGGAGAACCGCCGCCGCAGCCTGCTGCTGCTACCAATGCTGCACCGGAAAGAGCTACTGCCATCCACTTTTTAAGATTCATGTTAATCCTCCTTGAAACAAATGATTATTGTTTTTGTTGCGTTGTACATAGTGTAAGGGATAGATGTAAAAACGATAGAGATGACAAGGTATACTTTACGTTTAGTTTGTAATGGTTTTGTAAATCAGCTTTCCATTATTTTTACAATATTTTGAATTCATGCATTCCATACGAAAGATTTAAAGTCATCAAAAGTCTCTTCTATATCAGATCCGGTTCAATGTAAAAATTTTTATGTATCTTTCCTGTTTCAACCCCGGCTTTTCACAAATCATTTTTAATATTCCCCACACAAAAAAGGCATCTACCAGAGATGCCTTTTTGTATGGAATATATTATTTCTTTTCTTCGAGATGATGGAGACCTTTGTCTGCAATATCTTTGCGATACTGTACACCGCGCCAGTGGATTTTGGAAACGCCTTCATAGGCTTTGGCTTTGGCTTCTGCCAGAGTCGGAGCCAGCGCTACTACGTTCAGTACGCGGCCGCCATTGACCAGGTATTCTCCGTTTTTCTTCATCGTGCCTGCATGGAATACGAGGCAGCCTGTCGCCTTTGCTTCTTCGAGACCGGAAATAACTTCGCCGGAGGAATGCGAGGCAGGATATCCTTCCGAAGCCATAACCACATCAACAGCACAGCCTTTTTTCCATTTCACTTCTTCTTTGGTAAGCTTTCCATGGACACAGTCCAGCATGACCTGGGCAAGATCGCCATCGAAGAGAGGAAGTACAGCTTCCGTTTCCGGATCGCCAAAGCGGCAGTTGAATTCCACGACTTTAGGACCTTCATCGGTAATCATGAGACCTGCATAGAGACATCCCACAAAAGGATAGCCTTCTTTCTTCATAGCTGCCATCATGGGACGAAGAATTTTTACTTTGACTTCATCCATCATGTCGTCAGTCATCACCGGAGCCGGGGCATAGGCGCCCATGCCGCCGGTATTTGGCCCCTTATCCCCGTCATAGATGCGCTTATGGTCCTGGGAAGAAACCATGGGAACGACAGTGGTTCCATCACAAAAACAGAGAACGGATGCCTCTTCCCCTTCCATAAATTCCTCAATGACTACGGAACGGCCTGCACCGCCAAAGGAATGCCCTTCCAGCATATCCTTCACTGTGTCAATGGCTTCTTTTTCAGTCTGGGCAATAATGACGCCTTTGCCTGCTGCCAGACCATCAGCCTTGATGACGATAGGATATTTCTTATTGGCTTTCAAATATTCCACTGCTTTGTCTTCATCGGTAAAGACTTCATAAGCCGCCGTAGGTACTCCGTATTTCTTCATAAGGTTTTTCGCAAAGCCTTTGGAGCCTTCGATGCGGGCAGCAGCTTTGGACGGTCCAAAGAATGCCAGACCTTTTTCAGCAAATTCATCAGCCAGACCTTCAGTGAGGACGGTTTCCGGGCCTGCCACAGTGAGGTCCACATTCATAAGTCTTGCAAAATCAATGATATCTTCGTGGCCTTTCACGGGAATGAGGTGAGCCACGTCGCTCATACCATCATTTCCGGTAATGGCATATACTTCAGTGACAGAAGGACTCTGTGCCAGTCTCCACAGGAGGGCATGTTCTCTTCCACCGCTGCCAATAACTAGTACTTTCATCTATAATCCTCTCTCAGCTGTGACGGAAATGTCTGTGTCCCGTGAATACCATGGCAATACCATACTTGTTTGCCATATCGATGGATTCCTGATCCCTGATGGAGCCGCCCGGCTGGATAACCGCAGTAATGCCTGCTTTACCGGCTGCTTCAATGGTATCGCCGAAGGGGAAGAAAGCATCGGAGCCCATGACGGAACCTTTTGCCTTTTCGCCCGCTTCCGCAATAGCAATGTCAGCCGAGCCCACGCGGTTCATCTGGCCTGCACCGACACCCAGGGTGACATCCTTACCGGTTAGAACGATTGCATTGGATTTAACATGTTTAACAATCTTCCATGCAAATTCAAGAGCCTGCCATTCTTCTTCTGTCGGAGCACGGTTGGTAACGACTTTGCAGTCTTTTCTCGTTTCAGCGCTGTTGTCCGGAGTCTGGACAAGAAGTCCGCCGGATACTTTATGAAGCTGAAGTTCTTCTTCAAAGGCACCCGGTACTTCGATGAGACGGATATTTTTCTTTGTTCCCAGGATATCGAGAGCTTCCTTACTGAATTTCGGAGCCATGACGACTTCAAAGAAAATCGGTTTCATCGCTTTGGCAGTCGCTTCGTCACATACCTGGTTCATAGCTACGATACCGCCGAATGCGGATTTACTGTCTGCGTTGAAAGCTCTTTCAAAAGCATCGAGAGCATCTTTGCCAAGGGCCGCGCCGCAGGGGTTGGTATGTTTCACGATAATGCAGGCCGGCTGGTCCTTCCATTCGCAGCAGAGATCCCAGGCTGCTTCCATATCAACGATATTATTATAGGAAAGTTCTTTTCCGTGAAGCTGTTTAGCTGCCGCAATGCCTCCTCTGGCTTCAGGGTCTTTATAAAAGGCTGCTTTCTGATGTGGATTTTCACCATAACGGAGATCCTGCAGTTTGACAAATGCTTTTGCATAAATGTCCGGAAGGACTTCTTTATTCCCTGTCACTTCTTTGGTGAGGTAATCTGCAATTGCGCAGTCATAGAGGCCGGTGTGGAGGAATGCTTTTCTGGAGAGTTCGAGGCGGAATTCTTCATCCAGGGTATCATTTTTAATCCGTTCCAGGATTTCACCATACTGGGCCGGATCCACGACGATGGTCACATATTTATAGTTCTTCGCCGCCGCACGAACCATGGACGGGCCGCCGATATCGATATTTTCGATGGCTTCCGCTCTGGTAACTCCCGGCTTTGCAATGGTTTCGCGGAAAGGATACAGATTAACAGCTACCAGATCGATTCCTGTAATGCCGTGTTCTTTCATGGCTTTCACATGGTCCGGATTATCACGGATTGCCAGGATGCCGCCATGGATTTTCGGATGCAGTGTCTTCACACGGCCATCCATCATTTCCGGGAAACCGGTCACTTCGGAAACAGATTTCACCGGCACGCCGGCTGCTGCAACAGCTTTCATGGTACCACCGGTGGAAATAATTTCCACACCCAGTTCATGAAGACCTTTAGCAAATTCAACAACCCCAGTCTTGTCGGAAACGCTGATCAGGGCTCTTTTGACTGCCATATAGACTCCTCCTTTATATAAATATATTTTGATGAAATATCAGAAGCGGAGACCCCGGGGTCTTTATCCGCTTATCGTCCTACTCATTTATTTCGTATGCATACCGGAAACGTGATGGCCTTCGATTTTAAGCCGGTCCGCGCAGAATGCGGTAACCACTCGCACGTAAGCCGGATGTTCCTGCTGGAGAATCCGGTCTGCCAGGGTATCTTCCGTATCGTCATCATAAACCGGTACAGCCACCTGGGTAATAATCGGTCCGTCATCCAGTCCCGTACCCACGAAATGAACAGTACAGCCGGAAACTTTTACTCCGGCTTCTACTGCCTGCCGCTGGGCATGAAGTCCACGGAAAGAAGGCAGGAGGGCAGGGTGGATATTGATGATTTTATTTTCAAAGGCATTGATCAGATTTTCGCCGCATATTCTCATGTATCCCGCAAGGCAGATGAGATCAGGTTGATAAGACTTTGCCGCTTCCAGTATTTTTTCATTGAAATCAGGCTTATCTTTGCAGGATTTCATTTCAATAACTGTGGCCGGCACATTCCAGCGTTTTGCCCGCTGCAGTACCTGCGCATCGGCATGGTCGCAGATGACACCGACGACTTCCCCATTGACCGTGCCATTAACTGTGGCCTCATGGATAGCTTCCGCATTGGAGCCGCGGCCGGAAGCGAAAATAAGGATTCTTTTTTTATTCATGGAAAAGACCACCATTCACAATGACATCCTGATTTCCTTCGGTGATTTCACCCACTTCATAAACCGGTTCATTGATGGATTTCAGGATTTCTTTTGCTTTTTCCGCATTTTCACGGGAAAGGATGAGAAGCATGCCAAGGCCGCAGTTGTAGGTGCGGTACATTTCATGCGGTTCTACTCCCCCTTCTTTCATGAGGAATGGGAAAATAGGAAGGAGCGGCCATTTGTCTGCATCCAGTACGGCCCGGGTACCCTTTGGCAGGACTCTCGGAATATTATCATAGAAGCCGCCGCCGGTGATGTGGACAAGGCCTTTTACGGTCGTACCTTTAAGGACGGGAAGGACCGGCTTCGGATAAAGCCGGGTCGGAGTCAGGAGAACTTCACCCAGCGGTTTTCCAAGATCGCCATAAACTTTATCCAGAGACAGGCCATTATCTTTAATGATGCGGCGCACCAGGGAATACCCGTTGGAATGAACGCCGGTAGAAGGGAGACCGAGAATCACATCACCGGGGGTAATGGTCTCACCGGTAATGAGATCTTTCCTGTCTACAATGCCTACGGCAAAACCAGCTACATCATAGTCTCCTGCAGCATAGAATCCGGCCATCTCAGCCGTTTCGCCTCCAAGGAGGGCACAGCCGGATTCGATGCATGCATCAGCTACGCCTTTAACGATTTCAGCCATCAGTTCCGGTTCCAGTTTACCGGTTGCAATATAGTCCAGGAAAAACAGCGGCCTTGCGCCCTGAACAAGGACATCGTTGACGCTCATAGCCACGCAGTCCTGGCCAATAGTATCATGAATTCCCATCTCAATAGCCAGACGGAGTTTCGTTCCTACGCCATCGGTACCGGAAACGAGGATGGGGTCTTCTCCCATTTCATCTTTCAGCCGGAAAAGTCCGCCAAACCCTCCGATGTCACCCATAACACCGCGAATGTAAGTAGCCTGGACAGATTTCTTGATCAATTCTACTTCTCTTTCACCGGCATCGATATCTACACCGGCTTCCGCATAGGTCAATCCTTTTTTCTTTTCAGTCATATGTCCTCCTTATTCCTCATCTTCCATGGTGCCAAGCCCGTTATGAGGAACCGGTTCCGGATAGACCCCGTCGAAGCAGGCGAAGCACATGTCTGTTGCTTTGATATGGGAAATAGATTCTGCCAGTCCTTCCTGGGACAGATAATGCAGAGCGTCAGCACCAATCATATTGCAGATTTCTTCCGTCGAATACTTGGCAGCAATCAGCTGTTTTCTTTCCGCCGTATCGATACCAAAGAAACAGGGATAACGGACAGGCGGCGAACTGATACAGAGCTTGATTTCCTTAGCTCCCGCATTTCGGAGCAGGTTAATGATAATCCCGCTGGTAGTGCCGCGTACAATGGAATCATCTACCAGAATGATTCGTTTTCCTTCCACATTCATACGAATCGGATTCAACTTCATGCGGACGGCCCGTTCTCTCTTTTTCTGTCCGGGCTGGATGAAAGTACGACCCATATATTTATTTTTCAAAAGGCCTTCCACGAAGGGAATGCCGGAAGCTTCGGCGTATCCCAGAGCTGCCACGTTGCCGGAATCCGGTACGCTCATGACCACATCTCCGTCATAATGGGTTTCTTCCCAGAGTTTATGCCCCATGTTGAGACGGGCCTGGTAAATATCCTGCCCGTTCATGATGGAATCAGGGCGGGCAAAATAAATATATTCAAAAGAGCAGATACCATGACGGTGGGATTCCACCGGACAGTACATGGTGGAATGAATACCCTCATCATTGATTCTTACAATTTCCCCGGGAAGCACGTCTCTTACGAAAGTGGCATCAATGGCATCGAGAGCCGGTGTTTCGGAAGCGAGGACCCAGCCTTTTTCCGTTTTGCCGATAACAAGGGGCCGGTAGCCGAACGGGTCACGGCAGCCGTAAACAGCATCATTCGTGCAGGCCACAATGGCATAGGCTCCATGGATTTCATCCATCAGTTCCAGAAATTTCTCTTCCATGGAAGGGCTGCGGCTTCTTGCCAGCAGTTTGATAATGACTTCCGTATCCATGGAGGTGGAAAAAGTATTCCCTTCAAGGAGCAGACGGCGGCGAAGATTCTTCGTATTCACCAGATTTCCGTTATGGGCCAGAGCGATAGGACCGGTAATGCTGTCTGCCTGCAGAGGCTGTACATTAACGGGAATGGACGAACCTGTGGTGGAATAACGCACATGACCAATGCCGATATGTCCTTCCATCTGGGGAGGATTCCGGAAAACTTCGGTAACAAGCCCCATGGCTTTGAAAGTTTCCATATTCTTTCCATCGGAAACGGTGATACCGGCACTTTCCTGGCCTCTGTGCTGCAGGGCAAAGATACCATAATAGGTTTCATAGAACGCTGCCAGTTCTCTGTCAAATATGCCGAATACACCACATTCTTCATGAGGCTTGTCGTCGTAAACATCCATATTTCTATACATTACAGAATTCTCCTGTCTTTAATACATAAGGGTGCCGGAAATTTCCGGGAGGGAGTTACCCCTCATTTCTGTAGATTCAATGGGTGTCAGAATTTTTCGCCGGTCAGAAGTTCATAGGCTTCTTTGTAAAGGGCATTGGTCTTGTCGATGATTTCCTGAGGAACGGTATCGCCGGGGTTTGCTTTCAGGTAGTCGCGGACAAACTGTTTATCATAGGAAGGCTGGCCGTGGCCTGCTTCATAGCCCTTTGCCGGCCAGAAGCGGGAGTTATCAGGAGTCAGCATCTCATCGCCGAGAACGATATTTCCTTCTTCATCCAGGCCGAATTCAAATTTTGTATCTGCAATGATGATGCCTTTTTCGAGAGCGTAATCAGCGCATTTGTTGTAAAGAGCAAGGGTCAGTTCGGAAAGTTTTTCCATGTATTCTTTGCCTTTTCCCGGGAAGAAACGATTGACCCATTCAATGCCTTCTTCCATGGAAATATTCTGGTCATGTTCTCCGGCAGGAGCCTTGGTGGACGGAGTGAAAATCGGCTGCGGGAGTTTCTGGCATTCTTTCAGACCTTCCGGCAGTTTGATACCGCAGACTTTTCCATCTTTCTGATAACCTTCCCAGCCGGAACCGGTAATGTAGCCGCGGACAATGCATTCAACCGGAATCATGTTGAGTTTCATAGTCTTCATGGCACGGCCTTCAAATTCAGGGGTCTGGAAGAATTCAGGCATGTCTTTGGTATCGATGGAAATCATATGGTTCGGAACAATGTCACGGGTATGGTCGAACCAGAATTTGGACATACGGTTGAGGACTGCCCCTTTTTCCGGAATCGGACATTTCAGTATGTTATCAAAAGCGGAAATGCGGTCGGTGCAGACCATGACAAGGCTGTCGCCAAGATCATAAAGTTCACGGACTTTGCCGGATTTAAATGGTTTGTATTCTTTCATTTCTTTTCTCCTTATCCAGTTACATTATTTGCCCAGTTCTGCCTGGAGTTTTGTATCTTTTTCGTAAATTTCCTTTGCTGCCTTTTCGCGGTAAGCTTTGTACTTCTCAAAAAGCTCCGGCTCAGATACAGCACCGATTTCAACAGCAAGGAATGCTGCATTCTTTGTACCATCGATGGCTACTGTGGCTACAGGAATTCCGGAAGGCATCTGCACGATGGAGAAAAGAGCATCCATGCCGTCCAGTTTTGCACCGGAAAGCGGCACACCGATGACCGGCTTCAGTGTAAGGCTGGCAACAACACCGGGCAGAGCAGCTGCCATACCGGCACCGGCGATAAACGCGCCGACCCCTCTCTTTTCTTCTGCTGCCACAAAATCAGCCAGTTTCTTTGGCGTACGATGAGCAGAAGCAATAGTTACGTCATAGGTGACCCCAAAATCATCAAGAATTCCAAAGGCCTTCTTCATGACCGGTAAATCGGAATCGCTACCCATAACAATCCCAACATGCATATTATCCTCCCCTTCTTGAGGCAGAACCTCAAAAAAAATCTCCCCTGCCTGCTTCAGAGCAGACAAAAGGAGCCTTCTTTATATATGGATACAACACTGCTGACGGATGGAAAAAGAGCGTACCACAAAAACTGCTGCATTTATACTGGCTTTTCCAGATACGAATATCAGCACCCATGGCCCTCTCCCCCTTGAGATAAAAAAGCCTGCGCCTTACCCATGCACAAGCCCGAAATCCTGCCGTCTTCCATTGACGTTCCTTAATCATTCTAATATTTCTGAATTTCCTTGTCAATAAATTTTAATGGCTCAAACCCTCGATGGTGTCGGCGTCTTTCGTTTATAATCTTGATTTAAGTATTACGCTTTTTATATTTTAATTTATCCCATATATTCTAATCTTACTCATTTTATTCTCATTTTAAATCGTACTTTAAAGGATATGAAACTCACCTCAATTTTTCTCTTTCCCGTTTACAGAGGATACGCCAAAAGTATATAATCTATTTCGTGAAATTAATTCGGAGGAATACATGTATAAAAAACCTGAAATCGGTACCCTGACACTGGATGGATGGGCATTGCTTGCTCCCATGGCCGGCGTCAGTGACCTGGCATATCGTATCATAGCCCGACGTATGGGTGCTGCCATGACAACGGCGGAAATGGTCAGTGCCAAAGGACTTTACTATAAGAACGAAAAAACGAAAGACATGCTGGCAATTGACCCATCTGAGCATCCGGTGGCGCTCCAGCTTTTCGGGAGCACCGCGGATATCATGACGCTGGGCGCAAAGGAAATGGAAAAAGCCGGAGCTGATGTCATTGATATCAACATGGGCTGTCCCATGCAGAAAGTCATTAAAAACGGGGATGGGTCTGCGCTGATGAAAAATATCCCCCTGGCCGCAGAAATCGTTAAGTCCATGGTGAAAGCAGTAAACATTCCGATTACCGTGAAAATGCGTCTTGGCTGGTCCAGGGAAATGGAAAACTGTGTGGAACTGGCACAGGCTGTAGAAGAATCGGGAGCTTCTGCCATTACCGTTCACGGACGGACAAGGGAGGATTTTTACAGCGGAAAAGCGGACTGGAAGAAAATTGCTGAAGTGGTAAAGGCAGTAAAAATCCCGGTCATCGGAAACGGGGATGTCATAGACGGTCCTTCTGCAAAAGCTTTGATGGATGAGACTGGCTGTGCAGCCGTCGCGATCGGCCGTGCCGCCTGGGGTAACCCATGGATCTTCCGGGAAGTCAATACCTATCTGGAAACAAGAGAAATTCTTCCTTCTCCCACCTGGGAAATGAGACTCTCCATGTCCAGGATTCACCTGCACGGGCTTGTACTTGAAAAGGGAGAAAACAGGGCCATCCGGGAAATGCGGGCCCATGCCAGCCGTTATTTCCACGGTCTTCCCGAAGCAGCAGCCCTTCGAAGGGAAATCATGAAGGCCCTGACAGAAGAAGAATATAACCAGACCCTTGATAAATACGAAAAGGCCAAAGGATTAAAAGAAGAACCATTCGGATTTCCGGCACGAAATTAACGGATATCTGTCCCGGTTTGAAGAAACCGGAGCCGGCTTCCTGAAAAAGTGCAGTGGCGAGACGTAATCCCGCCACTTTTTTATTGAATGACTGATACATTTATTTCCTCCGGTTTTCCCGTAAGATAAAAATAAAAGAGGCACTTCATACGAAATGCCTCTTTTTGAATGTAACATTAATCTCTGTATCGCATGGCTGAAAAGCCTTTTATTTCTTCACATCTTTCAGCTGTTCAAAGAGATCTCTCTTGTACCATTTTTCAGAAATCTTCTTCAGGGTACCGTCTTTGGACAGTTTTTCAAGAGCTGCGTCGATTTCTTCTGCCAGTTTCTTTTCGTTCTTGTTGACGATGACTACGGTCGGATTGACGGTAATCGGTTTTTCCAGCGGAACCACTTCAAACTGCATGGCTTTGCCGATATCTTCCACGCCCAGGTTGTTCGGATAAACAAGGGCATCATACTGGCCGTTCTTAAGGGATGCGATACGTTCCGCCGGGGTAAGTCCGTCCTGTACCGGAATTTCTTTCAGGATATTGTCATGAGCCGCATTCCAGTCCACAAGTACTTTGTATGTACCGCCATTCGGGGTGTTCGGAACGAGTTTCACGCCTGCCTTTGCTACATCATCCATGCTCTTGTACTTGGCCGCATTTTCTTTGGACATGTAAACCATGAGGGAAGATACGCCGATTGGGGTCTTCGGTACAAGGTAATCCTTTTCACGGCGGGGAGTCTTGTAGTAACCGCCGGATGCCACTTTGGCATCGCCCGATTCCATCATGACATCCTGAGTTTCCGGCGGAACTGCCTGAATATCCAGAGTGTAATCTTTCAGGTTCTTATTGACTTCCTGCCAGATATCATATTCATAACCCTGGAGTTTTCCATTTTCATCTGCCCAGGAAAGCGGACGTTCCGTGGAAGAAAGGACTAGCTTTACGGAAGTTTTTCCTGCTGCAGCCGCAGAGGATGCAGCTTTGGAAGCAGCCGGTTTGGAGTCTCCTCCGCAGCCTGCGAAAAGGCCTGCAGCCAGAAGAGATGCCAGTGCGATGGATGCGATTTTCAGTGATTTTTTCATGGTGTTTCCCCCTTGAAATACAAAATGCCGCTCATCCAATCCAGGACGAGCGGCACGTGGTTCCACCTGATTTTCCCCGACCGTCACCGGCCGGAGCTCTGCGGGTTCTTATAAACCCCTGCCCTGTATCGGGAGCTCCCGGGAAAACCTACTTCGTTCAGCTTTCCTGACTCGGAAATGCACTTCATCAGCCTCCCCGTATCCGCTTTCACTCTCCGGACTCGCTTGAACGCTTCGGTATGATTACTCTTTTCGTCATAGTCAATCTGTATAAGATAAAAATAGCACGGGCGAATTGTATTGTCAATAAAATTTACAGGAAAATAATAACAGGAGGAAATTAATTTCCCAATCCTTCCCTGACAAGCCATTTTTCAAGGATGTCCGCTATTTCCTCATTATTCTTATCCTCAAAGAGGAAATGGGTATTTCCATAAATTCCTATATCCGGAAGACGAAGGACTTCCGCATGTCCTCCTCTTTTATTGATGGCTTCAGCCATAAGTCTTGCCGAGGCAAGACGCACCCGCCAGTTGTCCTCCCCGCCGTAAGGTGAAGGTTCATCAGGGATGTTATCACCAAAAACCATGAGGATTGGAATCTTTGTCAGCCTCTTAAAATCATCTTCAGGAACCGGCACTCCCTTCAATGGCCCAAATGGGCTGGAGGACTCCATGGGCGGCGGTACTTCTCCTTCCGGAAATACAAATCCCACACCCGGTTCAAGAGCAATGATTCCCTTCACCCGATCATTTTTAAACGCAGTAAACCATCCGGGAGACCCGCCCTGGGAATGGGTGACAAGTACCGTATCCCCTATCCTGTCTACTGCATCCGATAAAGCAGCAGATACAAGAGATACATCAAAATCCCCGGTATTGGGCGTTACCTTCCTCCAGAACTGATTCTCTGCCTCTTCTCCATCCGGAAACTGAACTCCGGAAAAGCGATGAGGATAGTGACCGATGCGGAAAATATCAAACCACAGCGCTTCATCGCCTCCGGGTTCTATAGAGACAGGGACACCGGCAGAGCCTGCCCTGCCTCTCCGGGGCTGGTCAAAAAGGCACACCGGATATCTCTTCCGGAGAAAAATCGTCTGGAAACCTTCCCGTCCGTCCGGCGTTGTTTCAAAGGAAGCGCCGCTTTGTCCCGCGCCATGCAGAAAAAGAAGATTTATTTTCTTTGCTTTGCATGGTACCTGATAGAACGCATAACCGTGATCCACATGTTTTTTCTGACCCTGCGGATTCAGAGGATGAGAGGGATCGTATATTCCCTCCGACTTCAAAACGGACCCGCCCACGGCAAAGCTTTCCTGTTCCACAAGGATTATTGGCTTTTTGAGCTTCATCCATATCATTTCCTTTCATTCCCTCTATGTAATGATACCACCGGCATGTAAAAGAGGAAAATGTAAAGTAAAAGGCGTTCACAGGCTTTGCCCGTGAACGCCGGTGGATGCAGAACCGATGGTTTCCGCTCCTTACATTGTCTGATCAGCGTCTTCGAGAACCGGCGGCTGGAGCCTTCCGTGCCTCGCCTGCCGCAATTGCGGGGGTTCTCTCCGATCCCTGTCAGTCATTACCTTATTTCTTATAAAACTGATGAAATGCAGGAGAAGAAATACCGATGAAGAGCAGGCAGCCGGCCAGACCCCATTTCAGTTCGTCCAGTTCTTTTGCAATCAGCTTGCCCATGTTCATCGTCCTTTCTTCTTAAGAAAATCAAAAAAGAAATCCACCAGCATAGCTGGTGGTTCTTCACATGCGGCCACAAGGGCCTTTTATTACTGGCTGCGCGTTAACGCGCTTGTGCTTCTGTCACTTGCATATTATTGCTTGCGACCCGTGAA
>Ga0256406_1003342_pt1 | contig 20079 bp, 9 predicted proteins | sample RumenRJG_03DNA_FD_185986 | JGI IMG/M metagenome (GOLD analysis project Ga0256406, IMG submission 185986) | Bovine rumen microbial communities from Lethbridge, Alberta, Canada - RJG_03 | ecosystem: Host-associated > Mammals > Digestive system > Stomach > Rumen | place: Canada: Alberta | collected... | reverse complement strand
AATCGAAGACGGATTTGCGAATGAATAATATTGAAGCATCCATTTCCCGCATAATGCCTTTGCGACAGGGTTGGTTGCAGAATCAAATACATTACATGCAACACCGAACTTCTTATTACATGCTGCGTATTCTAGAACAAATGCAATTTGAATGCCATTTTCAAGAACAACATTTGCTTTATTCAACACATCAAATACGGAGCCTGCTCTTCCTTCATCTACTTTTGAACCAAACAAATTATTTGTAAATGATGCAGGGACAAACTCTTCAATCCTCTCTTTTAAGGTGTCCACAAGTTTTGCCATATTGTCTTCATTTGGTAAGAGCTTTGACAATGGAAATGATTTTCCACTAACCTCTATCGTATGGTCTAATTTAATACTTGACAAGGCAGTTGTGGTAACGCCACATGTAATATGAATGATGTTGCGCAAAGTTTCGAACAGCTCTGCTTCTGGCTTTTCAATAGAACTTGCCAGAAGTAATGTCTGTACGTTAATATCACTTATCTCCCTACAGCTATTTTCATTGAAATATATTGCTGACAAGTGAGAAATATACAAAGTCTTTACTTTACTTATAGACTCTTTATAGACAGGAAGAAGGACTTGTTCATGCTCTTTGACATCACCGATAACCTCAAGAATCTTAATCAAAAGATTGTCGTCTGTTAATATACCTCCCAATTTGGAATACTGGGCGAATTCGTCAGGAAACAAATATATGCTGCTGCATTTATCGTTGATGAAATCCTTCAACACTTTATTGTTGGTATATGCAACCACAGAGCCTTTTGGTAGTGCTATAAAGGTGTAGTTACCTTCTTTCGCGTCTATTGCATAGTTAGTAAAGAGTGTTTCGTCATTTGAAGCACAATACTGAAGAAGAACCATTACCTGTTCTTGGCTTAAGATCACATCCGAAAGGATAGTAAGCTCCTCTAGTCTTTGACTATTACATTCGAAGGGTACTTGCTTTACAGCTTTTGAAACCTCTACAGATGGCACACTTTTCCCTGTCAACATTTCTATTATTTCCGCAGCATCATCATTCTTGGATAGTTTTTCGTTCAAGATAACTTCTGAAAGCAAATGCATCTGCCCTTTAGAGAACACAAATCTTTTTTCTGTAATAGGGAATGCTTGTATCTCTTTAACTTGTTCGTGTTCAGCAACCGTATATGTCGTCAATGCCAGTTTGTACAAAGAACATGCTTTTTCTTCACTTTCTTGAACATCTTCAACCAAAGACTCCCAATTATCTATAATAATACCTTCGTATTGGTCTTTCTCCTTCATCAAATAACGATCGATGACACGAGAGCCTTTGTTATATTCATCTTCTCTAATAACAAATTTGCTTGTAATATTATTATAGAGGGAACTGTCAATATGAGTCAATTGACATAGTTGGAGATTGTTACCTTGTTGATTACAGAAAATGCTCCAGTCCGTCAGACTGTCATGGTCAATATTCCTCTTAGGAGTTGTGAAATGACTAAACAGTTGGTATTTCTCCGAAGCAGAAAGAGGACAATCTTTTTTTGATGACAGGCTCTTTATAATGTTAAACACATGAATAGAATAACCAATCATAGCTTCCTCGACTTTGTCGTGGAAAGGATGCTTAGTTTCATCTTCATCGGTGATTCTTATGCCAAGTTTTTCAACTATATCTTCAATTCCTGTAATAACATCTGATCTTAATATGACCTTGTTGGACTTTAGCAATTTCTTAAAACTCATCAGTCTGCCCATGCAGGTATATGCAGGAATATCCTCTATATAATCATTGAGGTTTTTCTTGTTACCAGGCATATTGGCTATATGAGCTAATACTAAAGCCCTTGTGCTTGCAGAAAGACTACGCCAAAAACGAAGTAACCTAAATCTATTATTAGGTGCTAGTATCTTTTCAATCAGTTCGCTCGTCTGGATGTGTTCTATTTCAGTAAAAATAGTTCTGTTGTTCAATGGAGAGATGTTGATGTTGTTATGGAGCATCCTTTTCTCTGTGCTAATAAAGCTACAATAAGCATCAGCACCTATTAAGTCTGCAAAACCGGACTCATCAATGATAACCTCTTTTTGTGTTACGATGCTCCCCCTGTCATTTAGAATAAATGCTGTTTCAGTGAGTGCTTCTTTATATCCACGGTTAAACTGAGAAGCCAACCTGTCTATCTTACCTTCTTCCAATTCTTCTATAAAGAATGATTGCGGCAACAAGGAAAAATAGTCTGGATGAGTGGCATTTGCTATTGTTGCTATCCATGAAACTATGTTTTTCCCAATGTTGTAAAATAAATACTCGTTCCAAATACTAACACGTTTTGCTTCTTGTCTATTTGACGACAATTCGAAATCTGCATTAATAAAGAATGGAAATAGGTATCGCCTGTCCTCCATGGGCAGATATGCGTATAAAGAAGGAGTCTTACCTGGTATAGGCATGACGCATCCCCGATTATCAAGCATAAATGCATATGACAATGTTGTTGTGTCTGCGGCAATTATGCGTTCAGGAATTGATGTTATTGGTATGGACGAACCATCCACGATTTTGTACATTTTCCATTTTTCTCTATTGCCAACCATAGTGCATTCCTTCACCATTGGAATACCGCAGGTTTTGAAATTTTCGTTGTTTACCAAAATTTCACTTCCTTCCTTAACAATATAAGATACTTCCTCTTCCGTATTGGCGAAAGAGTTCTTAAGTCTTACAACATCAGTATTTATGTCTGATTGTTTTGCAATACTAAGTATATCCCACTTCTTATCCTCGAATTGAATTCTTTTGGTATTGCGCAAAAAAAGCATAAATCTTGGTTTTTGGATAATACCTTTTATTAAATCACGGTATTTATCCGATGTGGCATCCATTTCAAGTGCAATGGCCACATTACAGTTGCGCATAAATGTGGTTCCACGTAACGCTTCTGGGCATTCGTCAACCCAGAATGGAAGAAGCTGCCATGGCAGATGGTCAACCTTTTCAAATTCATCCTCGTATTCCTGGTTTTCATCAAAGAAAATCTGGAGTTGTTCCTCCGTGTAAAGCGGATTAACATATTTATAAAATGTTCTAAAGTCATTGAATAATTCTGCATTTTTGTCAAAGACAAAGAAGAATCCTCCAGTTTTAATATAGACTTTCTCAGAGTCGGTAAATACACTTTTAAAACCAATTCCTTTGTATCCTGTCTTTTTCCGATCAAGGCGTTTTGTGCTATTTGCAGTTGAGACAATTGACCTGAAGTCTTGACGTGAGAAAGATAAACCATCATGTGTAAATATTAGATAATTGTCTTGAATCTGAACCATTACTTTAACGCCTCGTTTTGATGAAGCATCATCGGCATTTTGTAGCAGTTCATAAAACATTCTATCTCTATCTGTGTACATATCTGCACCAATTTCTTTTAGGTAGTTAGCAGATTCTCGATTCGACTTAGGAATCTTGTTCTCTTTAAAACTTTTCTCAACTTGTTCTTTGAATGGATCGGCAAGAGCAATAGCACCTCCTGCAAGTTGTGCGGAAAACATATATGGTCGGTGCTCTTTTTCGCGTCTTTCAGGAGAAGCTACGTCTAATGAAAAAGTGTAGTATTTGCCATCCTCTAATCCATATGCGTACCGTGTTGGTATTAGTGCAGAGATATTTGTTCCTGTATATTTATCAACAAACTGAATATTTTTATCTACTTCTGAAGCTGGAATTATGTTTCTTGCAATTGCTCCGGAAATTGTAGGCTCAAATTTAGATGTTTTGTTATCATATAGTTTTGATACTTTTGCAATGAATTTGTTTTCATGAATGTTTAAAGTTGATAATAGTTCATCAACATCCATATCGAATAATTCCTTAGGGTAGATCTCCTCTGATTGCCATTTTAGGTCAAAATAGAATTTATGCTGGTCGGAATAAAGATATTTAACCTCTAAATCTTCGTTTAGATAAACAAAATCTGAGGCATTAAGAACCCTTTCCCATGCCAAATCTTCACTCTTTATATAACCATAGATTGTAGTACTATCAAGAATGATTCGTAATGTAACAAGGTCTTTTTCAAGAAAAACGACCTTGCCAATTACAACTGTCTCATTAGGAATCAAATTATCATCAACAATCTTTTTGATTCCTAACCATTTGTTTTCTAGTAATCTTGATATACTTACAAAAAATAATAACTTATCACTGTTTATTTCTGATACGGCTACATCTATGCTAGTTCCTTCTTCTATCTTATACTTTGATGGTATATCCTTTGAACGTAATAAAGCAGTTATTCCATTGGAGAATTCTACAATATACCCAGAAGAAACAGTTTTTTTAATCAATCCATTTAATACTTGATTAATTTCAAGTTTAGTGATGAATTCTTTTCTGATTCTTTCTGCGTTAATCTTCTCATGTTCTTTTGAGGCAATGTATTCTTGGGTTTTCAGTAGTTTCTGACTTAATAGAAGAATTGATTTTCCTGGATCTGCTTTTTGTACAGAGAATTCAATAGAACTATTAATACCATAGTTATCAGGGGCACACATTTCTTCTTTATGCATGAACCCAATAATACCCATAACATTGATCTGGTAGCCTTTCTCAGTTATTCCTTTTATGATGCCAGAAAGCTTTTGGCCTCTTTGTAGATTTGAGATAATATTCTTACGTTCAGAAATCTTTTTTACGTAATCTTTATGAGAAACAACTGTGCTCCATCTGTCCGCATGTTGAACCATAACTTTAACACTCTTTCCAGCATACGCTTCATAATCTTTGATGTCTTTATAAAGCTGACTTCCTGGGAGAAATACTTCCGAGTCACCAATAGAACATATCCATCCTCCATTAGTAGTATGAAGAATTTTTGCAATAAAAAATTGCTGAATGTCTATCGCATGTGCAAATCTGTTGAGTGCCATTTCTTGAATATATTAAGCTTTATGTTCCTTTATTCTTTTAAACATTGTATCCAGTGTTAGCTTAAATTTTTTAAGCATTTCAACTTGGAATTTATAGTATTCCTGCGAGGTGCTTAGTTCATCGGCTGACCCCATAATCTCAATATACAAGTCGGCTCTGGAGAATTGTCCATGATGTTGCTCGAAATTATCCATTTCATGACCGCCTCCAATTGAATGTCTTGCTATATCTACACACTTGCCGAATTTTCCATAAAGAAATTGTCCAAATTCGTCTCTGCTACTTTTAAGCCTTTCGTAGTAATATTTATACAAAGCAGATGCGAAATCAGATAATTGATCCTTCGTATAGCAGGGTGTACGTAAATCATCAGCTAAAGAATCTCCGTCGATTACTGGTGTAAAGACGACTTTTTTCTTATAGTTGATTCTTTGTTTGTTTATCAATTCTATGAGGTCAGTAATTGACTTCATTAAGTTGTATGTTTCCGGAATGCTTGGTGTCTTCTTGTCGGATAGTTCTCCAATAATAAAGTCCTTTAAGAAGCCGATAGGCAAATGATACAAATCTTTTGATTTCAAGGATATTATACCTTTATTCTTAAGACTTTCAAAATTATTGGAATTAGAAACTTTGCGAGGTGCAAGTGCAAGGTCTTTTAATATTGAATATTCTCCAGTATTTAAGGCTTTATTTGTAAGCTCTTGGAAAAAACCTTGGCATATTGTATAATCAGGAAGTTTATTATTTTTATATATATATGAACCTATTACGTTTTTGCCGTAGAATGGTACTCCTCCTGACTTTTCGTAAGCAAATTCTTTGTTTTTCAACAGAGTTTCACGCAATTTTGTATCTTCTACTAATTTGCATTCATACTCCCACATAGAACGAAATGCTTCTTTTGATAAAGGTGTTACATACTCATAGCCCGAAATCGTATTAGCTTCGCCTGAACCAGGAACTTCACTTATTAATTGATCCCAGGGTGTTGCACCTGTAAGCCAAAAACAGAAAGGTCGTGAGCCATTTGGCAATGTATCACTACTCATGGTTCTCATCTTCATAAATCCTGATGTTGAGTCTAAAGCATATTTGAAGAGATATTCATACTCATCAATCATGAATAATATCGTTCTGTCTAATAAATCAGAAAGCCAATATACTAATCTTTGAAAAACGGATTGTATTCTCGTGCTTGAGAGAGATTCAAGCATTTCTGCAATTTCTGTCCAATCATCACAAGGAGTAATCTCTATACTACCGAATTTTTCTGGTTCTGTAAATAGACCATCATTGTATAATGATTCAACTAATATGCCTATCATATGACGATATACGGCATCTGTTCCTTTTATGTCAGATGTCTTTATATCTATATATACGGGATAAACAGACATGTCTTCCTTTTCTTTCAGTAGAGCGCAGACTGTCTTTAATACACATGTTTTGCCAAATCGTCTTGCCCCAATAATATTGGTGTTTTGTTTTAATTTTGCGGCAACAATGAGATTATCGAGCAGTTTTTCTCTGCCAAAAAGCTCTTTGGGATTCGAGATGTCCTTAACTTGAAAAGGGATGATGTTCATAATTATTTTAATTTGAGCGAATATAATTACATAATGGTACCAATCTCTACAGTTATATCAGGATGATGGACACTCCACCATCTTCTAAATAGATCTACTGTTATAGTATAAACAGGAAGATCTTCATCTAGAGCATCCTTTAGGACTCTCTTCTTTGTCAAAAGTTCTATAGAATCTGCTAATTTTGCTGTAAAAGCAGAGACTCTTTTGGCAGCCCATAATTCCTGGAGTTCAACCATACTTACGCCTCTTGGATGTTCTTTATTTTCCCTATTAAAGTGAACAATGCTGGTTATCAAAACATTTACTTCTTTAGGATCAGCAGGACTAAACATGTTATTTTGGAATACATTGTCAGGAAGAGTTTTGACTAATGAGTTTTCTGAAGGAGATATCTCACCAGTCAAAATTTTTATTACATATTCTAGTTCTGGGTAACCTATTATAGATCTTTTATTTTCAACTGCATAAAAACCACAATATTTGCAAATCATTTGAACAAAATAAGGTACATCGCCAGATAGGCGATGAATATGATCTACTGCTTCCTTTGTAAAGACTAGTTTTTCTCCTAGTACTTGGATCAATTCTTCTGCAGAATCTTTGTCAATTTCACTGATTTGTTCTTTTTTACAACCTACCAACTGTCCTTGGATTCCATATTTTGGATCTTCAAGCAATGCATCTACATCGTATGTTCCAGCATAAATGAAACCCGCTTTTGCCTCAAATGAAAATTGTCTTAATGTGTGCAAGAAAGCAGGGTTTACTACTGAATTATCCATCATTACCTTGATGAAAGAAAACTCATCAACAAAGAATATAGGATAAATACGCTTCTTCTGTAAGAACGTCAAGGCATTATTGAGTTCCTTTGCCCTAGGTCGCTCTGGCATATTTAATTCTTTATATCCTTCTGCTCCGATATATGGTTCAAGGTACTCGTTGAATTGGTCAAACAACAAGTACTCCCACATATCATGAGCATTTCCAAAGCTGGATGCTTGTGATAAGTCCCAGTAGAAAGTTGCAATACAATATTGTTCACCGGATATAGTTATTTGTTTCTTATCAAGTGCGTTTCTAAGATATTTTAATATTGAACTTTTTCCTGTCCTGGTTAATCCGTATAATATATAGGGCTTATCTCTTTCTATTGACGTATAGTGTTTAGTCAACATTTCAAGTATTTGTTTTCTGCCCTTAAACATATGTTCAACAGGAATAGGTCCATCGTTCCATGGAATATCTTCATATTTCAAAGTTGATTCCGGTTCTTTCTCCAATGTGAATTCAAACTCTGTTGAAGGAAGTTCTCTACTTTGATAAATCACACTTATTGACATTACCAACTTAATAGATTCAACCTCGTTCATAGCAGGAGGTAATTTCATTGGTACTTCTAAATTATTACCAGATGGAATTTCATTTTTATAAGTATTCTTACCCTTAATAGAAGCGCCTGTTGCAAGGTCTATAACATTAGGTATCATAATACATCCTTCAGCAGTACTTTCACCTTTGTTTTTGATGAGAAGATTGACTACCTTAGATCCATCAATGTCAACGATATAAGGAGGGTCTGCCAAAACAACTAACTGAGGCATTGTGTCGGCAATTTTCTTTTCAAGAGCATTCATGACAACTCGTTTCCACTTGTTCAACAAAGGAAAAAAGAAAGTTCGACCATAATATGTCGTATTTTGATTTATGAATGATAATTGCTCTTCTATTAACCGTTGAACTTGGATGAGAAGATTAGTTCGTTCAACCTGATTTCTATTTGTATATGGCTTAAGTATTAATAGAATCTTATCTACCTGAATTTTTGATTCTGTTTCAGTGCTATTAAACAAATCGGAGTATGCCTCAAGAAGATTCCAAAGGTCAATCAAAGAAGACAATAGATGAAGATTTAAATCTTCTTTGATTATTTTGGAGAGAATTTCTGCATATTCAGATAATCTTTTCTGCCTAAAAGATAAGGCTTGTTTCAAGAAACTTCCAGGAGGTAAAAGCGTATCAATATCACCATGATTCTGTCTATTGATAATATCGTATATTCCTTTCTGTTTAGAAACGTCTTTTAATGTTTTCTTAAATTCTATTTTCCATTGAATTGCTTTAACTCTTCTGCTTTTCCAAAGACTATTCCATGCATTTGAACTTGCTGCCCCAACCTCAATAATTGTTTTCCATACAATTTCGCTTACTGCGGCATTTGAGTTGTTTATACATGACAAAAAAATCTTATTAAAGTTGCCTGATAAGTCGACGTCTTGATCGTTCTCAAGATTTAGGATAGCCACATTTAACTTGATGTAATTACACAAAATCATGCTAAGCAAATTTGAGTTTGTGTTAGACAACAAGTTAAGAGATTCAATATAATAACTGCAAGCGCTATCTTTGAGCCGTTTGAGATATAAAATGTTAGAAGGGTTAGTCGATTTTATATCGTTATTAAATTGGCTAAAAAGGAAATTAGCTTTATAAACAGCATAAAAAGCAACAGACTCCATGTAATTTGACAAATCATAACTGCCAACCGGGAGCTCGCTGAAGGCTTTTGCGGCTTCCAGGTAAATTGGGTATCTTTCGCCTAGGTCGGTTCCTTTATACGATTTTGCTTCTTCGAGAATAGACTTTGCAATTGATGGTGACGGAACTCCGCCATTAGATATTATCAAATCATGATTAAACTTATGTTCTTTTATGTCAATATCAATCATTTTACTGATTGTTAATGCGGAATCGTCTATTTCAAGCATCAATTCTTTATCTTCTTCAGAATTATCTGAGAATGTATTTGATGAACTTGCAATAGAAACAGAGGATAAAGAACCGGTTTTGATTTGATCAAGCAGTGTTGCCGCATATTTGTTTTGCGGATTATATCGCAATGCTTTTTCAACAGATTTTTGTGCGTCACTTAAGTCTGTTTTATCCATTGCTTGCAAACGGGCTAGTTCTGTATATAAATGACTTAAGTTCTTGGGCTCACCTCCTACAGACTCGATAAACTCTATCAATGACGAATAGGCTAATTGAGCGTTTTTATAATCTGTTATAGAGGAATATGCTTGTGCCTTTCTAAGGAGCAAGCTACTTTTGTATTTATTATCAACTAAAGTTTGATCTAATATTTCATCAATGGTGGAAATGGCGGTCGCGTGCTCACCATTTCTGATCAGTTCATTCAGTTGTTTTTCAATTTCCTTATATCCTTTAGGAATCTTAGTCGCAGACTTTATGCTTTCTTGTTTTTCTTTGATAAAGGCATTGACGCTTTTCATCGCTTGGATCAATTTGCCAATTTTCCAAAGTGCTTGTTGCCCCATGGATTGAGAACGTAAGAAATAACAAAGAGCTTTTGCTTGACGATAATGTCCTTCACTAATTGCTTGCTTAAGCAAATCTACATATCCAATAATAGTGTTTGGGGATAGGGTTAGATATACTCCTTTAACTTCAAACTGCGGAGTCTGATGATAATATATTACAACTGGTAAACTGTCTCCGATAGAAAAGTGCAGAAGATCCTGCATTAACGAAGTCTCAATAATCGTATATGTATTGACAGACAACTTAGGTTGTTCATCTGTACTTACACGAAATGAGCGTCGAATTACTTTATTCACATTTGCATTCGAGGCAACTATTGTGTTTTTTTCAGTTACCGTCAGTGAATTTTGTATTTCAGAAACGATAGAAACTAGATTGTTTCTGTCTATTTGTTCCCAACCAGACTCGTATTTTCCGATTGTAAAAAATGGTTGTTTCGACTCGGATGGATGTTCGTCTTTTTGGGAAGCTGTATCAGGAACAACACTTGTTCTATCATTAGTAGTAGAGCCCTTCGTGGCTTTGCTCTCTTCGCTTGATCTATTTGCACTAGAGGCATTTAATTTCAAATCAGTAATGTCCTCATCTTTACAAAAAACGACTGCACCATTAGTCTTTTTAATAGCAATTAAGGAAGATGAAATTTTCATTATTTCACCTTCTATATTTTGTTCTTTTGTAGTGATATTGATAATATCTCCTACTTTAGCTATGTCTAATATAAAATCTAAATACATATTATTTACTTTCTAATCTTGATAAAGTCCATCCATAACAAGAATTGCATATTCTGGAATTTGGATTGTTAACTTCGATAGCATATTTTTTTGAAGTTTTACTTTTACCACAAATACTGCATGTAAAAGACTCTACTTTGTCATTTTTGATTAAAGTCATTCCGCATCTAACCGTAGGCTTTGATTGTGATATTTTTTCTGAAGCGACATTAGTGTCTGCAGGAAGGATTTCAATATTTGTAATGTCATTATCCTTTTTTACAATAACAGTTCCATCTTCTTGTTGAACTGCTATAAAGTCATTTGACAATTTCACAATTACACCTTCTATAGTTTCTAAATATGTCGAAACCATAACTTTACTACCGACTTTTGCGATATCACTAATAAAATCTAAATACATTGCTATTCGTAAGAAAATGATGTTTCGTTATACCTCTTTGTCTCCCTAAATGTTATAATAGTAGTTTCCTCCTTCTAGTTCTCTCCACCAACTGCACCATTGTATGGAATATTAGTTCCAAATATTCGTTATTCCATAATGGTTCTATCGTTTTACCTGATACCAATTGACATTGCCGGAGTGTGTATGGGGATGTTTCTTGAACGCCCCCTTTGTGTAGTGAATATCCGGTTTCCTCTTGTACATGTTTCTGCACTTTATCAAACACAAAGTGTTTTGGCAACACAAAGCCATAGTATTGCTTTGAGTTCATGAAGAAGTCCATCACTTCCTCATGATTTAGTGATAATATATTTTTAGTTATTTTAGCCATTGAATATGTTTGAAGGTTAAACTGATTTTTTCTTATTCTGACATGTTGAAGTCTATCTTCAAAATTATAAAAAAATATTGTAGACAATTGCAAGAATAGAACTGAAATTTGTAATATTTATTATTTAGGGAAGAAAAATGTTTGTTGCATCCCATCTATTAGTTCAACTAAAGGATTCTTAAATTAACGCGTAATAAATTTTGGAGTGTATGATTAGAAATTTCAAAAATTCAAAAAGAAGATTCTCTCTCACCCCACCATCACCTTCTCTCCATTCACCACATACACTCCTCTTGGCAATCGGATCTCTTTCTGGCTTCCTGCTTTCAACTCGAAACTATCGAGCATCTGTCCGTTGATTGTCCAAATGCGGATATTCACGTCGTCTTCTGATGAAATGACAATGCCTTTGTCTGTGTTGTAGACGTGAATGTTTTCATTATTGTCATCGTCTACGTTTATGTCCTTATATGCAGTAGGCTCAAATCCCATACTCTGCATCCATCTGTCGTAAGTGCCGTCGGATTCGTCGCTGATGGCTTCCATATCATATTTCTCGGAGTCGAAACAGAATGCAAACTGGCATGAGGTGGTCTTAGAGGCATTGTTAAGTCCTACCACTCCATTTGATGTCGGTGTCGCGCTGAAATTTGTCAAGGCAACTTTGCTGTCGCCTGCTGGAGAAAGATAGAAATAGCCGTCGTGAGTGCCGCTGTCTGTTATTTTCCATCGCTGAGATGGGGTGTTGCTGACTGGAGCCATTGTCAACTGTCCGTTTGTAGCGTCGAGAGCCATATTTTTATTCTCGTCTGTCAACTTATAGAAACCGTCATCTGTCCTCGTCACTTTAAGCGAAAGGTTGATGTCGTCATTGTCTTCCGTCAACTGCATCTTTCCATCTTTCAGTGATAGGATTCTGTTGGCGTTCTTTGAAAGCAACACGTATGTTTTTCCATCTTCGAACTTCTTCACTCGTCTGTAACGGTTGATCTTGTCGAAAATGCTCAAATCCCAATCGGAATAAAAACGGATGATCGGATAGCCTGTTCGCATATCTATCGGAAGCCATATATGCCAAGATTCACCGACGTTGGCATCCGAAAAATAGTCGCCGCCTTTCCACCTGTCGCCCATATAGATGTAGGCATCGTATTTGCCTGGCACTTTGAAGACGTAATTGCTCTGCGAGTGATAGGTGGTGGCTTTCTCGTCGTCGACGCATGGATTGCCCAAGTCCTCCCATCCGCTCAACGGCATCTGAGAATATGAGGAGTGGGCAGGATTGGGATCCCAGCCTGTGCAGCCAGATGTGATTGCCACGAAACGTTTGTGGTATTTGAAGATGGCAGGGGCTTCATACTGTTTTTTCACAAACATACGCTCCCACGTAGGCGAGAGATCAAGATAGTCGTTGGTCAGCAGTGTGCCGTGCATCGTCATATTCTCCTCGGCTGAACCGAAATGGTAGCCGACTTTGTAGTCTGGGTCATACATCAGAGTCTGGTCACGTGAGCCGGACGGTTGCGCGTCGCCTCTCGGACGCATCGTCTTCACAAATGTATAAGGTCCGGTGATTTTGTCGCTATAGAGAATGGCGACGCGGGAAGCCGCATAGCCAGATCCGTTTTCCCAGTGGACCCACATCACATACTTTCCTGTATTTGGGCAGTACATCACTTTAGGACGCTCAAGAGTACGGCCGTAATTCATATCCTGGTTGTCGTTCCTCAACGGTGCTTCCGGACATTTGTATGCCATACATTCGTATTTCCAGTTGTATAAATCGGTGGATGTATAGCAGACGATTCCGTTGCTCTTCACTGGATTTGCACGGTAATTCTCTCCAAACCAATAGTATACGCCATCTTTGTAGAGCACGCATCCTCCATGGGCATTGATGTGTTTGCCATCCGCATCATTCCAGTTCACACCAAGTCGGAGTGCCGGACTGCCGATGTGAAATTGCGTGTATGGCTGACCGATCTGTGAGTCGGCAGGTATCAGCATCCAATAATGTTTGCCGTCGGATCCGCTCTTGTCGCTATACACTCCCTTCCCGTCACTAGTGCCGTCGGTGCCAAGATATTTGTTGTTGGAAGAAAACTGTATTCTCACATACTTGTCTTCATTAGGTGCGTAGGCAATTTTCAGATGAGCGGACGAATTATTAGAAGAATTTGCAAAATTAGTGTTGTATTCTCCCGTCGCATTCAGATAATTATTGCCAGAGACGCTTTTGAGTGCGTAAGTGCCGTCGGAAAGGGTCTCGATTGTGAATTGTTGCGACGCGTTGTATGCCGCATTCTTGATAGAAACTCCGTTGCCAGTGTTGGTCAGGAAACGGTTGCTGGCATGGACAACGTAGTATTTCTTGCCTGAACTGAACGGAAGGTTGCGGCTGTTGTTGTAGGCTGTGATGGCGGAGTTCAGGTCTTTTGTCGCCGACACAATATTCGTCTGGGAAGAGGCGTTTTCCAAGGCTGTTTTAGCCTCATCTATGGCATTCTGCAGAGATTTTCGCGCAGACGACGGATATTCTCCACCACCGTCGCCTTCAGAAGTGGATGCGAGACGGTCTTCCGCTTTGTTTATGATGCCTTGCAACCCGTCTGTCACCAGCACGTTGGATGAAGCCTCGCGCAAAAACCAGAAGTGGAGAGTCTCCTTTCCGTTTTTATCCGAGTAGACGTAGCTGCCAGGAGCAATTCCGTCGGTGCCAAGATAGAGATTGTTTGCGGCACATTTGAAACGAACATATTCGCCACCACAATCCTCAATTGTGAATTTGGCTGCGTTGCCGGTCGTGGAATTGTATTCAGTGTCCCAGTCGCCAGTTTTAGCGACGTTTTTATTTTGCGATACACTCTTGATAAAATACATGTTGCCAGTAGCGGAAAATTGAAAGACCTGTCCGTTTGTGGCATCAAATGTATGAAGGTTTGGCCTGCCGTCTACGGCGGATAGCACCATTCCGGAAGAGTGGAAAATGTAGTATTTTTTATTTGTGTCTAATGCATTTGCCAAAAAGAAGACACAGCTGAACAATGTTGTTAGTAGTACTTTCATAATAATAATGTGTTATCATGTCGCTAAGATACAGAGTTTCATGTGTAAAATAAAAATAAAATTGGAAAAATCGACATTTAATACGTGATTATCAACCATCAATCATTTCCGATTCCCCGATTCCGACGCGATCCCCGAAACCACTAGAAGGGTCGTAGACCCTTTATCGCTTGCGACGATAGCCGACACCAAAATGAATGATGTCGACAGACATCGTCCATTTTGGTGTCGGTTTAATCGATTTGTATTGTCGGTTTAATCGAATTTTGTATCGACATCGTCCATTTTTTGCGTCAACCCATCAACCATTTCGCTATCGGGTTCATTACGTATTGGATAATGCTTTCGAATGATTTTATGCAAAAGAAAATTATTACTAACTTTGCCGTCCAAATGATATGAAAAATGACGAACACTAAGTCAACACCTACGGAACTTGGTACAGAGCCGATACCTCAGTTGCTGTTCAAATATGCAGTGCCAGCCATCATCTCGATGGTTGTGGCATCTTTGTATAATATCATCGACTCTATTTTTATCGGGCACATCCCGAACGACGGACCTCGCTGTATCACAGCGTTGGCTATCGCATTCCCGTTGATGAACCTTTCCGCAGCGTTCGGCTCGCTTGTCGGTGCCGGTGGCTCGACGTTGGTGTCGATCAAACTTGGGCAGAAAGATTATTCGTCGGCAAACAAAGTGCTTGGAAATGTGACGACTCTCAACGTCATTATAGGTGTCGTCATAATGGCTCTTGGCTTATTTTATTTGGATAAGATTCTGGTTTTGTTCGGCGCCAGTGATGAGACAATAGCTCCGGCACGTGATTTTATGACGGTGCTGTTGATTGGAAACGTCTTGACTCATCTGTTTTTCGGCCTCAACCACGTGATGCGAAGCAGTGGCAATCCAAGAAAGGCAATGTTCACCACTATTCTCACTGTGGTGCTCAATATTATTCTTGCTCCAATTTTCATCTATCAGTTTGAATGGGGCATTAAGGGAGCCGCACTTGCCACAATCACATCCCAGACCATCTCTTTGGTTGTCATCTGCCATCATTTCTATAGTGGCAAGGATGTCCTGACATTCTCTCTCCCAGATTTCAAACTGCAGAAACAGATTGTGAAGAATATCTTTGCTATCGGAATCGCGCCGTTCACACTCAACGCATGCGCATGTCTTGTGACGATGATGCTCAACAATACTCTTTATAAGTATGGTGGCGACAATGCGATTGGAGCGTATGGAATTTGCAACCGTGTGATAATGGTCGCGGCACAGGTGGTGTTTGGCTTCAATCAGGCGATGCAACCGATCGCAGGATACAATTTTGGAGCGCAGTTGGTGGATCGTGTGGATAAGGTGTTGAAGATGACGGTGCTGTGCGCATCATGCGTCATGGTGGTCATGTGGTTGTCGTGTGAGATTTTCGCTGATAATATAGTATCCATCTTTGTCAATCAGGATGAAAGCAATGCAAGAGCGTTGATGGAGGCAGCATCACACGGATTGCGTATTGTGGTGATAATGATGCCGATTGTTGGATTCCAGATGGTTGTGGCGAATTTCTTCCAGAGCATCGGGCGAGCTCCCGTCTCCCTATTTATGAGCTCTACACGTCAGTTGCTTTATCTTATCCCGCTTGTGTGGCTGCTGCCGCAGAAATTTGGACTCGACGGTGTCTGGATGGCGATGCCTGTATCCGACACACTCTCCGCGATCACCGCAGCGATAGTATTGAAGCTTCAATATAAGAAGTCGTTGATGTTGCCAAGCAAAGAGCAAAAAGTGGTGGACGTGGAGAAGAATTCAGACGACAACCATGTTGTGATCAGTATCGGCCGTCAGTTTGGAGCAGGAGGAAGGTATATTGGCAAACTTATAGCCAACCATTATGGCATCAAGTATTACGACAGCGAATTGCTGGTTGAGGCCGCTAAGGATATGGGCTTCGCACCTGAGATATTTGAAAAGGCGGATGAAGTGCCGTCTCTGCAGACATCATTTGGAAATTTGGCAGACCTTTCTTCTCCAAACACAAGTGAGCCAATGCTTTCCGGAGCCAATCTTTTCAAGGCACAGAGTGAGACGATGCAGAGGATAGCGGAAACAGAGAGTTGCGTGATTGTGGGACGAGCATCCGACTATGTGCTTCGAGAAAGAAAAGATGTGGTGACGTTTTTCTTGCGGGCTCCGATGGAATTCAGGGCGGAAAACATTGCGTCGCGACATAATATCGACATAAAAAAAGCTCAAAAACTGGTGGAGGAGAGAGAGACGGCGAGAAAGGAATATTACGATTATTACACCGGAAAAGAGTGGGGAGATTCCAAAGGTTATGACCTTTGTGTCGACGTGTCGAAATTGGGCTTTGAGAAGACTGCAGAAATGATGATAGCCTTTATCGACTCCGTTTTTAGCAAAAAAGCGGAAAAATAAGATTGATTTTTGATACTAATATTTATATTTGTAGCTCAACGAAGTATCGATGATTACGAAAGACGACATAATTGAGGTTGGATATGTTAGTAAAACGCATGGTTTGTCAGGCAATCTGGAGGTTGTGATTACTGTTGATTGGCTTGATGAGTTGGGTGTGGATTTTATTTTCATTGATATAGACGGGTGCTACATACCGTTCCGTATTGCAGAAGAGAGGACGAAGAACAGTGGCCGACTTCTAAAGCTCGACAATATCGACACAAAAGAAGAGGCGGAACGCCTGATTGGAGCGACAGTATACCTTTCCACAGAAGATGTTGATGAAGACACATTAGCAGAAGCGGAAGAAGTGGATTACGAAGGGTACACGATTTACGATTCAAGTGGTAAAAAAATCGGAGTCGTCGATTATGTCGACTATGACACGGAAAACGTATTGTTCTGTTTGGATGCAACGGACTCTGCAGGTTTTCAGATTATGATTCCAGCGGTGGATGATTTTATTATAGAGATTGATGATGACAAGCAAACCATAGTTATGGATATTCCAGACGGATTGTTGGAATTAAATACGAGTGGCTCTTGCGTAGAAGACGATGATGATTAAAACCTTTACTATTAAATGGTTTTGTGTATGCGTATAGTAAACAATATAAAGACGCTTTATGCGATGATAGTTATGCTTGGAGCTGTAGGGTGTGCCCCACAGACCGAGTTTGAAGTGGCTACATGGCACGGATTTAAGCAGTGTGCTATATCATATACCATGGAAGATAGCTACGATAATCAGTTCACTACGGCTCTGCCGATATTCTACGAACATGATTATCCGTGCACTTTCTTCGTGACGACACGTTGGTGTGACAGGACCAAGTGGGACGCATTGCGAGTCGCCACAACGGAGAGAGGATGTGAGGTGGGCAGCCATACGGTAGACCATGCGGTGTATGACACATTGTCGAGAGAGCGTCAGAAGCAGGACATACTTGATGCTAACGCAAGAATCAATGTCAAGTTGCCGATGTATAAGTGCAACACTTTTGCTTATACAGACTGTGTCGTGGGAGACACAAGCATCATAAGCAAACATTATTTTGCGGCTCGAGGATGCCATGGTTATGTGGAGCGTGCGACTCCCAACGACTATTTGAACATAAGTTCCATAATGTGCGGCGCGAATGAGGCGGTGAGGACACTGGATGATTTCATATATGCGTTCAATACAGCAAGAAGCAGTGGCGGATGGTGTATATTCTCATTGTATGACTTGGACGACGGAAATGGCTATTCTCCGTTGTCGTCGGCAGTGTTGAGAGAGAGTCTCGACTATTTGAAACAGCAGGAAAAGTCGAACTCATTCTGGGTCACAACATTTAAGAATGCGGCAAAGTATTCAAAGGAGCGTGATAGAGCGAAAATTGAGTTTCCAAAGGAAGAGATAATGAAAGAACGTACAGACAACAACAAACTGATTATCTCTTTGGAAGACGGGTTGGATGACGACTTGTATGATTATCCTTTGACATTGAGATGCCCTTTGCCATTTGGCTGGAAGGAAGTCGAAGTGTTACAGAACGAAGTGGTGATCAAATCAGAAATTAAGACTATCAACGGCTGTAAATATATTATCTTTGATGCTGTGCCTAACGGAAATAAAAAGATATATCTAATTTAGGATAATGATTGATGTTGAGAAAAAAGCACAGTTGGCATGCCAGTTGAAGGCAGAGGGTTATAATTGTGCTCAAGCGGTATTTGCAGCGTTTGCAGAGGATTACGGTATCGACAAGGCTACAGCTGTCCGTCTCACCGCAGGATTAGGTGGCGGTGTGGCCAAGATGAAGGACGTGTGTGGCGCATACTTAGGCGCGGCAATGTTGTCGGGTTTGGAAGAGGGTTGCGTCGACCCTGGAAATATGGAAGGCAAGGAGCATGCATATAAAGTGGCCAAGGATCTTGCTATGCGATTTAAGGAGCAGAATGGAAGCACAATCTGCGCCGAACTTCGTGGTGTGAAGCCAAATCCGGACGTGAAGGAGATAATCCCTTGCTCAGTGCTTGTCGAACGCGCCGCACGTATCTACGCAGAGTATCTAAATGCTAAAAAAGCATAAAAAATCATAGTTGTTTAGAAAAAGAACGATTTATAAGCAAATAAAGTGTATTTTTGCGTAGGTTTTCTGAAAGAAGACATAATTGATAATATAAAAAACTAATATAATATATGGGATTCGGGAATTTTTTATCCAAGATATTTGGAAATAAAGCCCAGAGAGATAGGGAGCTGATCCAGCCATACATTGATAAGATAGAGCTGGTATACCCTTCAATAAAAGCGTTGTCGAATGACGAACTCCGTGAACGTACGGAAGAAATCAAACAGAGGATACAGGATTATGTGTCCGCTGAGACAAAAGAAATAGCAGACTTGAAATCACAGATCGAGTCGCAGGAAATCGAGCAGAGAGAGAAAACTTATGCCCAGATTGACAAATTATCCAAAGTAAAGCTTGACAAATATGAGGAAGTGCTTACACAGGTGCTTCCTGAAGTGTTTGCTATTGTAAAGGATACAGCACGTCGTTTCACAGAGCAGAAGGAGGTGGTCGTTACTGCTAACGACCTTGACCGTGAATTCGCTGAGAAATTCGACTTTGTTGATATTGATGGCGACAAGGCTGTTTACCATAACGAGTGGCAGGCAGGTGGTAACCCGACAGTTTGGAACATGATCCACTACAACGTTCAGTTGTTCGGTGGCGTTGTGTTGCATCAGGGTAAGATCGCTGAGATGGCTACCGGTGAGGGTAAGACATTGGTGGGTACATTGCCAATCTTCTTGAATGCATTGACTCATAATGGAGTCCATGTCATCACCGTCAACGACTACTTGTCTAAACGTGACTCTGAGTGGATGGGACCTCTATATATGTTCCATGGCTTGACTGTCGACTGTATCGATAAGCACAGACCAAACTCAGACGAGCGTCGTAAGGCATATATGGCGGATATCACGTTCGGAACAAACAACGAATTCGGTTTCGACTACTTGCGTGATAATATGGCTGGAAGTGTCAAGGAACTTGTGCAGCGTGAGCACAACTACGCTATTGTCGATGAGGTCGACTCAGTCCTTATTGACGATGCCCGTACTCCATTGATCATCTCTGGTCCGATGGACAGTTCAAAGAGTA
>Ga0256406_1003341_pt1 | contig 20085 bp, 15 predicted proteins | sample RumenRJG_03DNA_FD_185986 | JGI IMG/M metagenome (GOLD analysis project Ga0256406, IMG submission 185986) | Bovine rumen microbial communities from Lethbridge, Alberta, Canada - RJG_03 | ecosystem: Host-associated > Mammals > Digestive system > Stomach > Rumen | place: Canada: Alberta | collected... | reverse complement strand
ATCATACAGGTAACTTACTTTAAGAAGACAGGCGGTAAGAGGGTGTTCAGAATGGCACCTATCCATCACCACTTCGAGCTCGGCGGATGGCATGAGACCAAAGTAGTGAGAAGGTTTTGTTTATTTACACTTATATGTTGCATCATAGCCGTGATTTCAGTCGTATAGACTCAATCGGGCTGATATAAGAGGAGTTCATATGATAAGAGGAAGCAAATACAGACAGACATTGGCAGGAAAGAGAATCCTGGTGGTAGGACTCGGCAAAACCGGAAAAGCCGCTAGCAAGGTCCTGAATGAAGCAGGTGCCTCTGTCAGCGTGCAGGATTCTTCAACTGCAGATAAGCTGGATACTCAGTTCCTGAAATACATGCATAACGAGGAGATCAATGCGTTTCTCGGATGCGAGCCTGAGTCGCTTGACGATTATGACATGCTGGTGCTGAGTCCGGGTGTGCCTACAGACCTTAGTTTTATCCGTGAAGCGGCGGATAAGGGAATAGAGATAATAGGAGAGATTGAACTGGCATACAGAATCTGCGAGGGCAATTTCGTGGCTATTACAGGTACTAACGGAAAGACCACTACAACAAGCCTCGTGGGAGAAATATTTAATGCGGCAGGACGCAACACTTCTGTAGTGGGTAATATAGGAAATCCCGTCGTAGCTGAGGCTGCAGGCAAGACCGAAAATGACTGGTTGATAACGGAGCTGTCTTCATTTCAGCTTGAAACAATAAAAGAATTCAAACCGCATGTCGCTGCCGTGCTCAATATTACGCCTGATCACCTGAACAGGCATAAGACTATGGAAGCATATTGTGAGGCCAAGGCCAGGATAACGGAGAATCAGACTAAGGATGACTTCCTTATCTACAACTTGGAGGACGGGCTGACCGGAAACATAGCTCTTTCCAGCAATGCAACTACTGTACCTTTCAGTATAAAGGGTGAACCGAAGGCGGGAGCGTATGTTGACGATACGTCGATTATCGTAAAAGGAATTGACGGAAGCAAACATCCTATTTGCGACACCTCAGATCTCAGGATAATAGGAGAACACAACATAGAAAACGTGCTTGCAGCCGCTGCAATCGCTTACTTTGCCGGCATCGACCCAAACGTTATTTCACAGGCGGTCATCAACTTCGCGGGCGTTGAGCACAGGATAGAGTTCTGCGGAAGAGTAGACGGTGTCGATTATTATAATGACTCTAAGGGCACGAATACAGACGCTGCGATCATCGCTCTCAAGGCTTTGAGAGATAACATAATACTCATAGCCGGAGGAGACGGAAAGGGGCAGGACTTCAATGAGTTGGCTGCCATGCTTGAAGGCAGAGTGCATGCGCTCGTGCTCCTCGGAAGGGACGCTTCTATCATTGAGGAAGCTGCGAGAGCACACGATTTTACCGAAATATACACTTGCAAGGACATGCCGGAATGCGTCAGGAAGGCTACCGAACTGGCCAGAGAGGGAGATAAGGTGCTCCTTTCACCTGCATGTGCCAGCTGGGATATGTACGATAATTTCGAGCAAAGAGGAAGACATTTCAAGAACTGCATCAAGGAGCTGCTGAGATAACAGGAAGAGATATCGTTGAGCAATACCGAGAAGACGGAAAAACTTAATACCGGACGCAGCATAGGGGACATTATCAATCAATACGACTTCGGTGTCGTTGCTTTGGTTTTGATGCTCTCTTTGTTCGGGGTTATCATGGTTTTCAGCGCAGGCTACTACGAGACCATCAACTTCACGGACCCGGATCCTCTTTACTACCTGAGAAGACAGCTGTTCTTTGTAGTGAGCGGACTTGTTTTGATGGCAATTGCCGCCAACTTTAATTACCACATTTATCAGAAGACGCATTGGCTTGCAGCCATCATCAGTGTGGCTCTCCTGGTACTCGTTATGGTAATAGGTACAACCGTTAACTCTGCGCAGAGGTGGATTGACCTCGGATTCGTAAGAATTACTCCGAGTGAGTTCTCAAAGGTATTTATGATTGTCTTTACCGCGGGATTTCTTGCATCTAACCCGAAGAATATAAAGACCATAAAGGGATTGGCCGTACTGCTGCTTGTAATGGGCGTGCATTTTTGGCTTATCATTACGCAGCCGAACCTCTCAACGGCTATCGTTATTTTATCCATTATGATAGCCATAATGCTGGTGGCGGGCCTTAATCTGCTGTTTATGATCATCCCCGCTATCGGTGTCGTCGGCCTCTACTTTTACATAATAACGAGCAAGACGCCGCTTCACTGGTACAACAGAATCACATCATTCGCAGATCCGTTTGCCGACAGACAGGGAGAGGGATACCAGGTGACTCAGGGTCTTATAGCACTCGGAAACGGAGGGCTCAAGGGTCTCGGATTCGGAAGAAGCGTGGCCAAAAACCTCTACCTTCCGGAGCCGCAGAACGACTTCATACTTGCTATTATCGGTGAGGAGCTGGGTTATATAGGATTTTTGGTACTGATGCTGCTGTATGTATTCCTGCTCTTCAGGATATTTATGATAGCGCTGAGAGCGCCTGACAAACTCGGGCTATACCTGGCCACGGGTGTCGGAGCCATGCTCGGACTTCAGGTCATTATAAATGTGGCAGTTGTAACATCATCCATGCCGGCGACAGGCATTACACTTCCGTTCATAAGTTACGGAGGTACGTCGATATGGGCATTCATGATAGCAATGGGAATTGCCCTTAATGTATCAAAACAGAGCAACAGGCCTGCAAAGGTCAAACGAAAAAAGAAATCGAAGAAAAAGGTAAAAGGAATGGAAGCGGAGGCAGCGAGCTGATGCGTATTGTACTTACGGGAGGCGTGACGGGAGGTCATATCTATCCGGCCATCGCCATAGGCGACAGGTTCAGATCTGAAGACCCGACATGCGAGGTTATATATATTGCGGGCGGACATCCGCTTGAGAGGGAAATCATACCGAATGCCGGTTATGAGCTCTTTGAGGTGCATTCGGAGCCCCTTTACAGAGGAAGCGTGGCCAAGGTCGGGAAGACTTTCGCAAACGTAATGAAGGGAAGGTCCGAGGCCGTAAAGATCATGAAGAATTTCAAACCTGATATTGTGGTCAGCACGGGAAGCTATGTCAGCGTGCCCGTGGTGCTCGCAGCCAGGAAGTTAGGTGCGGATATATATCTGCACGAGCAAAACGGATTTCCGGGCATATCAAACAAGGCTCTTGCGGGTCTGGCCAATAAAGTATTCTTGGGATTTACATCCGCAGCACCTTACTTCAAGGAAGAGGAAAGCCTTGTATACAGCGGCAATCCCGTAAGATCCGAGTTCTACGGAAGGGACAAATCAAGTGACAGAAAAGAACTCGAAATTGATGAAAATGATTTCGTTGTGATGGTCTTCGGCGGCAGCCAGGGCTCTGAGACGACGAATATGGTGGGAGAGGCTCTGGCCAGAGAATATGCCGGACGTGAGGGCGTCTGCATCATATGGGGCACGGGAGATAAGTATTACGATGAGATAAAAGAAAGGCTCGAGGCCGAAAGTTTCAGAGCGGATAATGTAAGGATTATGCCTTATATCAGTGACATGCCTAAGATGCTCTCCGCATGCGATATAACAATAAGCAGGAGCGGGGCACTTTCCGTTGCCGAGACAACGATGGCCGGAAGGGCAGCGATATTTATACCGTCGCCTAATGTTACGGAAGACCATCAGTATTACAATGCAAAGGCCGTGGCAGACATAGGAGGAGCCTTTATAGTCAGAGAAGACAACGGAGCTGAGGCGTTGGTCAGCGAAATAAAGGACATAATTAAAACTCTCGGAAACGACAGAGAGGAAATCATCAGAATGGGTGAAGCCAGCCATAGCCTGGCACCGGTAAATGCGACCGACATTATATACGATACGATAATGGAGACTTGCGGAGACAGCGGGTCCAAGAGGAGAAAAATCTTTGGAAGAAGATAGGGAAGCTCTGCAGGAAGAAAGAATCGAAGAAGAAGCTCCTGAGGATGCAAACGAGGAAACTTCAGAAGAGCAGAGTGAAGAAGTAAATACAGAGGCCCGAGAAGGTAAGGCTGATGAGACGGCGGAGACAGAGAAAACTGCAGAAGAGACCGCCGCTTCTTCAGGTGAAGAAATAACAGAAGGAACGGAAGAATCCCGGATAGCAGAAAGCGAAGCTGCAGATGCCGAAACAATCAAGGTCGTTAAACCTGAATCATCTGCAAGCGAAGAAATAACAAACGAAGAAGGAACTCACGAAGAAAAAGCAAGCGAAGAGCATCAGCTCAGCGATGAAGACCGTGAGATAGCGGAAAGGATAAGACTCAGAAAGCTCGAAGCCAGGGCTAAGGACAGGAGAATGAAGTTACGCATAATCTCAATTATCACCTTGTTCGTGCTGGCTGTAGTCTTTCTTATCCTTTCATTTACGCCTATATTCACCGTTGATTCCATTGAGGTAAGAGGGAATTCACACTATACCTCAGAGGAGATTATCAGCATGGGACATGCGGTGCCGGGAAAGAACATCATCTATCATTCCGACAAAGCATCAATCAAGGAATACCTTGAGCTAAATCCTTATATAAAGAGCGCTGAGGTGAAGCGTAAACTACCGTCCACCTTGGTTATTTCCGTGAGCGAGAGGACTCAGATGATGGCCATTGCATACGATGACGATTATCTCATACTCGACAGGGAGGGGATACTGCTGCAAAAGAGCCGCACCAAACCTAAGCTCACCCTGATAGAGGGCAATGTCATAACCAGGATTAAGCTTGGTGAGCCTCTCGGAACCAAAAACGAGGATTTGATTCTAAAGTCTGTCGATTTGATGCAGGCTATGGCGGATAACGATTTGTATTTCGTAAAGGTAGACATGTCAGATCTCCATTCGGTCAAGGCATATGTCTATGATTCGCTGACTGTAAGGACGGATTATGACAAGCTGCTGGAGAATATAAAGAACGGCAGACTTCATATGGTGCTCGATAAGCTTTTTGAGGACAGCATCAAAAGAGGAACAATCACCTTTGATGATGAGGGCAATGCGTCATTTATGCCTACCATATAGTTGACAATTGCCATGAAACGAGTTTACAAGTAATTGTGTTAGGTAAAGCAAATAACCCCTAAATGTTGTGTTTTTTTGCTAAAAACTAATGCATCCAGGGTTTTTATATGCTAAAATAAACCATATATTTTTACGAGTAATTATTTGAGGAGGACATTGAAAATGGAATTTGTTTCCGACTTTGTATCAGTGACGGATAATGCTGCTATTATCAAAGTCATCGGAGTCGGCGGTGGCGGATGCAACGCCATCAACCGCATGGTGGATACCGGACTTCAGGGTGTGACTTTTATAGGTGTAAATACAGATAGACAGGCACTGTCCAAATGCAAGGCTGAGATTAAGATTCAGCTTGGAGAAAAGGTTTCCGGAGGAAGAGGAGCCGGCGCTAATCCTGAGATCGGTCAGAAGGCTGCTGAGGAGACCATAGATGAGATTATTTCGCATATCCAGGATGCCGACATGGTATTTATTACAGCCGGCATGGGAGGCGGTACGGGAACAGGTGCTGCTCCTATAATCGCCAAGGCATCGATGGACTGCGGTGCTCTTACGGTTGCCGTTGTTACCAAGCCTTTCACATTTGAGGGTAAGAAACGTTGGAACAGAGCACAGAAGGGCATACAGTATCTGAGCAACTTCGTTGATTCTCTCGTAGTAATCCCTAACGACAGACTTATCGAGACAAGCGAGAGAAACACTTCGATGCTTGAGGCATTTGCCATGGCTGATGACATCCTGAGACAGGGTGTACAGGGTATATCCGACCTCATCAGCGAGTACGGCCTTGTTAACGTAGACTTCGCGGACGTTCGTACCGTTATGGAAGGACGCGGTATAGCTCACATGGGCGTAGGCGTAGGTACCGGTGATGACAGAATCGAAGAGGCCATCAACAACGCCATCAACAGCCCTCTGCTCGAGACTTCAATCGAGGGAGCCAAGTCCATACTGCTCTACGTTTCGGGTGGTTACGACATGGGAATGCTCGACATCAATACGATTGCCGACAGAGTCCAGAGCGAAGCGGACGCCGATGCAAATATCATCTTCGGAGCTGCTATCAACGAGGAGATGGAAAACAAGATTTCCGTCACTATCATCGCTACGGACTTCAACAATTCAAAGGCCGGCGTACAGGGCGAGTATGTTGATATCGACAAGAAAGATACATTCGGAAACGGCATCCCTGTAACAACTGAAGAAGGGCTCGATGCGGTTGAGGTTGATCTCGACGATCTGCTGAACGCTGCGGATGATCCTGATACTTTTTCGGATGCAGGCGATGATTTCGACATTCCTGAATTCCTGAAATAAAAGATAGATGCTTAGCCGTATTACTTCTTCCGACAACGCCAGAGTCAAGCTCGTCAGGAAACTGCAGACCAGAAAGGGCCGCAGCGAAGAATCCAAATTCGTCGCAGAGGGCATCAACCTAGTAAGCGAGCTCATAAGCGGAGACTTAGATATCGATTTTCTGATGATATCATCAGACTTTGACAAATCATCCGAAGATGAAAGGCTGCATGCGCTTTGGGAGTACGTAGATGCTCCGGATACTGCCGCCTTTGAACTGGACAGCAGGCTTTTCGACAAGCTGACGGATGCCGAGCACGGGATAGATGTTCTGGCCGTTGCAGGAATAAAGGAATATGATGCTGACTTTGTAAAAACACTGCCTCCGGAATCCTGCCTTCTTGTAAGCGACAGGATTCAGGACCCGGGTAATATGGGCACGATGATAAGAACGGCAGTCGCGACAGGCTATTCTGCCATAATAGCCCTCCCCGGGACGGTGGATGTTTATTCTCCGAAGGTCTTAAGGGCCACCGCAGGCAAGGTCTTCGACATGCCGGTGGTGTACATCTCGGGAGAAAGAGAGCTCAAGGAAATCGCAGCTGAGACGGGTAGGCGCATAGTCGTCACCGTACCTACCGGAGGAAATGAGTATTACAAAGAGGATTTGCAGGAAGGAATTGCCCTTGTTATAGGAAATGAGGGTAGAGGCATATCCGAAAACATCATAGATATGGCGGATGTAAGGGTGACGCTGCCGATGAAAGGAAATATTGAGTCGCTGAATGCGGCTGTTGCGGCGGCAATCCTCATGTACGAAGCGAACAGAAGATAAAAGACTAGGAGTAAACCATGGAAAAGAACAGAGCTGATGTAGTAATTTGCGGATCCAATTACCTGCTTTCCAGCGATAAGAGCGAGGAGAGGATTAAAGAGGTAGCGAAGTACGTCGATGAAGAGCTCAGAGCCACCAGCAAGGCGCTCAATGTCAATCCAAATTTCAAGTCTGCGGTTCTGACGGCACTTAATATAGCCGAAAAGATGATGGACAATACAGACATGACGCTCAAGCTCCAGACCGAGAACTACCAGCTGGATAATGACGTCAAGCACTACATCTCCCTGTGGGAGCAAGCAAAAAAACAGGTAACGGATCTCAAGGAAAAGATGTCCACTGAGGTCAGCAAGCAGTCTCAAAACACTGAAGAGTATAAGAAATTGCAGGAAAAACTCGTAGAAATGGAAAATGCATATTTCGATCTTCAGATGGAGAATGTAAATCTCAAGAATGAAATCAAATCGCTCAAGAGACTGAGCAGCGAAGATGAATTCTAAGATAAATGAAATCCTCGAATTTAATAAGATACTAACGCTCCTGCGCGAGCAAGCGGGCTCTGAGCTTACACGTCAACGTATAGATAAGCTAGAGCCCATGAGCCAAAAGCGCATGGTAGCAGAGGCATTAACGGAAACTACAGAAGCGGTTTCCGTTATTCTATATAAGGGCAATATCCCGATTGGTGAGATAGGAGATATAAACGGGATGCTGTCCATGGCTTCACGCGGCAGGATTCTCAGCATGAGAGAACTCCTGCTCATAAGAAACAGCATACAGGCATCACGTACGGTCAAGGCATTCCTTAGTTCTGAAGAGATGCCGGAGGGGCTTAAGACCATTTCTGAGATTGTCTCCCTAATGGATCCTCCTGTAAAACTCGAGCAGGACATCAGTAATGCCATAATATCGGATGATGAGATGGCGGATAATGCATCTCCCGAGCTAAGGAGGATAAGACGCGATAAACATAGCAAGAATGAGCTTATAAAGGCTCGCCTCCGCAAGATGATATCCACAAATTCCGCCAAGTCGCAGCTGCAGGATGCCATAGTCACCGTAAGAAACGGCAGATATGTAATACCTGTCAAAAAGGAATACGTAAACAGCTATCCTGGCATGGTGCACGACCAGTCATCATCGGGGGCGACTCTTTTTATTGAGCCTCAGGCAGTGGTGATGCTAAACAACGAGCTCAAACAGCTTGAAATGGATGAACAGGCTGAAATAAGCCGCATACTCGAAGCGTTCAGCGGAAGGGTTGCGGAGAACCAGCACAGCCTCAAAAACGACCAGAAACTCCTGGTTGAACTCGATTTCATATCCGCAAAGGGCAGGCTCTCCTGCCTGATGGACGGGGCTGAGCCAAAACTCAATGACGAGGGTTATATAGACATAAAAAGCGGCCGCCATCCGCTTATATACGCCTCAAAGGTGGTACCTATCAATGTTGAACTGGGTAGAGACTGGACCACGCTCCTCATAACAGGCCCAAACACCGGAGGAAAGACGGTAACACTTAAGACAATAGGTCTTCTTTGCATGATGACGCAAAGCGGACTTCACATACCGGCTGATGAGAATTCATCGATGCCGATTCTGGATGAGATATTCGCAGACATAGGTGATGAGCAAAGCATAGAGCAGAGCCTGTCTACGTTCTCATCCCACATGAAGAACATCATCGAGATATTCGAAAATGCGGGAGAAGGCAGTTTGGTCTTACTCGATGAGCTCGGCGCAGGAACGGACCCTCTTGAGGGTGCAGCCCTTGGCATATCTGAACTTGAAAAGCTAAAGGAACTCGGCGCACTCGTCGCTGCGAGCACCCACTATACTGAACTTAAAAAATACGCACTTGAGGCAGAGGGCGTAGAGAACGCCTCCATGGAATTTGACGTGGAGACGCTTTCACCGACATACAAACTAAGAGTCGGCCTCCCGGGCAAATCCAATGCGTTTGAGATATCCAGAAAGCTCGGCCTCAGGGAAGAGATAATCGAAAGAGCATCAGATCTGCTCGGCGCCGAGCAGATGGAATTCGAGCAGGCGGTATCCAGAGTGGAAGAAGACCAAGCACAGGCTGAGGCAGCACTTGAAGCCGCAGGCATGAGAAAAGCTGCAGCAGATGATGCTTTGAATGCCGCAATGATGCAGCTCGAAAAAGCCAGGGCCGAGGCAGATAAGATACTCGAAGATGCGAGGTCCGAGGCCAGAACCATGCTGAGAGACGCTCAGGGCACCATAGATGAGATTGCAGAGGAACTCAGAGAAATCAAGAACATGGAGCCCGAGAAAGGCTTCGATGCAGGTCATATATCCGGCGGTGCAGCAAAAGGAAGGCGTGCACTCAGAGAAGCCGAGGCAGAATTTGCAGCTCAGGATAAGCCAAAGAAACCTGAGGTAGTGCAGACGGGTAAGACGCCTCAGCCAGAGCAGCTTAAGGTAGGTACCAAGATAAAACACGTCGGACTTGATCAAAACGGTGAGGTGGAGAGCCTGCCTGATCAGAGGGGTAATCTCACTATCAGAATAGGTGCCATCAAGATGAACGCAAACGTCAAAGATCTTGTAATTGCAGAGTCTGCGCCTGCAGGGAATAAGGAGAAAAACAAAGCTAAATACAGCAATCTCTCCTTCGGAAAGTCCAAGACAATTAAGACTGAGATTAACCTCATAGGGCGTAATCTCGACGATGCCATATACGAGATGAATAAGTACATAGACGATGCCTTCCTGGCCGGTCTTACAACGGTTCATGTAATACACGGCAGAGGAGAAGGCATCTTAAAGAACGGACTGAGAGCCGAACTCAAGAAGAATAAACACGTGAAGTCCTTTAAAGCCGCTCCGTATAACGACGGAGGAGAGGGCTGCACCATAGTTGAACTTGTACCTCGAAAGAATAAATAGCTATGGCACTAAGGTGCTTTGTTTTGCTATAATTAATAGCTGAGTTTAAATACTCAGACAGCATTCGGAGAAGTAGATTTAAATGACAGATTTTAAAGACATAATCGCAAACGAAATATTTGATGAATCACTTGGCCTTGAGCTTGAAGAAATCAGGGCCATGATAGAAATACCGGCCGATGAAAGCATGGGGGATTATGCATTTCCGTGCTTCAGACTTGCAAAGACACTTCGCAAGGCGCCGCAGCAGATAGCAGCTGAGATTGCCGAGAGAACGTCAGGCAATAAGGCCTTCGAAAAGGTTGAAAATGTAAACGCTTATGTCAATTTCTTTATTGACAGGTCTTTCTTTGCTTCGGATATTCTGGAAGAAGTAAGGGAAAAGGGTGCAGATTACGGCAAATCCGATATAGGTAACGGTTTGAAGGTTATCGTCGAGTACTCGTCTCCTAATATCGCAAAGCCTTTTCATATAGGGCATATAAGGAGCACGGTAATCGGAAATGCTCTTTACAAGCTGTATGCTGCTTGCGGCTACGATACCGTAAGGATTAACCACCTCGGTGACTACGGTACTCAGTTCGGAAAGATGATAGTCGCATACAGGAAGTGGGGCAGCGAGGATGAGCTCGCAAACGATCCTATCAAATCCCTGCTCGGCTATTATACGAGGTTCCATGAGGAAGCCAAGAACGATCCGAGTCTTGATGACGAGGCCAGAGAGACCTTCGTAAAGCTCGAAGCGGGCGAGCCTGAAGAAGTCGAACTTTGGAAGAAATTCAGGGACTTAAGCCTTGCTGAATTCGGCAGAGTATACGATATGCTCGGCATAGAATTTGACTCATACAAGGGTGAGAGCTTTTACTCGGATAAGATGCCGAGATTCATACAGGAATTAAAGGACAAGGGCCTGCTCGTAGAGTCTCAAGGTGCGCAGATTGTAGACCTTGAGGACTACGATCTCGGAGCGGCCATGATTACCAAGTCAGACGGCTCAAGCCTTTATGTTACAAGGGATATAGCGGCTGCTGTATACAGAAAAGAGCACTACGATTTCTATAAGTGCATCTACGTGGTGGCATCGCAGCAAAACCTCCACTTCAAGCAGTGGAAGAAGGTGCTTGAGCTCATGGGATATGAGTGGGAGAAGGACTGCGTACATGTGCCATTCGGACTTGTGAGCCTCTCAGACGGCGATGACGTCGTTATGATGTCCACAAGAGACGGTAAGGTGGTATTCCTCGAGGATGTTCTCAATACTGCAGTTGCCAAGACTGCCGATATAATGCGCGAAAAGAACACCGAGGGACTCGATATAGATAAGGTGTCCAAGGAAGTCGGCATAGGAGCTGTTATCTTCCAGGAACTTTCCAACAACAGGATTAAGGACTACGTATTCTCATGGGATAAGGTCCTTAACTTCGACGGAGAGACAGGACCTTACGTGCAGTACACTCACGCGAGGGCATCGAGCGTGCTGAGAAACGCTGATGCCGCTGATATTGCTGCTGTTGAGAGCGGTAATATCGATAGCAAATACCTTGAATCAGACAGCGCATATACTCTATGCAAGCTCTTGTACAGGGTGCCGGATATTGTAATTGAGGCTGCGGATAAATATGAGCCTTCAATTCTCACAAGGCATCTTGTGGATATAGCACAGGCTTTCAACAAGTTCTATCACGATGAACACATACTAACACCAAACGAGGATGAGAGAAGGGCCAAGCTCGCACTCGTAATGGCGAGTAAGACTGTTATTGCCAATTGCCTGGGGCTCTTGGGAATTAGTGCTCCGGAGCGCATGTAGCCCAAAGCTCGGCTGCGCTCCTCCAAAATCAGAAACTATGAGACTGTTACTTACCACTATCACAACGGATAATAAGAAGAGCGATCTTGAGCTGAGATATCTGTATTCCGTGCTTGCGGATGCACCTATCGAGCTTGATATGAAAAGATACGGCAGGTATGAGACCTGTGCAGATATCTACGAGGATATAATGCAGGGGTTGTACGATCTTGTGTATTTCCACACAGACAGTGAGAATATCCTGAGCATATCTTCGGTAGCGCAGATGGTTAAAAAAGCTTCTCAGGAGACGGGCGTAATGCTCGGCGGTATGGAGGTATCTTTTGAGACTCACGATTTCATGAGAGATCATCCGTATGTGGATTATGTGGTAAGAGGTGAGGGAGAGACCGTATTGTACAATTTCGTAAGAGGTCTTCTCCAACTAAATTACAACTTTGCGACCATGGCGGGGCTTGCATACAGGACGGAAGACGGTATCAAGGTCAATCCTTTCGACGATCCTATCGAAATGAATGAGTTGCCGTTCCCTTACGACAAGACGGAGTCCGGAAAAGGCACGGTTTACTACGAATCCATCAGAGGCACGTCAGACAGATCAATTCACAGGCAGTATTTGCCGGATCCGAGGGTCAGATCCCTTTCAATTAACAGGGTGTGTACGGAGCTCAGGTACTTCTTGGTAAAAGATGTTGAGAAGGTCGTATTCTTCGATCAGTGGTTTAATTTCAATACCGAAAGAGCCTACAGGATATTTGAATATATTATCAATAACGACAACGGCGTGACCTCATTTGAGTTCAATATGAACGGAGATAAGATTGATGATGATATCATCAGGTTGCTTGCAGATGCCAGAGAAGGGCTCTTCACTCTGAATATAGATATCGGAAGCACAAATGCCGAGGTGCTAGGCGCCATGGGCAGGAGAGAGAATGTATATCAGCTGATGTACAATGTTACAAAGCTCATGAGAGAGAGTAACGTAAGCATCAATATCTTCATTGCGTCGGGACTTCCGTATGAGACGGAGTCTATGTTTGCCCGCTCATTCAACAAATCATACGGTCTGGCTGCCGGCATGCCGATTCATATACAGCATCTTTATGCAGACAAGGGAACCACTCTCAGAAAGCAGGCCGAAAGATACGGATATATCCATTCTGAAGTGGCCCCTTATGAGGTGATATCAAGCGGACATATGTCATCTTCTCAGATTCTCAGAATTAAGAAGATTTCAAGGGTTGTAGATGCTTTCATAGGGGACGGCGGATTCAAGATGTCCGTTCCTAGGATATTAAATGACACCGGAATCAGACCTTATGAGTTCTTCAAGAGCCTCAGCATATTTATTGGTGATGAAGGACTTGAAAATAAGATGGTCAGAAAAGAGGATCAGTCAAGGATTCTCTATGCATTCACCGAGCAGCTCTACAGAGAGCTGAGCGATGAGAGTAAACTTGAGATGTTGCAGGATGTAATTCTGCAAGATCTTGAAGACATGATATCCGTCGAGGATATAAAGAGATTTGAAAGACAGGGTTGGGATCTAAACAGGAGAGAAGATAACTGATGAGTGAATATCAGGAAGACAGGATAAGCCGATATCTGGGAAGCCGAAATCACGATATGATGTTTGCCGAACTCAGCAGCGACTACCTCAGCAGGATAGGCGCTGCTGATATTCTCATAGGCGTTCCTGTGCCTATCAGAGAGGCGTCAGATAGTGCAGAAGGCGGAGAAACCGATGTAAGGGACATAGTCATTGATATGGCCAAAATAATCGGGGGAGATCCGTCATTTCTCTATGCAGAGAAATATATCGATTTCATTAAGCTGGCAGGAGGGGACCAGACAGAGCCTCTTCTGGTTGCGGAAGGCGCAAGAGCAGCGGATGCGGGTGATTTTGAGGATGCCTGCATGCTTTTAAGAACTGCACTCAGAATTGAACCGAGGTCAAGGGAAGCCCTATATCTGTACGCTAGAGTTTGCAAGGAGATTCAGGCACTCGCAACGGACGATGAAGAGAAGGCTGCAAAGTTCAAGGCGGAGGCTCTTGAAAGTTTCGAATTCCTGACAATGATTCATCCTGAGTTTGCCCTGGGATACTACTTCCTGGGATATGAATATCTGAATCTCGGGCTCTATCTTAAGACCAAACTGACATGGCAGGACTTCCTGAAATATTCATCCGGCACGGAGCTTGAGACTTCGGATATGGATGACGACATGCTTGCAGAGCTAAGAGATGATATATCGCAGAGGCTGGAGGAACTCGATGAGCCGGTCAGGATAGAAGAGGGCTGCAACAAAATAATGGGAGGAGATTTCCAGGGAGGAAAAGAAATCCTCGATGAGTTCCGCGAAGGAAGATATAAGGATTGGTGGCCTCTTTGGCATTACCTCGGTACGGCTGAGTCGTCGCTCGGACACAGCGAAGAAGCAATCGAGTGCTATAAGAGAGTATTAAAGTATTCTCCAAGCAATACAGATGCAATGGAGGAACTTGCTGCATTGTACGCAATTGCAGGGGACATAGAGAATTCAACAAAGTTCAGGAACAAGATCAAGATAGTCAGAGAGAATGAATCTGAATAATCTTTAGCTTGCCCGGAAGAGGAGTTTATTATGTACACTGTTAAGAATTACAATCGCCGCAATTCCTTTATTGCCATTTTTATTGCCATTTCAATGGTGATTATCAATGCTGTTCCGGCCTACGCCGGAGCATCTTCAGACAAAACAAAGGGCAGAGTCGATGCTGTTTCATACCGCATGAATCTCAAATTGGATACAAAAAACAATTGCCTGACAGAAACTGTTACTATCAAATTCAAAAACAATACGAACAAAGCGCTTAACTCGATAGTAATCAGAGATATGACACCTGCAGCTCTCAGATACTATAAAGACAACTACGCAGGTGGTAGCAAATCAAAGCTAAGCACGAGAATACAATCCATTAGATTTAAGGGCAGTAATAAGAACCTCAAATACAGCCTAAGTAAGTCTAATACTGCTATTGACGTGAAGCTCGGAAAGAAATTATGTCCAGGAAAGACTGCGAGAGTCGTTGTTCGCATGAAGACGGATATACCGGAAAGGCAGGACAGATTCGGATATCAGAAGACTAAAAACGGAAAGCTATATGCTCTCTCATTTTGCTTCCCATATCTGGCGGACAATAAAAATGGCAAGTGGATTAAGGACCCATATTTCGATGACGGAGAGAGCAGAAGCTACGATATGGCCAATTACTATGTCACTTTCAAAGCGCCTAAATCCTATACGGTTGCAGCCAGCGGAAAGGAAAAAAAGAAGAAGAGCACTACCAATATAACAGCTTTGAATTGCAGGGACTTCGCCATAGTGGCGAGCAATTTTATGAAAAAAGACAGCTTCAAAGTAAATGGTGTAAAAGTAAACAACTACTATCTGAAAGGAACACATCCTGACCAGTACAGAAAGCTCAGCAAGATGGTTGCAATTGACAGCATCAAGCTTTTCAGCTACAAAGTCGGTAAATATATGTATGACGAACTCGATATGGTCGAATGCCTCTTCGGATTTGGCTTCGGAGGAATGGAATATCCGGGGCTGATTATGATTAACGGAAGCACCTATTGCACGGGAGAAGGACATAAATACGGCGCTCAGTCTCTTGCTGAGGTTGTTACTCATGAAATAGGGCATCAGTGGTTCTACGCTGCGGTAGGCAACCGTGAGTATACCGAAGGGTGGATAGACGAAGGCTTTACTACATATCTCGAAAAAGACATATACGGACTGACAAATAATGAGTCCAATAAGTATTTGAGAAAAATAGATAAAAGCGTAGCCAGCATCTCAAAAATGAAGGAATGGCAGAAAAGTGACGTTAAAGTTTTCAAGCCCGAATACAAGGGCCAGTATCTAAACGTACCACCTCACAAATATGATGAATACAGGACTTACGGAGATCTCGAATACAACGGCGGATACGTATTCCTGCTGGAAGTCAGAGATAAGATGGGCATCAAGAAATTCAATAGATTCCTTAAAGAATATTACAGGAATTATAAAAACAAAGTTGCAACAAGTAAGAAGATAGCTAAGCTCATCAGAAAATACGACAACAGCAAAAAGATGAACCAAATCATCAAATACTATATCAAGTTTTAATATGCATATTCATCAATCGCAATTGCACAAATTGTATAGCTCATTAAAAAACCCTGTTTCTCGGTGTTGACTTATAAAGTTCAATCCGCTATACTAACAAAGTCGCAATTAGCGAACGCGCCTCGATAGCTCAATGGTAGAGCACCCGGCTGTTAACCGGTAGGTTGTAGGTTCGAGTCCTACTCGAGGCGCCATTTATTACTAAAATACGCCGGAGTGGTGGAATTGGTAGACACAAGGGACTTAAAATCCCTCGAAGGCGACTTCGTACCGGTTCGAGTCCGGTCTCCGGTACCACTTCGAAATGAATAATGATGACGCGGGATAGAGCAGTTGGTAGCTCGTCGGGCTCATAACCCGGAGGTCGGGGGTTCAAGTCCCCCTCCCGCAACCATGATAAACCCCGAAGTTCAAGGCTTCGGGGCTTTTAATATCTGATTGAATTTTTGTTATTTTGATTGAATTAATAGTGTAAAGCACTTTGCAACTTTTTAACTCTTTCCTTAGTTCTTTTGGTATTAAGCAAATAACTGTTTTGAGTTGTTTTAATGCTCTTATGCCCCATATACTCCATGAGTTCGATATCACTTATATTATCCTCGTGGCAGAATGAAGCAAAAGTTCTTCTGATATCGTGCATGCTTCGATTTTCCATTGCAAGTTCCTTGCAATAATCCCTTAATGAGTTTTGAATGCGTGTCCGTAGTCTTAAAGGGTCTTTGTTATAGTCGTTATCGAAAGAAAAGATATAACCGTTAATAGGTAGCCCCATTTCCTGTTTTCTTTTTTTAACTTCTTCGATTACTTCTAAAGCCTCTTTAACAAGCGGAACACATCTGGCCTCGTGGGTCTTTGTTCCGATTTGAACTACTCCGCTGGAATCCAGCATTCGCTGAACTCTTAATTCATATGCAGATATATCAGAAAACCTTAAGGAAACGACTTCTCCGATTCTTAAGCCAGAATAAAAAGTAAAAACGATAGCAAGAGGAGCAAAAATTTGTGTCCGCTGTCGATTCTTCCGATATTGTTCCCAACAATAGTTTATCATTTGTCTGGCTTCATCTTGGTAATAAATCTGCTTATCGGCAGATGGCTTTTCCCGTTTAGGCAGTTTGCTCCAGTCGATTTTAACCTGAGCGAAAGGGTTAAAAGGGATTAGACCTTCCTCAGTAGCATAAGCATACATCTGGCGAATAATGCTGGAAAAATTACCAAACTTGGTTCTATCCATCTGTTCGGACTTCTGAAGCGACAATACCCATTCTTTAAGTCTGTTAGAACTGATATCTATCATGGGTTCATCTATGATAGGCTCATCTATATAATACTTTTTCCAATATTTTTCATTGGATTTAGCCGTGGCCTTAGATGATATGCTTTCTTTATGCTTCAGCCATTTCGGATACAGTATTCTCAATGTCAAAGTGCTTTCCGTGAGGCTGTCATCTTTTGACTTATAATAGTCGATGATTTTTTGCTCTAACGCTTCTTTATCATTTGATGATATTTGGCGTTCGCCTCTCGGCTTGGAAGGGTCGGGGATATATGCGACCCAACGACCTTTCTTGTTTTGCCATATAGGCTTGTTCTGTGCGAGATACTTCTCTTTTTGTTTCTTGTTCATAAGTGTCTGCACAACTGTTTCAGATAAGCCCGTTAGATTAGATATATTTGATACATCATCTCTAAATGAGCCGTTTAGATTAACTCGATACTCTATCCTAGCATTTGGGTTTTTCATTCTTTGCAATCTCCTTTCTAGATCGCAAAGATAGAAATCTTGTTAATCTACAAAAATTGTACCACAGAATCGGATTTTGTTAAGAGACATGGCAAGCATCAAACAATTACTTGCATTGTGCTATGTGAAGTGGTTATAATTAACACAGAAAAAGAGCTACCGATAGACGGTTAGCCCGAATATTTAACAGCATATAGCCGCCTCGTATTTCAAGCTTCACGGGCGGCTATTTCTGCGTTTTATTATTATCTTTGCTCCCGATGGCGTATCCGAGACCAAACGCTGTCAGTACGAGACTGGCAACGGCTATTAGTCCTTCAAGCGTCAACATTCGCTTAGCCCTCCTTTCCGTCAATTCCCACAAGGGGTTTCTATGTAATCGGAGGGTCGCAGTCCCTCCGTAGAGGGCTAACCGCCTACCGTGTATGGTAGCTCTGAAAGGAATATTATCACAAGTCGCATATCTCGTTAAGAGATATTTATAGCCAAAAACAGCCAAAAACTAGCAAAAAGCAAGTTTGGCATTTGATTGAGACTGTTATTCATGGTATAAAGTATTTAGAGAGAATCTAGAAAGAAGGACGCAGTCGGAACACCTCGACTGCTATTTTTATGCCTGACTGTCGCTCGGAAGACAGATGGGCTTTTTTTTATTCGATGAAATCTATTATCAAGAAAGGAATATTTAATTATGAGAATAAGTGATTTAAGTATAAGTAATTCGAGTTTCGGAAAGGATAAGATACTGGTGGATATTAGGCCATACTACAACTACGGAAGCAGTAGCAAAGAGATAGAAGGCTACAAGTATAAAGTAGTTCTTCCGGCTCTTAAGATGGAACCCCTTGAAGTAAAGATTCCAGGTGCAAAACTTCTTGAATTGAAAGATGGAGAGTTTCCTCCTGTAGAGTTCGAAGGGCTTGAAGCGAAGATATATGTCATTGAAGGCAAGGGTGTTGTCTCTGCATCTGCAACAGGCATGAGAGTCCTTGGAAATCAGAACAAGGCGTAGAAACGACCGTTGAGACACCGCCGCATTTCTGCAGTCCGAGCTGCGGAAATAGGCGGAGTTTCATGAGGTCGCTACCGTGCCACCGTATTATTACGGTGGCACGGTGTGTAGTTGTAGTCAAAAGTTTATAAGGCTTGAAATCAGAAGAGACTATAGAGCATGAAAAACATGACTACAAACAAAAGTGCCACTAACTACAATAAAACAACAAAGGAAAACATTAATATGACAAATACAATAAAAGATGAACTGCTATGCTGGGCTGTCGAAGATCCAAATCTTCTGAAAGACAATGCAGATGAGAGCAAGCAACACAGACGCTTCTTTATCACTCAATTGAATCCGCAGGAATACGGATTAGGAGATCCTGATACATTGAAGCGTAAAATAGAAAATGAGACTAAATGCAAATATGCCTGTTTCTGTTATGAGGACGCACCCACGACAGGAACAAGGCATTTTCATTTATACATAGAATATTATGACGGGCGGAAGTTTAAAACGCTTCGCAATCTGTTTCCCCATGCACATATACAGGCAGCACGAGGAGACATTTTAGATGTAAGAGACTATATTTCAAAAACTGGCAAGTATTCGGATACGGACGCCTCAAAGCACAATGACCGCCTTACATTTAGGGAAATAGGTTCAACAGATAACGCACAGCGACGCAGAACGAAAAGCAGAAACGAAAACATAATGACCGACCTAAGAAAAGGGCGGAGTCCGATTGAGATATTAGATGAGAATCCTGAACTGATTTTTAAGAATAGGCAGATTTCCGACCTTGCCCAAATGCTTCGCTTTGACCAAGTTCCATATTTCAGAAATGTGGAAACTGTTTATGTAAGCGGAGATACAGGCGTAGGCAAAACAAGAATGGTATATGAAGAGAATGAAGATAAGGATATTTGCAGGATAACCAGTTATCCGACAAAGAGTGATTTGAAGTTTGATGCATATACAGGGCAAAAGGTTCTAGTATTTGAAGAGTTCCGATCTCAGGTTGATATAAGTTCTATGCTTAATTATCTCGACAACTATAAGGTGTGGCTTCCTGCCCGATATTTCGACCGTGTGAGCATGTATAACAAAGTCTATATAACAAGCAACTGGTGTAGCTGCTAGCGCAGCATGACCGGAAACTAATCTCATTGCGTGACACGCGACTGCCATATAGAATGTCATTTAATGACAAAAAGAAAGGGGATCCCGAAGAACCTCTTCCTTGGCAGGGCAG